>Ga0209815_1001610_pt1 | contig 14610 bp, 14 predicted proteins | sample CoawatmetaG00DNA_FD_187507 | JGI IMG/M metagenome (GOLD analysis project Ga0209815, IMG submission 187507) | Marine microbial communities from the West Antarctic Peninsula - Coastal water metaG002-DNA (SPAdes) (version 2) | ecosystem: Environmental > Aquatic > Marine > Coastal ...
ATATAAAAGACACATATAATTATTCAAACATAAGAGGGGATTATAATGAAAAGTATAGTTACTAATACGCAAAGAAGAGAAATAAGAAAACTTATTAGGGAAGAATTTGTACGGAAGCAAATCATTAACGAACATGTTGATGTCGTTTGTAGCAAAATGACGATCTATGAAAATAAGTCTTTAAGTAAGGGATTGAGTCAAGAGTCTATCAATGAAGGGTTAGTATCAATTATTAATGAAGGTTTTGGTGACATTGGTTTTGACATGATTAAAAGATATCTTGGTGGTAAACTTTTAAACTTCCTAGGTGTTAATCAATCTGAAGACCCTATTCTTTTTACATTTTTTCAAAATATTTTAGAAGCAATCGAGTATACTGAAATAACAAAATATTTCGGAACTGGTAGCTGCATGCCTTTAATGGATATGTTAACAGAGGCCATTGTTGAGACTGTTACTGAAATGGGCGGTGAGAAAGTAATTAGCTACCTTGCTATAAAATTCCTTCCTAGTGGTGTTTCCAACACAGTGCAGGATGCGCTCGACTCATCTTTAGCAGACGTTTCGCAAGAAGCAATTAACGAAGTTGTTGTAGGTTTAGTTAAAGGATACCTGCAAGAGCCTTTGCGTATTTACGTTTGTGAAGGTAAATTGATGGATGCTGTCTCTGGAATGTTTGGCGGCGGTAATTCAAATACTGGATCAGGTGACTCGGGTTTTGACTTGGATGGACTTGGACAAACTGCACTTAGCGCTTTAGGTGGTGGTGTTACATCATCTGTGATGAAAAGTTTAATGGGTAGCAAATAAAGGTAGGTGATCTTAAATGAGTAATTCACATAAATTAGTAAAAGAACAGCATACAAAACCAGTATCTGATTTTCTAACAGAACAAGATATCAGAAAAGTTGTCAGGAAAAGACTTCAAGAAGAAAGAATCATGCGTATTGGATTGATTGGTGAAATAGCACTAATAAACAATCAATACGAAAAAAATCATGGTATTCTTACTGAAGGTGTCTTTGACGATGTCATTACTGCGATCAAAGCGGAATTATCAGGTGCACGCGCAACTGATTATAACACAGCACTTAAGATAGCAGCTGGAGTAAGTACTGCTATTCTTACGGGCTTTTCTGTTACATCTGTTTGGGGTCTACCCTGGTTCATTCCGGTGAAGGCTAAGTTACTTTTAAGTGCAGCAATCATAGGTACGGGTGCATTTGCTTTTAATCTTATGGTACCATTTATCAATTCAATTACGACAGATGCTAGTTTTGATTTAATATTTCTAAAAACTAATGATAACCCTGTCAATAAAATTCTTCTAAAATTAAGACAAGGAATAATCGATGGTCAATCTAGTGGAGACATGAAGATGCCCGAAATACCCGGTGGCATATCGTATAATCCTACTGATACCCCTGCTGATTGTAATACACAACTTCAAGCTTATTTAGATAGTACAAGTTCAATTATTGACTTTCTTGGTGTACCTATTGCTGATTTTACCGGTCCCGGTGGTGCATCCCCGGCGCCTTTAAATTTAGACGCAGACGGGTTTGGATATCGTGCAAATTCTGGAAAAGTTAATACAGCTGCACAAAATATGGTCAACATAATAAAGACTGCGACTAGTAATATTATTGAAGCTGTACTAGATGTAGTTGCTGATTTCATCGATGACCCTGATGTTTCACTTTACGACTTGCAATTTTTAGATCACAGATTTGGAAAACTACTAAGCACGGAAATTAGTAATGGTGGAATAGTATGCGGCAGCGCGACTATGACGCTTGATACTCCTGGGCCAGGTTCAGGTGTACATTTTATAGAAACTGAGTCTGCAATTACCGGTAACATTAGTGATCTAACCAAGTCAAATATTATGAATCTATTACAGCACATCAATGTATTTCTTAATAGAGTTGGTGGAGGCATTCCTACTCCATTAAGACTCATGATGAGTGGCATTACGCCAAAACCGTGGACTGACGGGGAGGTTTCTGATTATTTGGTAAATACGAGAAGTATTGATTTAGCTAGTCTTAATGATCAAAAAATGTTTATGATTAATAAAGATTTGACTAGTGCCTCTGGACCATTAAAATCTTATTTGTTAAACAAACCTTTGACTGATATATTTCCTGCTCATGGTAAACTTCACAGCAATGGAACAAGTACTTTAATCGGTAAGGGATTTTTTAATGAGCTTAAATTAGGAATGAAAGAGCGCGCGATTGCTTTTTTAACAGAATTGTTTGACTACTGTTGGAATAAAATCACAGCAGCAGCTGGCTGGGTTGGTCAAAAGCTCACAGATTTATATAACTGGTACGACACTAATGTTTCTCTTAGTGGCATTATAGCTGCCATTTCAGCCGGTGCTGCTGCTATTTGGGCATGGATATCAGATTTATTTACTAGTTTTTTATCATTTATCTCCGGCTTAATTGGTGGTGGTGGTTCAGGTGGCTCATCTAGAAGTGCTTCTCGAGGCAGGCAAAGTTATCGATCTGAAGTTGAAGAAATGCAAAAAGTTATGAATAAAATAAATGACGAACGCGGTTTGACAGGAAGCCAAATAAAGGCTGATGGGTATTGGGGAGCTAGAACAGATTCAATGTGGACTATTGTTACAAATTATGGTTTTGATATAGGTGTACTTAAAGATGATCCGGATAGTGATACGTATGACGCAGGATTTCATAAATGGCCTGGTATGTCTGGAAAACTAAGAGATAATCAAGGTACTAACTACCCGGGATATACGCCAGATCCACAAGGAGCTTTAAATATTGTTAATGATGTATATAACAATAATAATGAGCTAGGATTAGGGACAGGCGGCGCAACGCCCGGTGAAACAAACCTATCTGCATCTGGTCCGGAACCAGAAGAAACACTAACAACACCTAAACCTACAAGAGGTAGTGTCGGTGTTAGAGGTATTAAGATAAGAATAGATGCTGGAAACAATGACTTAAAAACTTTTGAAGCTTTAGGTTTCCCTGACGGTACGACAAGAAATGTTTCAGAAGATATTTTGTCGGCAATTAGAAGTGAAAACTACACTGGTACGGGTGAAGAAGGAATACAGCTTAAAATTAAAGTAAGCAGAAGAAATAGAGTATTTGGTGTTAAACCGGTTCGACGAGGTATGACAACTAGTAGGCTTACTGAGATACTGCCGTTTTTTAATAGTTTGGAAAGAAAAATTAAAGATACGTTGCGATCAACAGGGCCTGTTACGAATCTGCGTGACACTATAACATCTTTTAACGGTAAGGCTTTTACTATGAGTATAACAATTCCGCCAGGCGCTAAAAGGCAGAGGTAAATTTACATGACACGATATGTTTTGGATGAAAATAAAATAAGAGAATTAATCCGGGATCTTTTGATCGCAGAAGGTGCCTTCGGAAGAATTGGTGGGTCCAGTTACGGCAGTAGTAATGATGTTAGCACCAGCAGCAGTGATATTGTGGCTGGTACAGAATATTCAGGTGGTAATTATCCACAGAAGAATGTTAACGTTGTTATCGCTGCTTTAAAAGAAGTCGGCTTTACAAATAAACATTTCATTAAAGGCGTTTTATGTGTTGTTGCAAAAGAGTCAAACTTCAAGCCTAAGGAAGAAATAGGTTATAGTAACACTTCAAACACTAGAATAAAAGAAGTTTTTGATGGTAACAAGATTCAATGCGGACAACATTCTGGAAAAATGTTTCGATCGCTAAGTAACACAGAGATAACAGAACTTAAATTAAGTAACGAAGGCTTTTTTAATGCGTTATATGGTAATAGAATAGGTAACGGTTGTGAAAACGGTGACGGTTGGAGATATCGCGGTAGAGGGTTTAATCAGTTAACCGGGCGAGCGAACTATAGAAAGTATGGATATGAAAACAATCCTGAAGCTGTTAACAATTTGCAAGATGCAGCTCGAGTTGTTGCTCAATTTATGAAGATAGGACATCTCAATGTTTGGTCATTTGAGGCACGCAATTCAGCAAAAAGTGACGAAGAAGGTGTTAATATGGCTGCTGATGTCAACGGTGGTCGCCGGAATAAAGCAAGCGCTAGAAAAAATGCCATGTCTAGACTGGCGGACTTTAATGATTTAGAAAACAATGACAACGTTACCATTGATAGTGAATCCGATGTTACCGATATCGATGATACTAATATTGCTTAGATTCGTATATTGCTTTTCTTTTAGGCATACTTTTTGCAAATAATTTTATTAGCTCACCTGCTTTTGAGTTTGCTTGATCTTCGTGAAAACCACCTGCATCTCTAATTGGTCCTTTAAGAATACCTATCTGATCTTGCATCATGTGTGTCATTTCATGTGCTACTGAACGCAGTACATCTGCCAACGCTCTTTTATTACAATAGACCTTACAGCAGTTGTTGCCTACTTCATAAAGTGCTGTCGTTGATATACCATGGGGTTCACGAGAATTAACAAGGTGAACTTCAAAGTCACCCTCTATTGGTAAACTATCTGCGCAAAAGAGGATAAACTCTCCAGCCAACTTCATTTGTTCTGGAGTATAATGTAGATCATTGTCTATGTGTAGTTTCATGAGGTGCCTTTTTTATTAATATATATCTATTGAATCTTCAACTGTTTCAACTAGAATATGTAAAGTGTTAATATGAGGACCCATGGAGACATTTTCAAAATTAACGGCTGCTGCAACCAGTAATGATACTAGTTCACCTTCTTCATTATAAACAGCAGATCCGCTGCTTCCAAAAGTTGCAGGTATTGTGAAGACACAACTTAGATTCTCGCATCCTGCAAAGTTACCGGTAAACATGAGTCGAGTATTAGGTGATGCCATCCCATCGGGAGCTGCGATATTGATTAATTTATCGCCTATTAATGGCATACGGCTTGCAAGTTTTGTTGTTTTAAAGTTTTCATCTTTAAATCTTAGAGCTGATAGGAGACATAAGTCTGCTTTTTCGCTACCAATAATAATGTTTGCTAACCTACTAGTGTCGCCTATAAATATTCTTATTTTTGTTTCACCCATCATATTTTCTGCGATACTATTTTCACAAAAATGATTTGCTGTTATTACGAAAATATGTGAAGAAGAAGAAGATAAAACTACACCTGAGGCAGAAGATAATGGTGTTATTATTTTTTCTATTGCGCAGCTTTGATTCGAAGTAGGGAAACAATTGTCGTGTGCTTCCTTGACTAAGAATGTAAAATTTTCTAATTGGGATTGGTATTTTTTTGTGTAAAGTCGTACTGTTGTGTCTACTGGTTTTTTTGCACCTTGACAACTTAAAAACTGGGTTGCAAATAAAAACAACGCTCCTGCAAAAGCCAACATACCCCACCTCCAAATATTATAAGATATCATTCTATTCATAAAGTAAGCCCTCATATTTTAAGTATACGAATAGTGCAACAAAGTTTCCTATATGTTATAATAAATTATACTCAAGGAGAAACAATGACTATTCGTTTAGGTTATGCATGTATTAATATGCACTTACAAAAAAACTTTAAAGTAACAACAAATCGTGGCATGATCAAAAGAACCTTCAAAGCAAAGGGTCTACCGTATGCTTCAGAGTTGGCAGAATTTAATACAAGAAACATTCTACCTATACTCCAATGGAATAATCAAAACAATATTAAAGTGTTTAGAATTTCATCCTGTATACTACCGTGGGGTTCAGAATATGAAATAGAGGATCTTCCTGATGCTAATAATATTAAAAGAAACTTGGCAAAAGCAGGTCAGTATGCTATTGATAATGGTATCAGGCTTTCATTTCATCCTGGCCCTTTTAACATTCTTACATCACCCAAAGAACATGTTGTTAAAAATTCTGTCACAGACCTAAGAATGCATGGTCGATTGATGGATCTACTGTTGCAACCTAGAAATAGGTGGGCTAAAATAAATATACATATTGGAGCATCGTATGGTGATAAAGTTTCAGCTATTGATCGATGGTGTAAAAATTATGAATTATTACCTGAGTCTGTTAAGACGCGTATTACATTAGAAAATGATGACAAAGCTAGTATGTATAGCGCAAAAGATTTGTATGAGGTCTATGAAAGATTAGGTGTACCTACGGTTTTTGATTATCACCATCATAAATTTTGCACCGGTGGCTTAAGTGAAGAAGAAGCTTTAAAAGTAGCAGCATCTACATGGGGTAATGTAACTCCAGCATGCCACTTTTCAGAATCAAAAGCAATAAATGAAAATTTAAAAGTTAAACCTCAAGCACATAGTGATTATATTTTTAATCGTGTCGATGATCATGGGCTTAATTTAGATGTAGTGTTTGAGGCAAAAGCCAAAGAGCAAGCGATACTTAAGTACCGTGAATTATATGGAGAAGAAAATTGTCTATTAGTAGCAAAATAAAACAACACTTGCCTCATGATGAATTAAGTATGAAGTTGTGGGAAGAAGATAAGTTAAAACCTGATGTTAGAGAGCAACTGCTTGAAATATCCGATGCTTTTATAGAATACTTAGGTATTTCTATAGATGTAATAGACGTGACGTTCACAGGTTCATACGCAAACTTTAACTACACACCTTATTCAGACATCGACCTACATATTATTGTCGATCCGAAGTCCATCAATAAAGACGTTGACTTAGTTGAAGAGTTCCTCAAAGCTAAGCGACAATTCTGGAATGACAGACATGATATCCGTGTTTTAAACATTGAAGTTGAACTATACGCACAAGATGTTAATGAAGAACATGCTTCAAGTGGAGTATATTCAGTTAAGAATAATGAGTGGATCAACAAACCTGATAAGTTTCGTGGAGACTTTGATAAACGAAATATATCTCGTAAGGTGAAATACTTTAAAAAGCAAATTAGTATGGAAATCGAAGAAGCTAAAATGAATAGAAACACAGCAGGCCTTGAAAGGATTATAAAGAAAATTCGTGATATGCGATCAGCCGGGCTCGAAAAGAGCGGTGAAATGGCCGATGAGAATATCATATATAAGATACTGCGTAGTGAGGGCAATATACAAAAACTTTATGACATGAAAGATAATATTTTTGATGTAGGTTTGAGCCTTTAATCACCTATTAACTATACTTCTTTTGCTCTTGCTCTATGATAATCAGCTTGCATTCTTTTTTTATCTTGTTGTACTCTTCTATTGAGTCCATGTCCTGCGTAAGGTCCGTCAGAAGGTACGCCTAATTGAGACTCTTTTTGTGATGGTTTCGTGCTGTATGTTTTATATATATTGAAGTCACCTCTGTGTGTATCAATATTGTCCACTGCTTGTTGTAGAAAGAAGTCTTCTTGGTTTTTATTTTCAACATCTATTCCTTTCCCAATATCACGTCGAGTAAGTTTAATTCTATTTAATGCCATGTCTCTTAACTTCATTAATATAGATTCATCTTCGTTGCTTTCAACAGCAGCAAATATTCTTTTGGCTAAATCATAATTACTAAATATATGAGGTAGGCCAAGAGCCTTTTGAGTCTCTGCTAGTATAATTGTTTCACTGATTAATTGCTTTAATTGTTTTCTTGTTATTTTCATAATTAATTACCTTCCTATTTTTTCTTCTTTTTAGGGCATGTTTTACGTTTTTTTACTGTTGCCCATTTCTTACGTGGCTGTGCTGAGTTAACTCTAGCATGTGCCCATTGATGTGCTGACATACCCTTCCTAGAACCTGAGGATAAAAAAGCAGCTAGTCCTTTTCTAAATTCAGTGTATACTGAGCCTCTTGTTAAACATCTTTTATCTGCTTTTTTATTAAGAGACTTTTTAACTGCTGCTGATAAACCACCTGCAGCTTTCTTTTTCTTTTTCTTCTTACTCTTTCTTTTTTCATTTAAGTTATCTTCTAATTCATTTAGAAAATTATCTAGTTTTTCTTCCTCAATTGCGTCATTAATTAATATATCCAAAGCTTCATTAGATATCTTCATTGACTCTTTCATATGAGGTTTTTCCATTTTCTGTCTACAGGCAGCAGATTCTTTTGTTTTGCCGTCCTTATAAAGTTTTGTGCATTTATCTAAATCTTTTTTTCTTTTTCCATGTGCATGATAATCTGCTGGATACTCATCCATTTTCTGTCTACTAAGTGCTTTAAAATCTGCCCCTGTTATTTCATCAGGAGGTGGTGCAGCCTGAGCAATTTTCTTTTGTTTTTTAGATAGTTTTTTCTTTTTTTCGCTTAATTTATGTAAATCTTCTAAAATTAGCTTTAATATTCTATTGTCTTTCATAACTAAATACCCTATATATTAACAATAATTAACTAAATCAACCTTGACTTATTGTTAATATTAATTAAATTAACCTTTCCTTATTGTTATTATTAATTATAATTATAATAGATAAAGTTAAATTGAGGAATTATATGTCAGTATTTAAAAATCACAAAACAGTTGCAGACCGTTCTGCAACAGATAGAAGAAGACACAAAGAGAAGATTGACAAAGCTATCAAAGAAGGTATTCATGATATAGTTGCTGAAGAAAGTATTATTGGTCAAGACGGTAAAAAGAAAATTAAGATACCTGTTAGAGGTATAAAAGAATACCAATTTATATATGGCAGTGGGAATGGCACAAAGGGCGTAGGTTCAGCACAAGGTCAAGATATACAGAAGGGTCAAGTTGTAAGAAAAGCTAAACAGAAAGGAAACGGTAAGGGTGAACCAGATAAACCGGGAAACAATGCTGGAGAAGACTACTACGACGTCGAGGTTTCATTAGATGAATTAGCAAAGTACTTGTTTGATGATTTAAACCTACCCGAACTTGCAAAGAAACAGAATAACACTGTGACGTCTGAGAGGATAAAAAGAAAAGGGTATAGACCTAAAGGTATCAATGCTAGACTTTCAAAAAAAGAAACTTTAAAAAATAAAATTAGAAGAAAAAATCAAGCTATCAAGAACGGAACTTTTGATCCGGAAAGTGGTGATAGATTTCCCTTCCATGAAGATGATTTAAAATATAAACATATTGAAGTTACTAAGAAGCCTATAACTAATGCAGTTATTTTTATGATTATGGATGTATCTGGATCGATGACAAAAAGAAAGAAATTTCTAGCAAGATCATTTTTCTTCTTATTGTATCAATTCATTAGATTTAAATACCAAAACATTGATCTAGTTTTTATATCACACACGACTGAAGCGAAAGAAACAAATGAAGATGACTTCTTTAAAAAGGCATCATCTGGTGGTACTTATATTTCATCGGGATTAGAAAAAGCTGAACAAATAATTCAGGAAAGATATTCACCTTCAAGTTGGAATATTTATACTTTTCACTGTTCTGATGGGGAAAATTGGTCTGAAGATAATCCCAAAGCTTTAGAAAAAATGAAAAATTTAGTTAATATAAGTCAATTAGCTGGTTATATTCAAATAAAGCGGCCTCAAGAAAAAATATGGGGAGATGAAATGGCAAAAATATTTGAACCACTAGTAAGTGACAAATTTAAAGTAATCAATATTAGAGATAAAAAAGATATATGGCCTCAGTTTTCTAAATTATTTGGAGGTAAATATGAGCTTATCTGAGTACTCAACAAAAGATTTGAGTGAATGGGATGATAAGATATGCGCTATAGCGCGCAGTTACGGATTAGATTGGTTTGATATTAATTATGAAATCTGTGATTATTATGAAATGATTGGTCACATGTCATACCACGGTATGCCTAGCCATTACAATCATTGGTCATACGGTAAGACTTTTGAAAGAACTCACTTAAATTATAATATGGGTCAAAGTGGTTTGCCTTATGAGATGATTATTAATTCGAATCCCTCAATTGCGTACCTTATGATGCAAAATCCGCTATATCTTCAAATATTAATCATGGCTCATTGTGTGGGTCATAGTGACTTCTTTAAAAACAATCGATGTTTTAAAGATACTGATCCTGATCATGTTGTTTCTAGAATGAGAAATGCTAAAAAAAGAATTCAAGGCTATATTGAAGATCCGTCTATAGGTCAAGAAAAAGTAGAAGCTTTTTTAGATAGCTTACATGCAATTAAATACCAGACAAACAGATACGGCATACCTCGGCAAACTAGAGATGAAATCAAGGCTTTAGAAATAAAAAGATTTAATGCATACAAAAAGAAGGGCCTTTTGTTAGATTACGATGATCTCGAGACAAGAAGACTTTTAAAACCTGATCATGACATGTTATCTTTTTTCACTGAATACTACCCAGATAAATTTTCTAACTGGCAACTAGATTTATTTGAAATAGTTAAACAGGATAGTTGGTATTTTATGCCACAAATACAGACAAAAATTTTAAATGAAGGTTGGGCTTCTTTTTGGCATTACAAGATATTACATGACTTAAAATTACCAGACTCGATGCATTTACCTTTCTTAAAAATGCACAATGCTGTCGTAAGACCTCACTTAGGTGGTGTTAATCCATATCACGTAGGTTTTTATATATTCCAAAAAATGGAAAGAGAACACGGGTTAGAAAGGTGTTTCGAGATAAGAAATAATCATGACGACGTAGCAGCTTTAAGAATGTTATTAGACGAAGAAGATTTTAGAGAGTTAAACTTTTTTGCTTATGAAAATAAAAAAGACGGAAGTGCAGTCGTAACTGAAGTAACAGATCATGATGATTGGAAGACAGTAAGAAATGAAATGATTACAAATACAGGGATTAATATGATACCTCATATCTACGTAGATAGAGTTGATCGTGATGGTACGTTAGTCTTAAAACATGAACATGACGGAAGAGATCTAGATTTAGACTACGCAGACAAAGTAATGGACCACGTAAGAGCACTATGGGACAAAGAAGTTAAACTTTTTACAATAATTGAAGAAGAAGTTTGGGAAATTTAAGTATTTTACGCAGAGAGCGTATTAATTAATATATGAATCAGGAGATATAGATTTATGGCACGCAACAATGAATTTTTGAAACTCATTAAAAAACAACGGAACGCTAAGAAGAAAGAAAGGTTTGAAGGAACTTTTCTAGAATATTTAGAATTGGTTAGAAATAACCCAGGTTCTATTAAATTAGCACACCGCAGACTTTATGAGACAATAAAAGATAGAGGATTAGAGACATTAGATGTAGACTCTGAAAATTACAGAGATATATTTAATGGTGACAAAATAAGAACATACAATTATTTTGAAAAAGAGTTTTTTGGAATGGAGTCAGTGATTAATAAGCTGATGAGGTTCTTAAAGTCGGCAGCATTCAAAGGTGAAGAAAGTCGGCAGGTTCTTCTTTTAATGGGCCCAGTAGGTGCAGGAAAATCAGCACTTGTTGATTCAGTTAAGCGTGCATTAGAAAATGCTGAAGAGTACTACTACTTGGATGGTTGTCCTATTAGAGAAGAGCCTCTTCATCTTTTGCCTAGAAGTTTAAGAAAAGAATTTTCAGAAATATTAGGTGTTCATATTGAAGGTGATTTATGTCCAATATGTCGTCATCGACTCATGAACGAGTATAATGGTGTATATGAGAATTTTCCTGTTAAACAAACCGGCTTTTCCCAACGAGGTAGAAGAGGTATAGCAATGGTGCCACCTATGGATGCGAATTCACAGGATGTCTCTGTGTTAATCGGAACTGAAGACATTAGTAAACTAGATCTTTATCCTGAAGATGATCCCAGAGTCTTATCTCTGAACGGTGCGTTTAACGTAGGTAATCGTGGGATAGTCGAATTTGTAGAAGTCTTTAAAAATGAAATTGAATTCTTGCACACCATGTTGACAGCAACGCAAGAAAAGCGTGTACCAACGCCAGGTAAGAACGATATGCTTTATTTTGATGGGGTGATATTATCTCATTGCAATGAGTCAGAGTGGAACAGATTTAAATCTGAACACACTAACGAGGCTATTCTAGATAGGGTGTTGAAGATTGAAGTACCTTACGTGTTAGAATTGCACCAAGAACAAAAAATTTATGAAAAGATCATTGACAAGTCGGATTTTAGAGGCGCCCACATTGCACCTCACACACTTAAAATAGCATCAATGTTTTCGGTGATGTCTAGACTTCAGCAATCTAATAAATGCGATTTACTGACAAAGATGAAGATTTATAACGGTGAAGCTATTATTGAAAAAGGTCGTGTAAAGAAAGTTGACATTAGAGACTTAAAAGACGAGGCTAAGCATGAAGGTATGGAGGGTATTTCTACTAGATTTATTATGAAAGCTCTAGATGCTGCGCTATCTGATTCTGATAATGGAATGATTACACCAATAAACGTTGTTGATTCCATGATAAAGCAAGTAAAAGAACAAGTTATTGATGAAGATGCGCAAACAAGATATTTAGAGATCTTGCAGAAAATCATTAGGGAAGAATACCTTAGAATATTAGAGACAGAAATTGCCAAAGCATTTATAACAGCTTATGAAGAACAGGCACAATCCCTGTTTGATTCATATCTAGACAATGCTGAGTGTTACACAACAAAGACTAGAAGTAAAGATAAGATTACTCGAGAAGAACGTGATCCTGATGAAAAATTCATGAGAACTATTGAGGAAATGATCAGCGTGACAGGCTCTGCAAGAGATGGCTTTAGAAATGATGTAACAGCATACATGTTTTCCAAGATGCGAAAAGGTGAGACTGTTGATTACAAGTCATACAGTCCCTTAAAAGAAGCAATTGAGCAGTATTTAATAACATCTGTTAAAGACATTGCTAGAATTGTTACACGCTCTAAATCACGTGATGATACTCAGAAAAAGAAGTATACAGATATGATTGGAACGCTTATTGAAGAATATGGTTATAACGAAAGTTCTGCTGAGGAGATTTTAACATATGCTAGCAACAACCTCTGGCGCGATTCATAAAAATAATGTCGTATTAGATAAAGATCACATTAGTAAATTTTTAAAAAATCAAAAAAAGTCATACCGTAATTTTTTAAATTTTAAAAATGTGATCTACGATAAGAATACAATAATATCAGATGCATCTCACAACTATATAAATATTGTACCTAACAGTAAGGATGAAGAATGTTTAAAGAATATTCTATTAAGAGAATATTATCATTGCGAAAGTATTTATCCATACTTAGGAGACTATTTCTTATATAATCTTTTATCTGGTAAGCAAGCAAAATGCGGAAAAGAATTTTTATTTCATATGAAATCGGAAGAAAAATTTAAAAAATCACTTAAATACGAAGTTAACTTTAATTTTGCAGATTGGTTTCTTAGTAGTGTTTGCTTAGATAGAAGCGTTAATATAGAAGAGTACACAGGGAAAGAATTAACTGTAGAATGTCTAGATGACTTCGTTTTCAATATTGATTATGATTATTCTTTTTTCGAAACAATGTATAAAAAAGAATATAAAAATTATCGATATGTATTAATCAACGGCGTGATAGAGTCTGTTGGGGAAATTCATCATCTACTCCAGAAAGCTAATGAAACAAAAGAACCTTATGTTATTTTTTGTTTTGGTATGTCTAATGAAGTTAAATCTACCATTATGAAAAATAACAAAATGGGAAGAATAAGTGTACATCCAGTTTGCTTAAATTCATCAGACGAGGGTAGTCTAAATATCTTAAATGATATTGCAGCAATACACGGCGGTTCAGTTGTATCAAGTGATCTAGGCATTACGATATCACAAGAAGTTAGAAAAGAGTTACCTTTTGGAAATAAAATAATGTTCTTAAAAAATAATATAGTTATTGAACCTTGTGTAGATGAACTACAAATCAAAAGTCATAAAATGTTTTTAAAGCAAAGACTAGAAGATGCTAGACATAAACCTGATGTTAGATGTGACATACTCGAAAAAAGAATTAAAAACTTCACAGGTAAGAAAATAAATATTTATCTTCCAGTTGATTTAAAAAAAAATAAGAAGTTAATTAGGGAGCTTGATTATTTTTTAAGATTTATTAGTACACTGCATAAAAACATGCGCATAGTTGACTTAAATAATGAAAAGTTTTACATACCAGTTCACTATATTAATATTGCAAAAGAAAAAATCAAAAGCTTGAATAGAAAATTTACTGATATCCACGCAATAGTTTTTTAAAGGAGGACACATGTCAGGTCAACGTCACTTAATTGAATGTCATTGTGTTTTGTCTATCTATAAAAACAAAGATCCAGCGATTTATCATAAGTTTTCTGTATACAGTATGATTGATAAAAAAACCAACAATGTCATTCCCAAATATGTTAACTGTAATAACTGTGGAATTACTCATCTAGTAGAAGAGCTCTGTAAATCCAAAATACAGGTTGGCAAAGAAGACATTACTAGTATTAGAAGTTTAGAAGAGGTAGCGTTAAGTTTACCCGAAAAACTAACAAAATTTTTAAAACAATACAATCCAACAATTGATGTATTAGAGGAGATTGAAGATATTTTTAATACCAATTCATTCCCCAAGGGTCTTGTGATTAAAAGAGAGGTTGTTAATGAAAAGTATAATGTTAAAATTTTAAATCTAATGAGTAGTGAAAGATTCACAATAGCATCAGAAATATTAAATAATACAATTGTATATGAATAAAACAAGGAGAGTAATATGAGTTATTC
>Ga0209815_1001614_pt1 | contig 14591 bp, 20 predicted proteins | sample CoawatmetaG00DNA_FD_187507 | JGI IMG/M metagenome (GOLD analysis project Ga0209815, IMG submission 187507) | Marine microbial communities from the West Antarctic Peninsula - Coastal water metaG002-DNA (SPAdes) (version 2) | ecosystem: Environmental > Aquatic > Marine > Coastal ...
GAATATAAATACTCAGAAAGGTTTAAGAGATATTTCTCGTCCGATGGAAAAAGAGGGTTTCGCTTTAGAATTAAGTACTACTCCAGGATTAGAGTCATTAGTTGGCCCTGAAATAGGATTAGCGTTAGGCGTATTAGGCGGTGGCGGTAAGGGTAAATCTATTAAAGAGCTTCTTGGGCTTGGTTCTCTTAAAAAAGAGTTAGGCGACCAATCAGATCAAGAAGCGTTACTTCGTAGGCAGACTTTTGAAGACGAAACGTTAACAAGGCTTTCTGATGCAGATCGTGCGAAAAGATTACAGAAAGCAGAAGTAGAGCGGTTACAGGGTTTAGATCCAGATAGAATGGCTAGTGGTGGACGTCCAGGATTGTACGCAAATATAAATGCCAAGCGTAAGCGTATCGCGGCAGGGTCTGGTGAAACGATGAGAAAGAAGGGAGCTAAGGGCGCACCGACGGCGGCTAATTTTAGAGAGTCTGCGAAAACAGCTAAGAAGGCTAATGGCGGTGGATTAAGTTATATGAACGGTTACTACGGTAAATCATATAAATGAGCCAGCTTATATCTAAAAAAGAAGTGTTGGATTACGCGGTACACCAAAACAAACAAAAAGAATTCAGGGAAAAAATAACTGAGTTTGAACAAGCGGTTGAAGATCATCCTAATAAATTACAGTATTTACATGAATTAAATCCGCTAACACATACTTTTGCAGATGGTCAGTATATTCGTGAGATGTTTAACCCTGCTGGGTTACTTCTCGTTACGAAAATACATAATAGGAATCATCCGTTTTTCTTATTGAAAGGAGAGATGTCTATTTTTTCGCAGGACGGGGTAGAAAGAATATCTGCCCCATACTACGGAATTACTAAAGTAGGAACAAAACGAGCTATTTATACGCATACAGAATGTATATTCGTTACTGTTCATGCAACAGATAAATTAAATATTGAAGACGTTGAAGAAGAAGTTATTGCTAAATCTTTCGATGACGTAAAATTCCTCCCACCAAATATAGAGCAGGTTGAGAAACTTATTTCCCAACTGCAGGAGAGATAAGTATGGCTTTTTTTATAGTAGGCGCGGCTATAGTAGGTAGTTCTATTGCGACAGCAGCTTACGGCGCAAAACAATCCCGTAAAGCACAAAAAAGAGCTAGAGAAGACGCGAATCAAGCAGCGTTAATTGAGGGTTCTGCCCCTAATATATCTAATGTTGAGGAAATTCAAAATTTAGATGTACAAGGTACACAACCAGCGGGATTAGAAGAAGCGTTAGCCGCGATGGATTATGAAGCTCAAGCTGCAGGAGAAAAAGTTCCTGTTCCTGGAGAAGCAGGTCAGAACCCTATGGGAGATATTTCTGAAGAAGAATTAATGCTTTTAATGCAATCTCCAGAGTTTATGGGTTTAGGAGCGCAAGAAACTCAGTATGCTGCTTCGGGTGGCGCGGTAGGTACACCGGAGGACGTATATTATTTTGGTGTTCCTCAAATAATGGGAATGATGCAAGACCCGAATCCCCAGATACAGGGGGTTGGTATGCAATTAGCTGATCAGATGTCAGCGATGCCTGATGCGGGAATGGTTCCAGCAACCGCGAATCAAATACAGACAATGGCTTATGGCGGTGCCGTTACCGCAAAAAAGTTACGTGATGGCGGCCCACCACAAACAGGCAGTAGAACAGATGAAAATCTAGAACGGATACAACAAATAATTAAAGAATCAGGTAGGTCAAAACTACTTTCTCAATTAGGTCTTTCTGATGATTTTGGTAGAGTTGATCAAGAAGACAGGTTACTTAATGAGTTAATAGAAAAATTAAACCTTCCCGTTGATATTGAAAAAGAAGGCGATAATTATTCGGTATCTAAAACTTTCGCAGATGAAGATGCATCGTTACAGTTAGGTATTTCACGTCTTGGGATGTCTGCAGGAGATCAATATATTCCTCCTGGAGAAACGGCTTATTATCTAAAAGGCGAAAGGCGATTCGCGGATGGTTCGCAAGGTGGCATAGAGAATTACGATCCTGAGTTAGATGCAGATTTTATTGCTCAACAAGAAGCATTTGAAGAACTGCTAGAACTAAATGGATTAGTAGACAAAGGCGTAATAAGTGAGGCTCGTGCAGAACACGATAGACAACTTTTAATGGGAGTACTGCAGACTGGAAGAAGGGTTAGTGATAGCGATAGAAAAAACTTGAGAAAAAAAGCTAACGGTGGCCCAATAACTTCTGATCGTTTAAACCAACTTAGACTACGTTGAGCACTCCTTTAGAAGACTTACGAAGTGTAGACCTTTCGCATCTTTCTAAGGGGGAAGCGAAAGAGTTTACAGTATTATTAGAAGAATTAGAAAAGCGTGAAAAGCGTGAAGATTCTATGGCTTCGTTTTACGATTTCGTTAAAGCGATATGGCCTGAATTTATTGCAGGTGCACACCATAAAAAGATGGCCGAAGCTTTTGATAAGATAGCTAGTGGTGAATCTAAACGTCTAATAATTAATATGCCTCCGCGACATACGAAATCCGAATTCGCGTCATATTTATTCCCTGCATATCTATTAGGTAAAAGACCTAAGCTCAAAATTATTGAAGCAACACACACGGCTGACCTTGCGATTAATTTCGGTCGTAGAGTTCGTGACTTATTAGAAAGCGAAGAATACGCAGAGATCTTCCCTGCTACTGAATTGAAAGCCGATTCACGAAGCGCGGGTAAATGGAGTACGTCTCAGGGCGGTCAGTATTATGCGGCGGGTATTGGTGGTGCACTCGCGGGACGTGGTGCTGATTTATGTATTATTGATGACCCTCATTCTGAGCAAGATGCGTTTTCTGATAAGGCGTTAGAAGAGGCTTACGAGTGGTATCAAACTGGTCCTCGTCAGCGTTTACAGCCAGGAGGGGCGATAGTCATTGTAATGACTCGTTGGGGAAAGAAAGACGTAACGGGTAAGTTATTAAAAAAGATGACGGAGCAGAAGGGCGGCGATAAGTGGGAGTTAATTGAATTCCCAGCTATATTACCGTCAGGTAAACCGTTATGGCCTGAGTTTTGGCCATTAGAAGAATTAGAAGCGACTAAAGCGTCGATTCCCCCGTCTAAATGGGCAGCGCAATATATGCAGCGGCCTACAGGTGAGGGTATCTCTATCGTTCCGAAAGAGTGGATTATGCGATGGCCTGAAGATGATCCCCCTTCATGTGATTATTTAATACAAAGTTACGACACAGCGTTTCTAAAATCAGAAAGAGCTGACTATAGCGCGATAACAACGTGGGGTGTTTTCTATCCGGAGGGTAAAATCAACGATGAGATGTACTCTGGTAAGGACGCGCACCTAGTTTTATTGGATTGTGTTAAAGAACGGTTAGATTTCCCTGAACTAAAGCGGGAAGCGATGCGGTTATACGAGTATTGGGAGCCTGATTCAGTAATTATTGAAACGAAAGCGTCAGGTATACCGTTAACTCAAGAGTTAAGACGGCAAGGTATTCCAATAAATACCTTTTCACCGAGCAAAGGTCAGGATAAAATCGCTAGATTGAATACAGTAAGCGCGATTTTCCAAGAAGGTCGTGTTTGGGTTCCTGAAACTAATTGGGGACAGGAATTAGTAGACGAAATCGCGGATTTTCCTAACGGAGAGAACGATGATTGCGTTGATGCTACGACATTAGCGTTAATGCGTTTCCGAAATGGCGGGTTTTTACGATTAGACGGCGATTATGCCGAAGAAGAAGAGTATTACCCTAAAATAAGGGCATATTACTAATTTACCGTTCCGACAAATAAGAGTATCGTGGCGAACCATGGCTGAAATACAAATTCCAGAAGAATATGAAGGCGAAGAAGAGATAGAAATCCTTTTTGACGAGGATGATAATCTTGTAGACCCTTCTTTGATGGATTCAGACCAACAAACTGAATTTAATGACAATCTCGCGGAGTTTTTAGACGATTCCACCCTATCTGAGATTTCGTCACAGATACTTACGAATTTCGAAAACGATTTAGACTCTAGAGAAGACTGGTACGAAACTTTTAAAGACGGTTTAGAACTTTTAGGTATTCAAAACAACCCTAGAAGCGAACCCTTTGAAGGAGCTAGTGGTGTATACCACCCGTTACTAGCTGAAGCGGTAACGCACTTCCAAGCTCAAGCCTATAAAGAATTACTTCCTGCAAACGGCCCAGTAGATACGAAAGTTATGGGTGCGTCTAGTGATCCTAAAGCGATGCAAGCTAATCGCGTAAAGGATTTCATGAATTACCAGTTGTTATACAAAATGGAAGAATACGATCCAGAAATGGATCAGATGTTGTTCTTTTTACCGCTGGCTGGTTCTGCGTTTAAAAAATGTTATTTTGACCCTGCGATGGGACGGATAGTTTCTCGTTTTATTAAAGCAGAAGATCTAGTTGTTCCGTATAGTGCTACAGATTTACATACGTCTCCCCGTATAACTCATCGTATGACGATGACAGAAAATGACCTGCTTAAATTACAATTAAGCGGGTTTTATTTAGATACGGACATGAACGCTCCGATGTATGGTGGAGATAATGATTCTGTTCAATCTAAAATAGATGAGATTGACGGAGTTACAAGAACAGGTGATCAACACGACTTTACATTACTTGAATGTCATACCGAATTAGACATTGAAGGTTTTGAACATACAGATAGCGAAGGCGAGCCTACAGGGTTAGCTTTGCCGTACATTATTACCGTATGTAAAGATACTAACGATGTATTAGCTGTTAGACGTAATTACATTGAAAACGATCCAATGCGTAAAAAAGTTGAATACTTTACGCACTACAAATTCCTTCCTGGATTAGGTTTTTACGGTTTCGGTTTAATCCATATGATTGGCGGAGTAACTAAATCAGCTACTGCGATTTTAAGACAGCTGATTGATGCAGGAACCCTAGCTAATTTACCAGCTGGTTTCAAAGCTCGCGGATTAAATATTCAACGGTCAGATGATCCTGTACAGCCAGGAGAATGGAGAGATGTTGATACTCCAGGAGGAACCATTCGTGATTCCTTTATGCCGTTACCGTATAAAGAGCCAAGTCCTACATTAGCAAACTTATTAGGCTTACTTGTTGAATCTGGTCAGCGTTTTGCTTCTGTTATGGAACAAAACACTGGAGATAGTAATAGCGAAGCTCCTGTAGGAACTACTGTTGCTCTTTTAGAGAAAGGCCAGAAGGTTATTTCATCTATTCATAAACGTATGCATTATGCACAACGTAGTGAATTTAAAATCTTAAAGAGATTGTTCGGAGAGTATTTACCTCCAGAGTACCCATATCAAGTGCAGGGTGCGGAACAAACAGTGTTCGCAGAAGACTTTAATACTAGCGTTGATGTAATACCTGTTTGCGATCCTAATATCTTTAGTACAACCCAACGTATTATTTTAGCGCAAACGCAGTTACAGATGGCGCAAAGCGCACCGCAGATACATAATATGAAAGAAGCCTTTCGTAAAATGTATATTGCGTTAAACATTAAAGATATTGACGATATTTTAATCCCTGATATCCCTCCTGCTCCTAAAGATCCTATTCAAGAGAATATGGATGCTATAATGGGTTCTCCTTTAAAAGCATTTATTCAACAAAACCATGATGCTCATATCCAAGCGCATACGGCGTTTATGCAAAGCCCTCAAATCCAGCAAAACCCTCAAGCTATGTCTGCGTTACAAGCGCATATCCAAGAACACATTGCTTTGAAGTACCGTATACAAGTAGAAGAAATGCTGGCTCAACAGGGTATCCAATTACCACAGCCTGGACCGGAAGGTCAAATGCCTCAGCTTCCTCCCGAAGCAGAAAGCCAGATTGCTATAGCCGCAGCGCAAGCAACTCAACAGATTACTGGTCAAGAACAAGCGTTAGCTCAAGCGATGGCAGCACAGCAACAAGATCCTGCGCGTGAGATGTTCGATGCACAGATGGATCTAGAACTTGAGAAACTCAAGCAACGTGATAGAGATTCTGAGCGTAAGGCAGGACTTGAAAGAGAACGTATTGAATCTCAAGAACAGCAAACAGATATAAGAGTAGCTTCTGAGTTACAACAAGCAGAAATGCGAGATGAACGAGAAGTAGATTCTAATTTAACAGACATAGCGAAAATAGTTCGCGAATCAAGGGAACAAGACTAAATGCCGCATCTAATCAGCAATATTCCTCACTTTAATTGCTGGGTTAGAAAAGAATACACACACAATCACTTGAAATACCATGGGGAGTATTTACACGCGATAGCAATTGCTGTAAATACTATTCCTGATAGATCTTTATCTTTCCAAGTCGTATTTACTGGATACGAAATGGATGCAGAAGAAGATTCTGAAAACCTCCACGGAGGAGCGATGTGGGCTAGAATGCCTATTACTGCTTTAGTTGGAGACGCACTTCTTGAAGAAATGCCAGAATCTATGGAAACACATTTAGCACAGCCTTGGGATTGTAGTTCCCGAGACCATGAAGTTGTTGTTATGGATCGCGTATCTTCTAGCCCTTGGTTATGTAAGATAGATAACGAGTTTCATACAGGTAAGTATTTGTTTACTGTTGATTATACAGGAAACGACATTGCTGATGATCCTGCACAACATAAGCAGAATCACGTTATTCAGCTAACAGATGCTGGGAAATGGACAGGTAACATAATAGCGTTACCTAATAATCGTGTAAGAGCGACCAATCCTGCATTATGGGAAACAGGTTCAGGAGCACCGGACTTTTACCCTAGCCAGCACGTTCATAGTGCTGAAAGTGACGATAGTTATATGGATCCGAATATTACATTTAATAATTTATACTCTGAAGGAGAATAAAATGCCTGGAAAGAAAGCAAACAAAAAGATGCCTAAGAAGATGATGAACGGTGGAAAATCTTCTAAAAAGATGCCTATGATGAAGAATGGCGGCAAGCCTAAGAAACGAAAATGAGAAGTTTTCGTTCTAAAGAGATGCCTTACCCCTCGCCTAGTAATAAACAGGCTGCAAAAATTATGCCTTCTATTCCTGAAGCTAGTGATAAAGGTTTTGCGACGGCTACGAAACTGGAACAGCCGACTGTAAATCTCGAAGGTAAAAAAGTAAAAACGAAAGGAACAGGTGCGGCTACTAAAGGATTAGATTTTACTAGCTACATTACCTAATGGATTTTTTAAAGTATTCGGAGTTTTTACTCCGCAAATTACGTGAGAGACAAGCGGATCTCACGCATACACTCGCCACTGGTGGCGCACAAGACTTTGTTCAGTACCAACGAATAGTTGGTGAAATTTCGGGGCTTAATTTTGCTGAACAAGAGATAACTGCCCTGCATGGAAGGATGGAAGATGTCGAAGACGACCGATGAAGTTGATCTAAGTAGCATAGAAGCTACCCCTAAAAGAGTTTTGAATTTTGGTTCTGATACGCCTTTAGAACCTAAAAAGGAAGCAATAACTCCTGAAAATTTAGAATCTCATGCGGATAAACTACCAAACCCTACAGGGTATCGTATGTTGATCCTACCGTTTACTCCTCCGGAGAAAACAAAAGGCGGTATTATGTTAGCTAAACAAACTCTTGATAAAGAGCGGATAGCTACCGTAGTTGGGCTTGTTGTAAGAAAAGGCCCAGATGCATATTCCGATCGTGATAAATTTCCTGAAGGCTCTTGGTGTGAAGAGGGTGATTGGGTAATTTTTGGTCGCTACGCAGGAGCAAGATTTAACATCGATGGAGGCGATATGCGTCTTTTAAACGATGATGAAATCTTAGCTACTGTAAACAATCCAGAAGATATTCTGCAATAAGGGGATAGAAAATGTCTGAGTCTCAAGAAATTGAACTAATACTTCCAGATGAAGAAGTAGATCCACGGGAAGCTGATGTATTACAGGAGTCTTCTCAAGATTTCGATACGTCTGCCTCTCAAGAAAACAATGTTGATGAGCTAGAAGATTATAGCGACGGTGTTCAAAAGCGTATTGATAAACTAACTTATCGTATGCGAGAAGCTGAACGTCAACGAGAAGAAGCGGTTGAATTTGCTAAGAAATTATCTGACCATAATACCTCTCTTCAAAGTAAACTGCAGTCTTCTGACTCTACCTTAGTTAGCGAGTATGCTCAAAGAATTGACTCTGACAAAGAACGCGCTCGTCGTGCTTTAACTGAAGCTCAACAATTAGGGGATGCGGAAGCAATTACATTAGCTACAGAAGCGGTTGCTAAAACTTCTTATGAAGCGCAAAATGCCCAAAGATTAATAGCACAGCAGAAAAACAGACCTCAACAGTCTCAACCTGCTGCGCCACAGCAAAGAAATTTGCAACCAGCTGCTCCTGATCGTGCTGCACAGGAATGGGCAGAAAAGAACAGTTGGTTTGGTGACGACGATGGCATGACGTATGCTGCTATGGGTGTTCACCAAAAATTGATAAAGGAAGGGGTTCCTCCTAGTTCTACTCATTATTATCAACGGGTAGATTCTGAAATGAGAAACCTCTTTCCACAAAAGTTCGCCGATGAGACGAAAAACGTGCAGTCTGCTGTAGCAGGGGCCAGCCGTGGGGCTGGATCTGTTAAAAAAGGCGCACGCAGTGTTAAACTCACACCTTCACAGATAGCAATAGCTAAACGTATCGGTGTGCCTCTTGAAGAGTACGCAAAATTTGTATAGGAGATGAAAATGACAGATCGCACCTCCAGATCTGCTGAGACACGGGATAAAACGACCCGCCGCAAACCTTGGCAACCACCCTCAATGCTAGACGCCCCTGATGCCCCTGCAGGCTACAAACACAGATGGGTTCGTGCAGAAGTTCGTGGGCACGATGACCGAGCAAATATGTCTAAACGTATTCGCGAAGGATTCGAGCCAGTAAGAGCAGAAGATCATCCTGATTTTGACGCTCCTACTATTGACGACGGAAGACACGCTGGTGTTATTGGAGTTGGTGGCCTTATTCTCGCAAAAATACCTGACGAGACTGTAAATGAGCGGAACGCATATTTCAACGGAAAGACTGCTGACCAACTTTATGGTGTTGACAATGATTTGCTGCGGGATAGTGACCCTCGTATGCCACTAAGAAAAAGTGATATTCGTAGGGAATCTAAAGTGGAGTTTGGTAGTCGAAAACCGACTACTGAATAAATCATCATTTTCCTTAAAGGATTAAATCATGGCTAATGTAGACGCCCCTAACGGGTTCACACCAGCTTACCATCTTTACGGTGGTACAATCCGTCCTCAGAAATTGCGTATTGCAAGTGCAACGAATGCTTCCATCTTCACTGGAGATGTAGTTATTCTTTCTTCTGGGTACGTCGTTCAAGGTACAGCCACAGGCGCTCCATGTGGAGTTTTTGCTGGCGTATTTTACACAGCAACAGACGGTACACCAACATACTCTAATGTTTGGACAGCAAGCGTAGCTACGCTAGGTTCAGCTGACGCAGAAGCGTATGTATATACCGATCCGGCAATTGTGTATGAAGCCCAATTTACAGCAGGTACTCCTGCAGTAAGTTTTATTGGCGCTAAATATACAATCACCACAACTGCTGGCAGCACCAACAATGGACGTTCCAAAGAAGGTGTTACAGCAACTACTAGCAGCGGCATTGCGTTGTTGAATAGGTTTGTGGATTCGCCAAGTAATTCAATCGGTGCTAACGCCCGTGGTTACTTTACATTCCCAGCTAACATATTCGCGGTATAAGGAGAGTAACTAATGGCTATTAATAGAGCGCAACTCGTAAAAGAGCTTGTTCCTGGCCTTCATGCCCTCTTTGGTTTAGAGTATGAACGCTATACACCAGAGCATGAAGAAATTTTCGATACAGAAACTTCTGAAAGAGCCTTCGAAGAAGAAGTGATGCTTACTGGTTTCGGTGAAGCCCCTGTAAAGTTTGAAGGTTCTGGCGTATCTTATGATACTGCTCAAGAGTCTTTTACTGCACGGTATTCGCATGAAACTATCGCATTGGCTTTCTCTTTAACTGAAGAAGCTATTGAAGATAATTTGTACGATACTCTGTCTTCGCGTTATACACGAGCACTCGCTCGTTCTATGATGCAAACCAAGCAGATTAAAGCAGCTAATGTATTGAATAATGCATTTAGTAGCTCTTTTCTAGGCGGTGATGGCAAAGAACTGTGTGCAACAGACCATCCAACGGTTGGTAATCAAGATCAAAGCAATGAGCTGTCAACTGCAGCAGATTTGAATGAGACTTCATTAGAACAAGCGTTGATTGATATTGCAGCTTTCGAAGATGAGCGTGGTCTAAAGATCAATGCTCAAGCCCGTAAGTTGATTATCCCATCTGCTCTGCAATTCGTTGCAGATCGTCTACTGGAAACTCCAGGACGCGTAGGTACTGCGGATAACGATATCAATGCTCTCCGTAATATGGGTATGGTTCCTGAAGGATATACGGTTAATCATTATCTAACAGATACTGATGCCTTCTTCCTGAAGACTGACGTGCCTAACGGTCTGAAGCATTTTGTACGATCTCCTGTATCAACTAACATGGAAGGTGACTTCGAAACCGGAAATGTTCGTTATAAAGCAAGAGAACGCTACAGCTTCGGCTTTAGTGATTGGCGTGGTATTTTCGGTTCTCCTGGAGCCGCATAATCCTGCTGATATGCTAAAAAAGAGAGGGGCACTTGTTGCCCCTTTTCTTTTTCTGGAGTATAACACTTCTATCCCTGACAGGTGCATCCCGTATCTGACACTAGCCACGACAGGAGATTATCATGGCGAACACTACTTTTACAGGACCAGTGCGTTCCGAAGGCGGCTTCCAAGTTGTCTCTAAAAATGCAACAACAGGTGCTATTACAACTGTAGCAAATACAGCTTCAACAGGTGTTGTTACTAACACATTTGTAAAACACGTTGGTTTTGCTTCTGGTGTTACTGTAAACAGCACCGCAGGCGACAGCCCTACTATTGGTACTTTTGTGCAGCCAGCAAACACCATTATCACAGACATCAAAATCTTTTGTGATGTTGCTCCAGTTATTGGAGAAGGTGATATTGGCTATGAAGTTGGTACATCTTCTTCTGGCGCACAAATTGTTGCGACTCAGGCAGACGAAATCTTAGATGCTGGTACAACTGTTGTTGTACACAACGTGACTATTACAGCATTAATACTCCAAACACAGGATGGCACAACAGCCCCAGCTTCTGTTCAATATACAGATGCAGAGCGTAACATCTTCTGTAACATTACCAACACAGTTGATGCTACAACGGCTGGATCGTTTACGTTCATTATTGAATACGTTCAAATCGCGTAGTTAATTTGATGGGGGCGGCAACGCCCCTTTTCTCATATAGGAGAAAATGATGGGTGTACAATCAGATGTAAGTGCAGTCACTATTACTGCAGATACTCTTGCGGCTGATCCGAATGGTATTTCGGTTTCTGCTCAGGTAGCAAATAATGCAGCACTGGTAATTGGCGGAGCTTTGGCTTCCGGTGGAGCTGTAGCTCTTAGCAACGCTAGGAAAATCACCATTACAAGTGGCGGCGACGATGACGGAATATCGTTTGCGGTAGTAGGAACAGACATAAATGGTGTCGCGCAAACTGAATCAATAACCGGAGCAGATTCCGGAGCGGCAACAAGTTCAAAGTTCTTTCTATCTATTGCAAGCATTACCGCCGTTGGCGATCCTGCAGGCACGATTATCGCAGGTATAAGTGGCGATTCGTCAGACATTATTTTTGCCGGTAGATCTAGGTTAAAGGGTGTATATTTAACAAGCACTGCAACTGCTGGGACGGTGGATTTTTTGACTTCATCAACTGCAGGTACGAGTCTGTTTAAGATAAGTTCTGTTGCCTCTGCTACAGCAACCAGAGACGTAGTTATTCCAGACGAAGGTGTTTTGTTTAAAGAAGGAATCTATATTCAATATACAGTTTCTACTTTTCTAACCTTAACTGTTTTCCACGCATAATGGCTACATCAGGCACAAGAACATTTAGTTTAACTGCTGCAGATGCGATAGAAGAAGCGTATGAACTTGCTGGGTTAGAATATCGTACTGGTTACGACGGAGTAACTGCTAGAAGATCAATGAATATAATGTTCGCAGATTGGTCTAACAGAGGTATTCAAATATGGGAAGTAGAACAAGTTTCTTTAGATTTAGTTAAAGGAACAACTTCATATGACCTAAATCAGTACGATATTGATATTTTAGACGCAGTAATTAGACGTACAACTAACGGCACACAAACAGACTTTCAGATTGATCGTATTGAACGCGGGGAATATTTAGATATTCCTAATAAAGAGACTCAAGCTAGAGTAACTCAATACTATTTAGAAAGAACGGTAACTCCAAAACTTTTCGTTTGGCCAGCCCCTGAAAATTCTACAGATAAGTTAGTTTCCTATCGTTGGAAACGAATTCAAGATGTCAACGCTGCTGCGGAAGATATTGATATACCTAGTCGTTTTATGCCGTGTTTAGTTACCGGATTAGCGTTTAATCTTGCTTTAAAAAAGAATCCTGAAAAAGCTGGATTATTACAACCTCTTTATGAACAAAATTTAGTTAATGCTATTAAGTATGACGATGACGGTTCTTTGCACTTAGTGCCAAGACGGACATATGTGTAATGGCTTTTGCGCAGGGAAAACATTCATACGGAGTATGTGACCGATGTGGTTTTCGTGTGCGTTATACAAAAATGCAAATGGAATGGACAGGTTTTAAAGTTTGTTCTGAGTGTTTTGAACCAAAACATCCTCAATTAGAACCTCCCCACCATATTAGCGATCCAGAAGCGTTAAGACAAGCTAGACCTGAAATACCTCTGCCTCAAGCGCAACAAGGTATTGTTTTTACTTTCGGGCCGAGTAATACAACGGTTAATGGGGTAAATATAGGTGGACAACCTTTATCTACTCTTTTAGACCCTATTGGTAGTCAATTTGAGAGTGTTTCTGGGGAATCTACACTAGGCGAAATAACAGTGGTAATATCATGAGCTTTACATTAGCTACGCTTAAATCAACAGTTCAAGATTATATGGAAACCGCAGAAACAACCTTTGTTTCTGACTTAGATACTTTTATCCAGGAAGCTGAAGAACGTATTTTAAAGACTGTTGAACTTCCAGTTTTTAGAAAAAACGTCACTGGAACAGCATCTGCAAGTAATACTTATCTATCTACTCCTGATGACTTTTTAGCTTCGTATAGCCTCGCTGTAATTTCTAGTAACGTTTACACTTATTTGTTGTTAAAGCACGTCTCTTTTATTAGAGATTTTACCCCCAACCCTGCTACAACAGGACTTCCGAAGTATTACGCTCAATTTGATAATACAACTTTTTTATTAGGGCCAACTCCTGACCTAACGTATACGTTTGAACTTCATTATAAATACCGTCCTGCTTCTTTAACTACGACAAGCGGTTCTGAAACAACGTGGCTTTCTGATAATGCTCCAGATGCTTTACTATATGGAACTTTAGTTGAGGCAGCTACGTTTCTTAAAATACCTGAAGAAACTGCTCAGTATGAACAAAGGTTTATACAAGCGATAAATGGATTAAAGAACTTGGGCCAAGGATATGGCGCAATAGATGAATATCGTTATGATATTGCGAAAGGACAATAAATGGCTTTTTTTGAAGCTCCTAAATTAGAAGTAGGCAACGTATTAGTAGCAACTACGAATAATAAAGGGCATGACCCTGAGTTTTGGGCGCAAACAATAGCTGATAGAATTGTGAGCGTTGGCGGTAATTGTCATCCTGTTATTGCTCAACAAGCAGAAGAATTTAAAGAGTCAGTTAGAGCAACGGCGCTACACTATATAAAAGAAGCAATTAAGAGCGATAGGACAACACTTACCGCTGAATTTGAACGTCAAGGCCATAAGGATATGGCAGACATAATTAGGAGTCTATAATGGCTATTACAACCGCGCTTTGCACTAGCTTTAAGGTTGAGATCTTGAAAGGGGTGCATAACTTTACTGCTGCTGGTGATCAGTACAAACTTGCTTTGTATACAAGTTCTGCAAGTTTAGGTGCAGCTACTACTGCTTATGCGTCTACTAATGAGGCGAGTGGCACAAACTACACAGCAAAGGGTGCGTTTCTAACTTCTATAACTCCTGTTGCTAGTGGTACTACTGCTCTTGTCGATTTTGCAGACCTTACCTTCTCAAATGTTACGATTACAGCAAGAGGCTCGTTGATTTACGGTGAGGCTATATCTGGCGATCCTAGCGTATGTGCTTTAGATTTTGGTGGAGATAAGACATCTACAGCGGGAGACTTTACTATTCAGTTTCCTACCGCTGACGCATCTAACGCGATTATTCGCATCGCATAGGGCATAACGTGTGGCAATCATTAATGGTTGGGGCAGAGGCACTTGGGGCCAAAACGGTTGGAATGAAGATATCAATCCGGTCACAGTCACGGGCGTGGCTGGCACAAGTGCGATCACCACGGTTACGGTTGATGCCGAAGCCGATGTTCCAGTTACAGGAGTTGTTGGC
>Ga0209815_1001617_pt1 | contig 14576 bp, 14 predicted proteins | sample CoawatmetaG00DNA_FD_187507 | JGI IMG/M metagenome (GOLD analysis project Ga0209815, IMG submission 187507) | Marine microbial communities from the West Antarctic Peninsula - Coastal water metaG002-DNA (SPAdes) (version 2) | ecosystem: Environmental > Aquatic > Marine > Coastal ...
TAATCCAGTTCCATCTTTTATTGGGTACAAGATTAACGACATATTCTTCCACCGCAACCGCTTAGGGTTTCTTGCAGATGAGAATGTAATCTTTAGTGAAGCTGGTGAGTTCTACAACTTCTTCCCTAAGACTGTTCTAACAACTTTAGACTCTAATCCGATTGACGTAGCTGTATCTAACAATCAAATCTCGATATTAAAACATGCGATTCCTTTCAATGAATCCTTATTGATCTTCAGTGACTTAACGCAGTTCATGTTGTCGGCTAGTGACTTACTCACGCCTGACTCAGTTCATATTGATGTGTCTACAAACTTTGAAGCAGACCTTACAGCCAAGCCCGTAGGTGCAGGTAAATACGTGTTCTTTGGGTTTGCTAAAGGAAAGTGGTCAGGTGTCCGTGAGTATTATGTGGACTCTTCTTCAGAGACTAATGACGCTGCTGACATATCTGCACACGTCCCGAACTATTTAGAGGGGACTATAAGAAATCTAACAGCCTCTTCTAACGAAGATATGCTTTTAGCATTGACAGCAGATAAGCCTAACTCAGTGTTTGTTTACAGATACTTTTGGCGTGGTGATGAAAAGCTACAGTCTGCGTGGTCAGAGTGGAAGTTCTCAGGTGCTGTACGTTCAGTAGCATTTAACGGCTCAGTTATTAAACTGGTCATGGAATACTCAGATGGTATTTATCTAGAGAGCCTTAGCTTGGCTAACGATTCTGCTAGTGCTGACATGGTTTACACCAGTGGTTTATCTAACTACTCAGGCGGTGCAGTTCTACTAGACAGACGCTACAAGATCGCAAATGCAAACTTACTGTATTCAGATAGCACTAGAATCTTTGTGAACAACGTAGGTAGTCCACGAACACAGTCACAAGCTTTAGCAGACTTTGCAGGTGGTGCAGTTATCTATACAGGTATTCCGTACACCTTTAAATATAAGTTTAGTGAGATAGTCTTGAAACAAGACAATAAAGCAGTAACAACTAACAACCTTCAAATTAGAAACTTTAACATAGTGTACAACACCACGGCTTACTTCAAAGTTACAACAGAACCTACAGCAAGACCAACTGCTGTCAGAGAGTTTAACGGTCGAATTATTGGCAACCTATATAATTTACTAGGTCGAGCTAACTTAGCTGAAGGTACGTACCGTGTCCCAATACATACAAACTCTAGGTACTCAAACGTAACTATTTCATCCGACAGTTACCTACCGTGTGTGTTCCAAAGTGCTGAATATGAGGGCTTCTTAACCCAAAGAACCTCAAGGATTTAACAATGGCCCATTACCGCGATTCCACTCAGGAAGACGTGTTTGAACTAGCTGCAAAAATGCGGCTGGCTGATATTAGGGAAGTCAAAGCTTCAAGCGGCTTTACTCCTATCGAAGCACTCCAATTAGGATTTGATTCGGGCAGACCCCAATCTATTATCCACAAAGGAGAGATTATAGGAATGTTCGGTTGCGCCCATGTTGACGATTTAACTGGTTGTCCTTGGATGCTAGGTTCTGACAAGATTCCACTTATAAAACGTGACCTACTAACGCAATCAGTGGATTGGGTCAAAGAAGTCCAGCAGCAATACCCACTATTAATTAATTATGTAGATGCTAGAAACAAGGTAGCTATCAAATGGCTAAGTCACATTGGCTTTTCATTTGTGAAGCTTGTGCCTGATTTTGGTGTGGAGGGTATACCTTTCTACGAATTTGTAAGGATTAAAAATGTGTGACCCCGCAACAATTATCGGAGCAATGACTTCGATAGCATCCTACGGAGAACAGCAAGAACAGGCTAAACGTAATGAAGAGTCTGCTAATGCTGCCTACCTCAGTGATGCCCGACAGCTAAACCTTAGACAACGACAAGAAGAAGAGGCAGAAGCCCAACGAGGGCAGGATGCTGACATTCAAAGTATGAGAGATTTAGCAACAGCTAGGACAGCTTCTGGTGAGTCAGGAGTAGCAGGGCTATCTGTGGATGCCTTAATGAACGATATATTGCGTCAGAACTTATATGACGATACCAAAGCTTCTTCTAACCTTGGTGCAACTAAGGCTCAAATAGCAGAAGAGAAAGAAGGTGCTAAAGCGGGGCGGCAGTCTCGTATTAATCAAATGCCTTACCCAAGCTTCGCAGCTTCTGCCCTTCAGATTGGCGGTGATGCTTACGAAAGTAACCCTAGTTATTTTAAAGGTTTAAAAAACCCCTTTAAGAAGAAACCAGTAGGCCATAGAGCCTCAAGATAAAAGGAGTTCGCTGTGGCGAAACAACGTGTCCAAACTCAGTATGCTAAGAACCAAGTGCGCTTGGCTCCGCAAGCATCCCCTGTAAATACTTATGTGCAACCAGCCCGTAACGACCAGATTAGTAAGGCTTTAGATAGCGTTACAGGTAATGTCCAACGGGTTCAGAAGGAAGAAGAACGCAAGCTGGACATGATTCAAGCTAGTAAAAAGCAAGCGGCTCAGAACTCATTCGGCATAGGCTTTAAAGCCTTGATGGAACAAGAGCAATTTGCACGAATGACCCACGAAGAGGTTTTAGAAACTCCTGAATATCAGACGTTATTTCTTGGTAGCTTAGACCAAGTAGATGACGAAGACCTTAAAGGTGTTCTAGCTAACTCTATGCGGCAGTCTTCCAAAGCATCTAGTACCGCTTCGTCTGCCATATATCAAAGGCAAGACCTTAAGGATGCTGGTTCGGTATTTGCCACTAACACTATAGACATGCACATCGACCAAGCTAGTTCTACTTACAGTCTTAAAGAGGGCCGTAGCTTTGGCCCCGATGGTTTAACACAAGAGCAATTAAATGAAGAAACTGCCGATGGGTTTGGGTCTTTTGCTGCTGATATGGAAGCCATTTTAAAAGATAAGTATGGGTACTCCAACACTGACCTACAAAACTACTGGCTCAAAGAGCAAGAAAGACGTGGTGAAGAGTTCATGGATACAGTCATTGGTGACTACCTTATTAAAGCTGGTAATGGTGGCCCTGATTATCGTAACAAGGTTTTAGGATTAATTGAAAAAGCTGAGGCTAATGCGTCTATTAGAGATTCAGCAGATGTTACAGATAGAATTTTAGATTGGAACTCAAAATCGTCTGCTGGTTCACTTGAAGAGGTTGATTTATTAGCTTTGAAAAGGTCTGAAAAATCGGGGGAAATAACCAGTTCCCAGAGGATAGCAATAATAAATGCAAACACCACAGCAATCGCTATGAAAGCAGCAGGTGTTCGTAAAAATAAAGCTATGGCTTCTGCGGTAAATTCTGCAATAGCAGGGGTAACTAACATAACGGCAGGTTCTTATATAGACCACAATGGTCAACAAAAGAGTATTTCTAAAGATGACTTGGACACAGCAACACAGCTTCGTATTACAGAAATAGTTAATGCCAAGTTCCCTGACGGAACAGATGAACAAAAGTTAGCGGCTGAAATAGGCATGTATTCTAAAGTTGACGTGATAAACAAACGATGGAAAGCAATGGCAGGTAAAGCTTTTGATAATTTAGGTACTGGTGACTTCGACCCAGATTCCCCTAACTTCAAAGCCACTATGAATAAATTCAAGTTTTTAAAACAGCTTCATGCTGGCAACCCTCAGATGTTCCGTAAGTATCTTACAGACCCTAACCAACGCGCACAGTTTGCAGATTGGCGAGTGATGACTATGTATGGAGACAATAACGAAGTAGAGGCTTTAACTGCTTTAGGTTCTCCAGATTATTTACCATCCAAAGCAAGTTCAGCAAACCTTCAAAAGTTTTCCGAAGGGGTTATAGATGAATTAGACACTTTCGGGTGGGGGGATGTAGTTACTGGGGAAGAGGAGAAATCCTTACTCTCAGATAAAATAGTTCAGTACGGCAAAGTTATCGCCAGAATGACAGGAATGAACCCTAAAGAATTTATAGATGAGTACGCAAAGGAAATCGTAAATGACCACTCAGTAGTAAATGGAAAGTTGGTATTTATGGGTGGAAGTGAAGATATTGAAAGTTCTACATTCCAAGAAGATGCACAGGCTTATTTTGAAATTCAAGCAGCAACTATTGGCATGGGTGCTTTAGACCCTACTCAGCTTTCCCTACGATACAGTGGTAGAGGTAAGACATTTTGGATTACTAATCTACAAGGTATGACCATACCTAATACCGCACCACTTCACTTAGACACGTTTAATGGTTTGAACGCTAGACAGGTAAGGGACGCTAAACAACTAGAAGCTAACAATGATCTGGCGAATCAATAAGGGATATTAACAATGGAAACAATAGAAGAATTTACTTCGGTCTTTACTTCAGACTCTGTAGCACCCAAAGACCCCTCAATGGTTATGAGGCAAGCTACAGAAAACGGTAAGATATTTGACCCCAATGTTAATGCCTTTATAGATAAGCCTGATAACTTTGGGTTCACAGACTCTTTTGGAGCCTTTAGAGAAGAAGGGGCTTCTTTAGTTGAAATAGCAGCACGTCAAAGGGCTGTCGATAATGAGTACGACCCTGAGTTTAGGTTTGACGACAGAGTAATGAAAACCTACTTTGATGACACCCCTGAAGAGTTCCATGACTACATGTTTGGGGCAGAGTCAGAGGGGTCTTTAAAGCAGATGATGGAACAAGTAGCACAGACCCAAAATAACCAAAGCATTATGGCTGAAAACTTCGGAGACTCCCCTGCCCTAACAGTAGTGGCAATGTTCGGTGCTGGTATGCTGACCGAAGAAAACTTAGCACTAGCTGCAATACCTATTGCGGGTGGTTGGTTATCAGGAGTTAAGGGACTGACTAATGTGGGTAAAGGCATAGGCACTTTAGCTAATGCCGTGAACAAGGCAACCACAGGCACTACTAAGTTAAGAACGGTGGGTAAGATGGGTGCAGTGTATGGCGCACAAGGAGGCTTAGAGAGTCTTTATGCCAGTAATGTTTTACCTGATTACACAATAAATGATGTGCTTATAGACACTGCTTTTTCAGCAGGGTTTGCAGGTGGCATGGGTTCCTTTGTCCATAAGTATGCAAAACATGCAGATGACTTAAGGGAACATGAAAAAGCCGTTACTGTGTTAGCAGGTGGTGATCTCAAAGACCCTGATATTCAAATGTCTTTAGAAGCCCCACAGCCTATACACGCACCGCAGCGTATTGATGAAATTGATTCACCAGAACAAGGTAAAACATGGTTTGGGACTCAGTGGCTAAGTAACATACTTTCTGAGGGTGCTGCACTACGTAGTTCTGATAACCCCCTAGTACGTAACCTAAGTAGAATCTTAGTTCAGGACAACAGGGTAAACAATAAATCCAGTACCAACATACAGTCTACTTCAAGTATTCAGACACGTATTACTCGCAGTGCTAGGGCTAAGTTAGCTAGGGTTCACAGACCTAACTTTAACAAGTGGCGGCAAAGCACTAAGTATAGTTGGGCAAGCCCAAGGGCGCATGATGAGTTTGAAGGTTTAGTAACTAGGGCAGTCCGTAATGACTCCGTATATGCGAACTCTCCTAAAGAAGTCCAATTAGCCGCAGACAATGCGCGTGAGGTGTTTAAAGACATTTTAGATCAGAAAAAGCGTTACAGAGTCATAGGTGCTAAAGAAACACAGTATGACCGTAACTACGTTCCGACTGAGTGGGATTCAGGTAAATTACGTGCCGTAGTGAAGGAGCATGGAGGAACCAAAGTCAGTAAGGTTTTTGGTCAATCCATAGCTGCTAAAAACGGTTGGGACTTAGCTTTCTCTGTACGCCTTAGTCGCTTGTTTATTCAAAAGGTATCTTCTTTAGACACTGGTGTTACAGCCAATAGGCTAGAGGACATACTTGAAGACAGCACAGCATTGCGTAAGTTTCTTGTAGACGAAGGTATGACTGAAGCTGAGATTGATGTAGGTATGGGCGCAAAAATGGCCTCCTCTAAGGGAGACCGAAGAGTGCCAGATACTAACATGCGTCAACGTCTTGATATGGATTATGAGACTAAATTCACTGCTGATGGTTTAACCATGTCGATTAGTGAAATGCTTAATAATAATATGTCTGACGTAGTTCAAAGCTATGCTTTTAAATCAGGCCGACACATTGGTTTTTCCAGAAATGGTATTGACGGTGACGGTATGGACACTATGGAAGATGCCATAAAAAAGATTGATAAGTATGGTGCAGACAACGGTATAGACCCTCTTAAAACAGCCGATGATATTAAAATGATACGGCAACTTATTAAAGGTCTTCAAGGTTCTGAACTAATAGAGGACACATCTTTAGGTTTAAAAAAGAACAAGACTAAAGGCTTACAAATAGGCCGTAATTTAACCTACTTAGCCTACTCAGGATACTTTGGAATGATGAGCGTCATTGAGACTGCAAACATCATTGCTTACGGAGGTCTTGGGGTTATCTTTAAGGTTGCTCCGCAATACAAAGATTGGCTAAAGGCTGCACGTAATGGAGAAGTATCTAACACTGATATGCAGAACATTATTGACGCTACAGGCTTAGGTACTCACGGTTTAACAGGTTCGGCATCAACTCGTATAGATGAGATTGGCGGCATGGTTGAACACATGGACCCGTGGTGGCAAAAAGCTAGGCAGATACAAGGTGTTATCTCAGGGCTTACCCCAGTTACTGACTTTCTACAGAGGTTTAACGCTGCTGTTATGCGTCAGAAATGGATGGATGGTGACATACCTAAAGCCATGCGTCAGGACACAGGCATAACAGATGCCATGTATGACCGAATCCAAGTGCAGATCAAAAGACACGGTGATGGTAAGCGGGTTATGGGCTATGACAAATGGGATGATGTTGAGGCTCAAGATGCCTTTACTAACCATGTGTCTATAGAGGTTCGTAACAACGTCCAAGAGACTGATTTAGGTGCTACTAACAGCGTTTTAAGAGGACAAATAGGTTCTACTATTGGTCAGTTTTTAAGCTTCGCAGTGGCCTCTCAAGAGCAACAGTTTGCTCGTATGAATCGAAGGGCTATGAATGGTATGGGTGTTGAAGCTGCCTATGTTGTTATAGGTCAAATGCTTATAGCAAGCCTTGTGACTACTGCACGTACACACGTATCTTCAGCAGGTCGTTCAGATCAAAGAGAATACCTAGAAGAACATTTAGGGCCGCTAGATATAGTTCAAAATATGGTTGGCTATACAGGCGCGTTTGGTGTCATGGGTATGATGACTGAAATCCCTGACAAATTTCAAAGAGGTTGGGGTTCAGGCTTAGTGGCTAATCCTTTAGCTGGTTATCTTGATGGACTAGGACACCTAGCACACGGGTTATTTTCTGAAGGAAAAATGACAGAACAAGAATACAGGTCAGTTATACACATGCTGCCTATAATTAATCAGGCGTATACAAAGGCTGGCTTAAACGCTATTGCCGCATACTTTGGAGATTAACAACAATGGCTAATAGCTATATCGAATACACTGCAAACGGTAGTACAACTACTTTTGCAATTCCTTTTACGTACACGGTGGCATCTGAGGTTGCCGCCTTTGTTAACGGGGTTTCTACCTCTTTTACTTTTGCTTCGGCTAGTACAGTATCTATTTCACCTGCCCCTGCTAATGGACTTGTTGTTCGTCTTACACGGACTACAAACCTAACTACAAGGGCAGTGGATTTTAGTAACGGTGCTATCTTAACCGAAACTGATCTTGATTCCTCAAACATACAAGTCTTTCAAGCTTCTCAAGAAGCCATAGACACTGCCCAAGCTTCTATATTTAAAGTAGCAGACGGTAAGTTTGACGCACAAAGTCGTGTCATAAAGAACGTAGCTAACCCAGTATCAGCGCAAGATGCAGCAACTAAGAACTGGGCAGAGACAGGCATGACTTCTCAGTTAAACACTGCGACTACTCAGGCTACAGCAGCGGGTAACTCTGCTACAGCAGCGGGTAACTCTGCTACTGCGGCTGCTTCTTCTGCTTCTACAGCTAGTACACAAGCTAGTACCGCTACCACCAAAGCTGCTACGGCTACCACTCAAGCTGGCCTAGCAACTACAAACGGTGCAGCACAAGTGGCTCTTGCTACTACTCAAGCTGGCCTAGCGACTACCAACGGTGCAGCGCAGGTTGCTTTAGCGACTACTCAAGCTGGCCTAGCGACTACTAGAGGTGCAGCGCAGGTTGCTTTAGCGACTACTCAAGCTGGCCTAGCGACTACAAATGGACAGGCCCAAGTAGCCCTAGCGACTACTCAAGCTGGCCTAGCGACTACTAGAGGTGCAGCGCAAGTTACTTTAGCAACTGCCCAAGTTACTTTAGCAACTGCCCAAACTGCAATATCAACAACCAAAGCTGGTCAAGCGTCTAGCTCTGCTACTGCTAGTGCTAACTCTGCAACTGCTTCTGCAAACAGCGCAACAGCTAGTGCTAACTCTGCAACCGCAGGAGCTAACTCTGCGACTAACGCAGCTAGTTCACTAAGCACGTTTCAAGGTATTTTTTACGGCTCATTAAGTTCTGTGCCTACCTCAAACATTGCAACTGGCGATCTGTATTTCGATTCTGGCACTAATGCTATGAAGGTCTATAACGGCTCGTCTTGGCAAGTGGTTGCGCCAACTGTAACCACAGTAGATAACTCAACGTGGTCTGGGACTGATCTAGCGGTAGCCAATGGCGGTACAGGCGCGTCTAGCGATAGTGCTGCGAGGACTAACTTAGGTTTGGTTATAGGCACAGATGTATTAGCCCCAGATGGGGACGGCTCTAGTTTAACTGGTATTAGTTCACTACCTTCTCAGTCAGGTAACGCTAATAAATTTCTTACCACCAATGGTTCAGCCGCAAGTTGGGGCGCAGCCGGTGGAATAACTCTCGCAAAATTAATAACTCTAGGAGCTATATAACATGGCAGAACAATTAAAAGAGTTTGCTAACGTAGCTCTTACAGCAACAAACTTTAACTCTAGTGGTGAGTACACTGTACTGACCAATAACTCGACTACTCAAGCAGTTATTAAAGATGTTAATGCTACATCTACTACTACAAATAGTCTTGATTCTAATATCATATTAACTAATGGTATATCCACAATTGCAACGGGAGGCCCATCGACAGGTTTTGAATTGATACCTCAAAGTGGGACTTTAAAGGTTGAGTTCAACCCAGCATTAAGCGCAGGGGTTCTTAGAAATCACACAGTGTTTCACGCAACCCACACTAATAGATATTATCAGCATACTTTAACAAAAATAGAGAGTCAAAATTACCCCGTAATAGCTGGTTCAACTTATGTAGCCGCATTTACTGACGTATCCACAAGAGCTACAGGGCCAGCCGCTTTTGTTAGTGATAATGTAGCTTGGTTTTTTGTTAATAAAGCAGAGGATAGGGCATTTTACTTTCACTATAATGGAAATGAAGGCACTCAAGTTTATTGGTGTACCTTTAGCTCTGGCACGTTTGGGTCTTGGACAAGCTTTGGTCTTGGTAATTATCAATATGCCGCCTTAGACCCAGAAACAGAAAAGTTTTACGTTCAACCTAGCGTAAATGCTGTTAGGGTTTTTGATTTGAACGCTTCTAACCCTGTTACTTATACCGAGTTTAGCAGTGCTTTTACTGGAATGAGTCCAACCCCTGCTGCCCCATCTACCAATGCTCACTCTGCTACTGTGAATGGGGTTTTCTTTACTCTTCCTAGAGCTAATTATGACGATAGGGTTCAATACTTTGACCCAGTGACAAGTAACAGGGGTGTTATAACTAGGGATACCAATAATTATTTAATAGATACTAATGGGTTTCTGGCTATTACCTACAACCCCATTGAAAAGAATTATTATATTCTCACTAAAGCGTATTCAAATTACAAACTATATTACTTCAATGTAGATGGAGTAAATGGAGCGTTGTCGGGTGACTACACATCAACTTTCTTAGAGAACCAGAGTGGTGGTTTTCTTACGCTTTCAAATAGTTTATTTGCACACGGAACCTCAGACGGAAATTTTGTTACATCAAATAATGCGAGAAAAGCAGAAATTTCAAAGCCGTCATTTACAGCTCTTGCCAGTGGGGATTATGGGGAAGTGTTACATACAGCTACAAGTGTAAGTGGTCATATAGCTACAGGGCCAGTTCTCTCAAAAAGATCAACAGGAGCTACTATACCTTTAAGTCAATTAAAGCCAATAGGTCTAAATCTTAAAGTATCAGGCGTAGAAATTACAGGGGTGTCATAATGAGTTTAGTTAACTTAACAGCAGAAGCATCAACAGTTACAGTAGTAGACCCAGTTCTATACGACTCTGGGTGGACACAAATAAAAGGAACGGGCGCACACACTGACGTAAATATTGTCAAGGATTTAGATGCTGACGCAATAGTGTATATTTATGCAAAAAAGTTCCACACAACACTATTTGAAGATTGGTATGTACAAATTAATTATAAAGAACCTACTGACTTTACAAGTGATAACAGTTTTGGTTGGCGTAGAACGTATGACAAGGGTCGTCAGGCTGACAATGGAGGTTCAACCTTCATCCCAAATGTCACTTATGAAGCAGTGATAAATACAACAGTCCTTACTAATTCTACATCAAAATTACCCCTTATTCAGAACACTACTGGTTTTGATTTAATGAAAGGGAATCAGCTACGTCTTCACGCACACAATACTGCTTCTACCTCAGATGGTATTGAGTATCGAATTGTTGCAATACGAAGTGATGGACTACAAATGGTCAAGAGGTAGATTATGATTCATGTATGGATGGATGGAAACGAAATATCTAGACTCTCTTTATTACAGCCTGATGAACCTGCTGATCGTAAAGTACTCTCTGACTTTTTTGCAACATACCCTGCTTTTTGTTTTGAGTTAGTAGGGAATGAATTACATTTAAAATCTGATGCTGATGATTTGCGTGATGCAGCCATTGCAACAAAGGCAGCTTTAATACTAGCTTATGAATTAGTTGAAGCAAAGGTTACAAAGATTGCAGAGATTGACGCAAAGACTAAGGCAGACATATTAGCTCTGGTAGGCACTGACGTTAATCAACGTAATGACTTAGCTGCTTATTTAGCTGCTGTTGTTGCAGCCGATGAAGATTCAGATGATATAGCTAACTATGGAACCAAGTGGTCTGCGGTAGCTACGTTAAGAAGTCAAGGTAATGCCAAAGAAGTATCTGCAAATGCAGCCGCAGACATAGCCACATTAGACGCTATATAAGGGGGTTAACCGTGGGATTGTATTCAAACATTCACGCTAAACGTAAACGTATTAAAAATGGCTCTAAAGAAACTATGAGAAAAGTAGGTTCAAAAGGTGCGCCAACTTCTAATAATTTTAAATCAGCAGCTTTAACTATAAAGAAAGGATAAAAGATATGCCAAAAGGTAAAGGAACATACGGTACTACCAAAGGCCGTCCACCAAAGAATAAGCCAGTTAAAAAATAAGTGTGGTCTAGCCCAACAGGGCTTCCCTTAGTTCACCAAAGCACTTCCCTTCTCCCAGAGGGGAAGGCTCTACTCATAGAGCCAACGGTGTCTCAAATAGCCCGAAGACCCATCGAATATCTAGTAGTACAACCAGCAAAGGAACCTTACGAAACCCAAGACTACTCACGGAGGTATTGGCTGTGTTAATCGAAATCGCTGCTGCCAATGCAATCTTTAAGACTCTCTCGGTTGCTCTAAAAAATGGCAAGTCAATTTTTGAAATGGGAGAGAAACTTACCGATTACTTTTCCGCAACTCACGAAATAAAAACTAAAGCAGGTGATGCTAACTCAAAAGGTTCAGCCTTAGAATGCTTCCAAGCACAAGAAATGCTAAATAAACAGCGTAGCGAACTTGAGTGGCACTTAAAAAAGAGTCGCCTAAATGGTTGGAGTGACTACGTTCGATTTGAGGCTGAGTGGCATAGACAAAGAAAAGAACAGGAGCAAGATAAAATCAACCAACGTATTAAAAGAAACGCAAAGATTCAGAAAGACGTAGAGTTAGCGATAAACGTAGGTATTGTTATGTTGCTTGCTTTGGGGCTTTTGTTTGGTGTTGCTGTCTATTACAAAGGTTACTAACGCAATGTCTCAAATGTCAGATTATGATGCAGGTCGTTTAGTAACTCTTGTAGAGAATTTAACCAAACAAGTCGAATCACTCAATACAACATCCACAATTCTATCCCAAAGGGTAAATAACTTAGAGAAACAGTTAGTCAAAGGTAAGGGTTTCCTTGCTGGTGCTATGCTGTTGTCGCTAAGTTTAGGTGGTGTTGGAACTACTTTCCTAGCTAAATGGCTAGGTACTTAACTAACAAGGAATAAACCATTATGTCCTCTCTGAATCCCCTAGTTGGGATTGCGGGGAGTGTCATGGACGGCTTAGATGATCTGTTTACTTCAGACGAAGAGAGGGCTAACGCTACTCTTAAGATGGAAAAACATTTACAAAAACCCCACGTATTACAAGCAATGGCTAACATTGAAGGTGCTAAACACGCCTCAGTATTCGTGGCTGGCTGGCGACCTGCAATCGGTTGGGTATGTGCTATTGGTCTTGGCTACCAATTTCTAATACTCCCCTTTGCTGGACTCATCAACGCTTACTATGCACTTCCCGCAGAACTCCCCGCTATAGCTTCCGCAGAACTCACAACCCTTGTTATGTCCCTATTAGGTTTAGGCGGCTTAAGAAGCTTTGAGAAATCTAAAGGACTCACTAAATGAAGCCTAGAAATTACAGGCATGAATACGATTCGTACCACGGTAAGGCCGAACAACGAAAGCGCAGGTCTGGTCGAAACAAGGCTAGGTCATTATTAATTAAGAAAGGTGTTGCCAAGAAAGGTGACGGTAAAGACGTAGACCATAAAGACCGTAACCCCACTAACAACTCACCTAGTAACTTATCAATCCAATCGAAGACTAAAAATCGAGGGTGGAGGAAAGGTAAAAATGGATATTAGTTTAGAACAAACCTTAGCTACCTTACACACAGCAGTGGCCCAAGAGCTATTAGATCGTGTGAGGTCAGGTGAGGCTAAACCCGCAGATATGAGCAACGCTATTAAGTTTCTCAAAGACAACAACATTGACGCTATGCCAGTTCAAGGTTCTCCCCTTGATGGTCTACTCAATTCATTGCCTTTTAACAGTGAAGGTATTTTAGACGCTTTAGCGCACTAGGCAGGAGATTAGTTATGGCTATTAAGTACAGAGGTGAAACCTTCTCAGGCTACAACAAGCCAAAAGCTAGTGCCAAAGGTACAAAGTCCCATGTCGTTATCATCAAAGATAAAGGCAAAGACCGTATGATTCGGTTTGGGGAAAAAGGTGCTAGTACAGCAGGTGCGCCTAAAGCTGGTGAGTCAGACAAGATGAAAGCTAAACGTAAGTCATTTAAAGCACGACATGGTTTAAATATCGCCAAGGGTAAGACAAGTGCGGCTTACTGGGCCGATAGATCAAAATGGAGCTAGGAGGTAATTATGGAGACAGATAAACACCCCTTACACGACTTTAGAAACTTCTTATTTCTTGTATGGAAACAACTAACATTACCCGAACCAACTAAGGTTCAGTATGATCTTGCAGACTACCTTCAGACTAGCCCTAAGCGTTCCATCATCCAAGCCTTTCGAGGTGTAGGTAAGTCCTACATAACGAGTGCTTATGTGGTGTGGCGTTTAATGCTTTCTCCTGACCTAAAGATCATGGTGGTATCCGCAAGTAAAGAACGTGCAGATGCGTTCTCTATGTTTACCCAAAGACTCATTATGGAAATGCCATTACTGTCTCACCTTATACCTGACAAAGACCAACTGTGGAGTAGAATAGCCTTTAACGTAAATGGCTGCATGGCCTCACACAGTCCTAGTGTTAAGTCGGTGGGTATTACAGGACAGCTTACAGGCTCACGTGCTGACCTTATTATCGCAGATGACATTGAAGTTCCTAACAACTCTCAGACACAACAGATGCGAGAGAAGCTAACGACTCTTGTAACTGAGTTTGATGCTGTACTTAAACCTTTAGACACCTCAAAGATCATCTACCTAGGGACACCTCAGACAGAAGAGTCTCTATACGATGCCCTACAGGACAAAGGATACGTAACTCGTATATGGCCCTCCCGTTATCCTAAAGCAGACCAAGTGAATAGGTACGGTGATCGTATAGCCCCTAGCCTTATGTTAGAACTTGAAGCTAACCCTGACATGGAATGGCAACCTACAGACCCCATGAGATTCGATGAGGAAGACTTACTAGAACGTGAGTTATCTTATGGACGCTCAGGGTATGCACTCCAATTCCAGCTAGACACCAGCTTGTCAGATGCAGACAGACACCCACTTAAACTCAAAGACCTCATAGTAATGTCAGTAGACGTATCTAAGGCTCCTGAGAAGCCAATACACGGTACTCTAAGCCACCTTGAAGTCAAGGATATACCCAACTTAGGGATGCGTGGAGATCGCTTCTACGAGCCATTTAAGCTTACTGGGGATTGGGTAGATTACTCAGGCTCAGTCATGGCGATTGACCCC
>Ga0209815_1001618_pt1 | contig 14569 bp, 15 predicted proteins | sample CoawatmetaG00DNA_FD_187507 | JGI IMG/M metagenome (GOLD analysis project Ga0209815, IMG submission 187507) | Marine microbial communities from the West Antarctic Peninsula - Coastal water metaG002-DNA (SPAdes) (version 2) | ecosystem: Environmental > Aquatic > Marine > Coastal ...
ATTAACAGTGCTTTCATTAAGAGCAACGTTCAAGTATAATTCCTTCCTTTTTAGCAATCAGATTAGGATTTGTTATGTACGCAGTCATTAAAACAGGTGGAAAACAATACAGAGTTACAGAAGGTGAGACTCTAAAAATTGAGAAGCTTGAAATAGAGCCTGGAAAGAAAGTAACCTTTGATGAGGTCTTAATGGTCGCTGATGGTGATAAAGTCCAAGTTGGCTCACCACATGTGGCTAAAGCAAGCGTTGAAGCAAAAGTAATCTCTCAAGGCAAAGGCAAAAAAGTACACATTTTAAAATTCAGACGTCGTAAGCACTCTATGAAACAACAAGGGCATCGTCAGCTGTTTACTGAAATTCAAATTGATAAAATTAAGGCATAAGGGGTAATCTATGGCACATAAAAAAGCAGGTGGTAGTACTAATAACGGTAGAGATTCCGAGTCCAAAAGACTTGGTGTGAAGCGTTTTGGTGGCCAAGTAGTACTTGCTGGAAATATTCTAGTTCGTCAAAGAGGAACTAAATTTCATCCGGGTACTAATGTTAAAAAAGGTAAAGACGATACGTTATTTGCAGTTGCCGATGGAAAAGTTCAGTTTGAAAAGAAAGGTAAATTTAATCGTCAATACGTTTCAATCCAGACAGCCTAGTAATTTATTTGTACTTATTTTAAAAAGCGCCTTCTGGCGCTTTTTTATTATTAATCTCATTTATAATTAGTATTTATATGAAATATTCAATTGTTTTTCCAGGCCAAGGCTCTCAATCTCTAGGCATGCTATCTGATCTTCGAAGTAATTTCTCAGTTGTAAATGAGATTTTTCAAGAGGCAAGTGATGCAATTAATGTAGATCTATGGAAGATTGTTAATGAGGATCAAGAGTTATTAAGCCTTACTGAGAACACTCAGCCAGTAATGCTCGCAGCCGGCTATGCCACTTATAAAGTTTTAGCAGGTGAAGTTAATTTATCGCCTATCTCTATTGCTGGGCACAGCCTAGGTGAATATACTGCGCTTGTAACCTCAGGTTCTTTGGGTTTTTTTGATGCGGTTCAACTAGTTAGAAAAAGGGCCGAGCTAATGCAGGCAGCTGTTCCTAGTGAATCCGGCTCTATGGCCGCTATACTAGGGCTTGATGATGCAAAAGTTGTGGAAATATGCTCTATTGCTAGTGAAGTTGGCGTAGTTGAAGCTGTGAATTTCAATTCACCAGGTCAAGTTGTTATTGCTGGTGAAATAAAGGCAGTAGCCCATGCATGTAAGTTAATGAAAGAGGCTGGAGCAAAAAGGGCATTGGTTCTTCCAGTAAGTGTCCCATCGCATTGCTCACTTATGAAAGATGCTGCAATAGATTTTAAGCGCTCGGTTGATAGTATTAATTTTCAAATTGGAGATAAAAAAGTTCTTCATAATGTTGATGCGGATTATTCGAGTAATATTGAAGAGATAAGGTCGAAATTGGTTGAGCAACTTCATAAGCCAGTTCTTTGGACATCAATAGTTCAAAAAATGAAAGAATCAGGCGTAGAAAAATTGATTGAGGCTGGACCTGGAAAAGTATTGGCTGGACTGACAAGGCGCATTGATAAGTCTTTGAGTGGTTCGGCTATAATAGACACAACTTCATTAAGATCTACTATTGAGGAGATATCAAATGCTTAACGAAAAATTAGTCCTTGTAACTGGCGCAAGCAGGGGAATTGGCAGAGCCATTGCATTAACACTAGGTGATGCTGGAGCTACTGTAATTGGAACAGCAACTAGTGATGAAGGGGCTGCAAATATTTCTAAAATATTTACTGAAAACAACATTCTTGGTAAAGGTATGAAACTTAATGTTACTGACAATGATCAAATTTCTGCTCTTATAAAGAGCATCACTGAAGATTATGGCTCTGTAGATATACTGATTAATAATGCCGGTATCACTCGTGATAATATCTTGGTTCGAATGAAAGAGGAGGAGTGGGATGATATTATTGATACTAATCTTTCTTCTGTTTACAAGATGTCGAAGGCTGTACTGCGAGGTATGATTAAAAAAAGATCTGGGCGAATTATCTCCATTACTTCAGTTGTAGGCGCTACGGGTAATGCTGGACAGTCCAATTATGCTGCCGCTAAGGCTGGAATTATGGGCTTTACTAAGTCATTGGCGCGCGAAGTTGGAGTTCGAGGAATTACGGTGAATGCAATTGCCCCAGGCTTTATAAAAACTGATATGACTGATGCGCTTCCTGATGAGCAAAAAGAAGCTTTAGCATCTCAAATTCCTTTAGCTCGTTTGGGCACAGTTGATGAAATCGCTCAATCTGTATTGTTCCTTGCTGGCGAGAGTGGCTCCTACATTACTGCCCAGACTCTACATGTTAATGGCGGAATGTACGCACCATAGAGGTTAGTTATTAAATAATTTTTTAGCCTTATTTATATAGTTTTATCTTTTAGAGTAAGCTTATATTCATTCAATAAATATTGCGATAATAACGTTGAATTTTATTTAGGCGGAGCTCTCTTCATCAGGTTTTAATGCACCCATAACTAAAGCCAAGAAAATGCTCATCATAAAACTGCCAATAAAGGCTAGCAATACAATCATTCTTCTGTTTGGCTTAATAGGGCTTTCTGGAGGGATAGCAGTTTGACTTAGTTGCATAGAGCTGACACCATTCATGCTAACTATTCTTGATTTTAGTTTAATTTTTTCAATGTCTAGTTTAACGATTTCAGCAATAAATGGACTATCGTCTTGCCTCGTTTCAAGAGTTTTTAATAGGTTGTTGTTTTGAACTTCCTTTAAAGTCTTTTGTAGGGCCACTATTTCTGGAATAAAAGGGTCATCGTCTTGCCTCGTTTCAAGTGTTTTTAATAGGTTGTTGTTTTGAACTTCATTTAATTGATTGTTTAGAGTGACTAATTCTGGAATAAAAGGGTCATCGTCTTGCCTCGTTTCAAGTGTTTTTAATAGGTTGTTGTTTTGAACTTCATTTAATTGATTGTTTAGAGTGACTAATTCTGGAATAAAAGGATCATCACTCATACGATTCTCTAACAATTCAACTCTTTGTATTAGTGCTTTTTCACCATACAAATACCACTCTGGTAAGTCCTTGCTCTCACCAATAGCGATGGTAAGATCAGACTTAGCCCCATCATCGTTGATCAGTTTGAAATTGTTTTCTATAATCCCCAAAGATTTTGCTAATTTGGCAGAGTCAATTAATACCACTATCTGATTTAATCGGTTTTCTTTTGCCTTATATCTTACTCTATCAATTTGGTCATTAATTTGTCTTATTTTTTGACCATCTTCTTCTTTAATGCGTTCGATTTGATTTAATCGGTCTAGCTTAGCTTTGATTTTGAACGCTTCAATTTGGTCATTAATTTGTCTTATTTTTTGACCATCTTCTTCTTTAATGCGTTCGATTTGATTTAATCGGTCTCGCTTAGCTTTGATTTTGAGCGCTTCAATTTGGTCATTAATTTGTCTTATTTTTTGACCATCTTCTTCTTTAATGCGTTCGATTTTTGAAAAGCGATCTTTCTCAGCTTGCTCTATGAGTAAATCACGCTCTAGAGATATTTCATCTAAGCGATTGGAAATCTTTAGCTCATCATGCTTGATGAGTTCAATAATGGTTTTGGAATTGGCCAGGGCAACAAGTGTATTCAAATACTCTGAAATACTCTCAGCACTCGCTCCTTCCATTGTCACTGAATAAGGTAGTTCAGTAAGAAAGCCAAGCGCCATTTCTTTCGAAGTTATACTCGGTGAATTAATTCTAACTGACTCAATAGCTCCAGAAATAAACGCATCGACATCATCAATCGAGCTGTTATCTGGATTGAATAAAGTTAAAAAGTCACCCTCAACAAAGGCTATTTTTTGAAGCTCTTTAGATGACAGTTGAATTAAAAATTTAGAGAAAACTGATTCCTTCGTTTCAGTTGATAAATTTAGTTTATTTATAGTGGTAACTGACATTTCAGAGGGCGATGTAAATGAAGAGCTTACTTGATAGGTCGGCGTTTGAATAAGTGCATATAGGATTGCAAGAATAGTCACAAAACCAGTAAGACCAGCAATAAGAAATCTTTTTGCTACCAAAATATAGAATAATGATCTAAGGTCAATTACATCTTCTTGAATGCTGACTTCTTGTTTATTTTGCTGCACTTTAAATTTATTGTGTTTAAAAATGAACTATTTTATCTAAATAATAAATTGATTGTCACATAATCACTCTAATATAAGTGTAATCGTTTTCAAGTTATTAATTTATCGACGTGAAATAAAAAATTTCTTAAGGAGTTGCTTACATTCATTTTCTAATACTCCACTAACTAGTTTAATTTTATGATTAAAGCAGTTTGCTTCCATTAAGTTTTCCGATGAACCACAAACACCCGTTTTTGGGTCGTGAGCACCAAAAATAATTCGCTCAATCCTTGCATGCATTATTGCGCCCAGGCACATGGCGCAGGGCTCTAGAGTAACGTAGAGTGAAGTTCCGGCTAATCGATAGTTTTTTAGTTTTTTACCTGCAGCCCTTATCAATTGAATTTCAGCGTGAGCCGTTGGATCATTTTTAGATATGGGTTGATTATGGGCTCTCGCTATAATTAGACCATTCTTAACTAAAATAGCTCCTACGGGAACTTCACCTTCCTGTTCAGCCTTTTTAGCCTGTTCGATTGCAAAATTCATCCATTTTTCATCTTCGTTCATAAGCTAATTTTAGCAAAGAGTTTAATGCCTTAAAGCCAGTTTCCTGCAGAAGCTAGTTTAAATGCAATAGTAAACATAATTAGTGCTATTAAACTATCAAGAATTTTCCATGAAGAAGGCCGTTGCATTATTGGATTTAATAGTTTGGCTCCATATGCTAGGATGAAGAAAAAAATAAAACTTGCTAAGATAGCTCCTAATGCGAATGAAATTTTATGAAAGCCAGAAAATTGTTGAGATATTGATCCAATAAGGATCATAGTATCAAGATATACATGGGGGTTTAAAAAAGTCAAGATTGCAACAAGTGATATTGTTGGGAAGAGGCCTCTTGACTCAGACATTTCAACTTCAATAGTTTTATTAGATTTAAATGCAGAAAATAATCGAATAATCCCATATCCAGAAAGCCAAATTGCAGATAAAACAAAAAGAATTGAAGAGTATTGGTTAATGAAATTATTTAAAAAAAATGATATTCCTACAACTCCAATACTTATTAGTAGGGCATCTGAAACTGCACAAAATAAAGCCACATACAAGACATGTTGTCCAAGAATACCCTGTCTTAAAACAAAGGTATTTTGAGCTCCAATAGCCAAAATTAAAGAAAATCCAAGAAAAAAACCTGTTAGAAAAGCTGACAACATTATGGCTAATTAAGTTTGATAGGGTTAGGGTATGATTCTGTACAAAGATTCAAAATAAACCCTTCTTTTATCTTTAAGTATTCCAGCACTATCATCCATATATTTAAATTAATTGAGAAGGTTACTAAACTATTATTTTTGATAATTCTACAAGTAATTATAGATTGATTAGTAAATAGGTATTCTATAATCTAAACATAAGAAAAACAATTCAATTTAAGGATATTAATGGTCTCAAGTAATAAATTTAATACAGTTCTTCTTACTGGTGGGAGTGGAATGGTTGGTAAAAATATCCTTGCACACCCTAAGTGCTCAGAATGGAATATTATTTCACCTTCATCTAAAGAAGTAGATTTAACTCATTATGAATCAACGTTAGATTTTGTTAAAAAATCAAAACCTGATATTATTATTCATGCCGCTGGAAAAGTTGGAGGAATTAATGCAAATCTATCTCATCCTGTTGATTTTTTAGTAACTAATTTAGATCTTGGAAGAAATATAATTCTTGCTGCTCGTCAAGCAGGAGTTAAAAAAATGATTAATTTAGGTAGCTCTTGTATGTATCCAAGGAATTCGCCTAATCCACTTTCAGAGGAATTGATTCTTCAGGGTGAGCTGGAGCCAACAAATGAAGGTTATGCCTTAGCTAAAATTGTTGCTGCTCGACTTTGCTCATACATTAATAGTGAGGATTCTAAATTTGAATATAAAACTATGATTCCTTGTAATCTTTATGGTCCTTATGATAAATTTGAAACTGCCCAATCTCATCTTATACCAGCAATAATTCATAAAATTAGTCATGCGATTAAAAATCAAGTGAATGAGATTGAAATTTGGGGAGATGGAAACGCAAGAAGAGAATTTATGTATGCTGATGATGCCGCAGATGCAATCTTTTACGCACTTAGTCATTTCAAAGAAATGCCATTTTTACTAAATATTGGAGTTGGTATGGATTATTCGGTCAATGAATTTTATTCTACTACTGCTGAAATTATGAATTATGAAGGAAAATTTATTCATAATCTTGAAAAACCTGTTGGTATGAAACAAAAATTAGTATCGATTGAAAAGCAAATTTTATGGGGTTGGAAGCCAAAAACTAGCTTGATTCAAGGAATTCAATCAACTTATAATTATTACTTAAAGCAGGAGCAATAATGAGTTCTAGATTTCCTTTAGCAGTTTCAACATGGGGTAAAGAAGAATTGGATGCCATGAAGAGGGTAATTGATTCTGGAATATTTACTATGGGAGAGAATGTAAATGACTTTGAGGAAAAATTTTCAAAATATGTTGATTCTAAATATTGTGTCATGGTGAATTCAGGCTCTTCAGCTAATCTCTTAATGATTGGAGCACTTTTTTATAGAAATGAATTTCCATTGGAAAGAGAAGATGAAGTAATTGTTCCAGCTGTTTCATGGAGTACAAGTTACTTTCCACTGCAACAATATGGCTTAAAATTACGTTTTGTTGATATAGATTTAGAGACTTTAAACTATGATTTAAATCAACTTGAACATGCTATAACACCAAAAACAAAATTAATTTTAGCAGTTAATCTTTTAGGAAACCCAAATGATTTTAAGAAAATAAATGAAATTATTTCTGATACTGATATAATTTTGATCGAGGATAATTGCGAATCATTAGGCGCCACATTTGCAAATAAGTATGCTGGAACATTTGGTTTAATGGGAAGCTTTAGTAGTTTTTTTAGTCATCATATCTCTACTATGGAAGGTGGGCTAATAGTTACAGATAATAAAGAACTTTATCATATTCTTCTAACTCTGCGAGCTCATGGATGGACAAGAAACCTTCCTAAAATTAATGAAGTAGTGGGTGAAAAAAGTAAAAATGTATTTGATGAATCTTTTCGATTTGTCTTGCCTGGTTATAATGTCCGACCACTTGAGCTTTCGGGCGCTATTGGATTGGAGCAATTAAAAAAATTACCAAACTTCATTAAAGAGCGACGAAGAAATGGTGAAAATTTTCAAAAGTCAATGACTGATCATCCTGATTTAATTATTCAAAAAGAAATAGGTAATAGTAGCTGGTTTGGCTTTAGTATAGTTATAAGGCCTGAGTCTAATTTAAATAGAGGTTTATTAATAGAAGCATTGTCAAAATTAGGCTTTGAAACTAGACCAATAGTATCTGGTGACTTTACAAAAAAAGAAGTAATGAAGTACTTTAATTTTGAAATCCCATTCAAAATGAAAAATGCTGATTATCTTGATAGAAATGGACTTTTTATTGGAAATCATCATTTTCCAATGGCTGATGCTATTGAGGAAATATCACAATTAAGATTTTAATATAAAAATTATAGGGGTTTAGTTTGAAAAAGAAAGCTTTAATAACAGGTGTTACTGGTCAAGATGGTGCATATTTATCTGAGTTTCTATTGAAAAAAGGATATGAAGTTCATGGAATTAAAAGAAGAGCATCATCCTTTAATACTTCAAGGATTGATCATTTAATTAAAGCCCCTCAAGATGAAGATCAGAGGTTTATATTACATTATGGTGATATGACTGATTCATCAAGCCTTTTAAGAATTATTCAACTATCACAACCTGACGAAATTTATAATCTTGCTGCACAGTCTCACGTAGCGGTGTCATTTGAGGCACCTGAATATACTGCTAATTCAGATGCAATGGGTGTCCTAAGAATACTTGAAGCAATTAAAATTCTTGGTTTAGAGAAAAAAACTAAATTTTATCAAGCATCTACATCTGAGCTTTATGGTAAGGTCCAAGAGACTCCTCAAAATGAAATGACCCCATTCTATCCTAGGAGTCCTTATGCAGTTGCTAAACTTTATGCATACTGGATTACAGTAAATTACCGTGAAGCCTATAATATTTTTGCTTGTAACGGAATTCTTTTCAATCACGAGTCTTCCTTAAGGGGAGAAACATTCGTGACTAGAAAGATAACACGTGAACTTGCTAGAATAAAATTAGGAATACAGGATTGTTTGTATCTTGGTAATTTAGATTCCCTGAGGGACTGGGGGCATGCAAAAGATTATGTAGAAGCCCAATGGTTAATGCTTCAACAGGATGAGCCAGAAGATTTCGTAATTGCGTCTGGTGAGCAACATTCAGTTAGAGAGTTCATAGAGATGGCTGCAAATGAGCTTGATATGGATTTTTCTTGGCAAGGTAAAGGGCTTAAAGAGATTGGGATCATAAAAACTCAAACTTCTAAAATAAAAACTATTATTAAGATTGATCCTAGGTATTTTAGACCAACAGAGGTGGAGTCATTACTAGGTGATCCTTCTAAGGCAAAAAAGAAACTTAATTGGAGTTCAAAGATTTCATTTTCTGAGCTTGTAAAAGAAATGGTTAGCTATGATTTGAAGAAAGCCAAGGAAGAACAAAATAATTAAATTTTTTTTTAAGGCCTTACCAGATAAGAAATTAAGAATCCCATTTAGTGAAATATAGAATCCCATATTGTTCAATGTCAAAGGCGAAAAACATCTAATTAATCTCTTTTTACTTAATAAACATCCAGAAAAACGTGCATTAACATTTAATGTATCAACGCCAAAATCAAATGAAAAAAAGAAAATATACAGATTCAGAATGAAGCGTCAAATCAACAGAAATATCATCTATTTTTTGAAAACCTTTATTCCAAGAAAAAGAATAGTTTTCACCAAGATCAGAAATTGACCTCTAAAGTGACATCTGCAAAACTATTCCACAGTGACTGATTAGTTTTGCATCTTCAAGTTTGTTCACCCTCTAAAGATTTAATAATCGCAGCACATGTTGTTAATAAACCTTATTCCTTAATTAGTTTAAAATGATAGTAATCTAAATTTAAATCTTAATTAACAGGTGGATATATGAAAAAAATTGCATTTATATTATTTTTTTTGACACATATATTTTATTCCTCCAGCGCTCTTTCAGAGTATTCTAAGACCGTTGATAAAGATAGTCTGAGAAATTTCTTTAATACATTTAATTTAATTAACTACGATGCCCCAATACCCCCAGATCACGACCGAGGTTTTGCTATTCCTTGGCATGAATGGTACGGAAAATTTTATCGTGCCAACTATAACAGAGTAATAGCATTTGCCTACCCTGAAAACGATATAAAAAGTGCTGATTTTAGTGGTTTTTGCATTCATCAAACAAATGCTGCTAGAGTTATTGCAGTTCAAAACGCCTTAAAATGCTGCGAATTAAAAAAAGATAAGTTACACAAATGTTCTATTCTTTTTAGAAATAGTGATATCGTTAACAAAGATTACCTTGCTATACTAAACCAGTAATTTTTCTGCTTACTTTAAAAGGGTTATTTAATCCACTCTTCTGTCGTATACGCTAAAGGAGGTGCCATCTAATTTATTTTATTTTTCATAACAAAGTCTTTTTTGAACTAGAAGTTTATTCTACCTCTGAAGTTCTTCAAAAGTATAGTATTCAATTGAGAACTTACCTATCTTGACAGGGAAAACCTTGTCTCTTATCACTTTATTTGGGTTATACATGAGACTGTTAGACTCTATCTCAATTGTGAACTCTAAGCAGGGTATTAGGATTGGTAAACATGTATACGCAAAACTACTCCACTGTGACTGATTAGTTTTGCGTCTACAAGTTTGTTCACCCCTTAAATTAAAAATCATCTTCAGATGCAAGTATGGGTTTATTTTCATCTAAAAACCATTCTCCTTGAGAAGAATCTCTATATTCAACGAACAACCAGAGAGCGTTAGAGTAATCTTTTTTCATACGAGCAATATTTAAGGCGACCTGACCATTTGAATATACATGAAATAAAGATGATTTTTCAGACTCATTAAATAGTTGCCTGTCTCTCTCTGAATATTCATATTCAAGAGTGTATTTATTACCTAAAGATTTTTTCATTTTTGTATAAATATTTGAGTCATCTTCTCCAAAAATATCTAAATCAAAACCTTCCTCAACTATTGGACCCATATCAAGAAACAATATATCTAACAAGTCATCAGTGTAATGCGCTTTAAATTTAATATTATTAATTCCATAACATCTAACCCAATAACTATCAATCCCCAAAAAATCTTTTTCTAGAGGACAAATTTTTAACACATCTTCGTAATGCAAACCTGGTCTAAGTTCTCTAAAACCAGGGTTATTTTTTGCACTTAATCTACTTTTTGCCTTTAAATCCTCTATTCTCTTTTCTTCTAATGCTATGTTAATCCTTTGCTGTTTTAAATCTGCTCGTTGCTGTTTTAAATCTGATGGTACTGGTTCTCCAAAATTAACTGCATTATATATTTTTACGTTTAGTATATTTTCTTTTGAAAATATTTTTTCAACATTAGACCATTGGTTAAATATTAGTTTGTTATTTATTTTTTCTATATGGTCTATTCTCGAATAAAAATTTCCATTTTTAGTTTCTGAATAATATAAATACTTTTTATCATTTTCAAAACCTTCAAATAGATAAACACAAGTATATTCATCAATTAAATCATCTGCCTCACCATAGCAGATTTTATTATTTTGCTTATCTATTGACCAAAATACATATTCATAATCTTCTTCATATTCAGGTATCCTAAATTTGTATTGCCCTTTATTTTTGGACAGTTTTCCATACTTCTCATCAGTGGGATAATAAAAATATGAATCATCTGCATTAATCCCTGTGCCATCACTCTGAAAACCATATTGATATGTTTCCGAAAATCTATTATCAATCTCATCCCAAGATAATTGTTTAACATTACTAATACTTTCACGAGGTATCAGTGCGTTAATATTTGCAGAGAAAAAAAAGATTGTAAAAAATATTATAAATTTTATTTTCATAATAGAGTTTTTTTGAACATGAAGTTAATTCTACCTCTGAAGTTCTTCAAAAGTATAGTATTTGACTGAGAACTTGCCTATCTTGATTAGAAATTCTCGATTTCTTATTTCTTTATTTGGGTTATACATGAGACTGTTAGATTGAATCTCAATAGTGAACTCTAGGCAGGGTATTAGGATGGGTAAACATGTAGACGCAAAACTACTCCACTGTGACAGATTTAGCTAAATTTCTTGGCTTGTCGACATTGGTTCCTTTTATTAGTGCTACATGATAACTCAACAACTGAAGGGGTATTGTAAAGATAATAGGGGCAGAGATCCGGCCAAGGTTAGAGGTGATTTGGATTACTTCCATTGCCTCCATTGACTGTACTTTTGAGTCTTCATCTTCAAAAACAATCATCTGTGAGCCTCTGGATTTTACTTCCTGTAGATTTGATTTAAGTTTGCCTAATAGTTCGTCATTTGGAGCGATTGCAATTACTGGCATATTTTTATCAATTAGTGCGATTGGCCCATGTTTTAATTCTCCAGCAGGGTATGCCTCAGCATGAATATAACTAATTTCTTTTAGTTTGAGTGCGCCTTCCATCGCAATAGCATACATCGTTCCTCTTCCTAGAAAAAGAGCACTATTTTTATCTTTAAAGCGCGCCGCTAATTTTTTAATTTTTGACTCTTGCAGCAACGCATCGTTAATTAGTCCTGGCAATCTTCTTAAGCCAGTAACAATTTCTTCCTCTTGCATTGAATCAATTGTATTTTTTAGTTTGCCAATAGAGCAAGTTAAAAGTGCTAGAGCAACTAGTTGAGTAGTAAAAGCCTTTGTGCTTGCGACGCCAATTTCAGGGCCAGCATGAGTTAAAAAGTTTAGATTAGAAAGTCTAGTAAGGGTAGATTCTGAAGAATTGCTTATACAAAGAGAGCAAATACTGCTGTTTATTTTCTTAGCTATTTTCAGGGCCTCAACTGTATCAGCTGTTTCCCCACTTTGCGAAAGAGTAACAAAGAGAGTGTCATTTAAAAGGATAGGATGTCGATATCGATATTCACTTGCTACCTCAATATTGCATGGTATCTTAGCAATATCTTCCAACCAATATTTAGCAACTAGGCCGGCGTGATAACTTGTTCCACAAGCTACAATTTGAACTTGTTTAATTTTACTAAAATTTTCTTTAGCCTTATGCCCAAAAGACGAAATTAGAACTGAATCATTTGTAATCCGTGACTCTAATGTATCCCTTATAGCTTGCGGTTGTTCAAAAATTTCTTTTTGCATAAAGTGATTATAAACACCCAGATTCACTTGCCCTATCTTCAGCTTCGAAGTTTTAATTGGGCGATCCACTAAATTCCCATTTAGATCATAAATAGTGACTTTATTTATCTTTATTTCAGCAACATCTCCCTCTTCCAAAAAAATAAATTTTTTAGTTACAGACAAAAGTGCCATTTGATCTGATGCAATATAATTTCCATTCTTCCCAATACCAATTACCAGAGGTGAACCACTCCTTGCAGCAATAATTTGATCAGGGTATTTAGATGAAATAATTCCTAGCCCGTAAGAGCCAGAAAAAGATTTAATTGCTAGTTGAACTGAAGAGATTAAAGTATTGCATGATTTCATAGCAAAATCAATAGCGTGGGCAATAACTTCAGTATCAGTCTCAGAAGAAAATAAGTAACCCTTAGTTAATTGATCATTTTTAAGTTTAATATAATTTTCAATAATGCCGTTATGAACCAAACTGACTGAATTCTTAGATATGTGAGGATGTGCATTAAGAACGGAGGGTTCACCATGAGTTGCCCAGCGAGTATGGGCAATTCCAATATTTCCACTAATTTTCTCATCTCTTGCTTTTAAATTGGCTTGAAGATTTTTAACCTTGCCGACTGACCTTGCTCGATTAAAAGTGTTATTTTTAGATAAGACTATAAGTCCAGATGAATCATAACCTCTGTACTCTAAGCGGTTTAGCCCTTCTAATAATAGTGCTGTAATATCATTATTTGTAACGCCACCAACAATTCCACACATAAATATTAACTAATATATTAATGATTAGTATTATAGTTAATAATCAATTTTTGATCTATTTATAATTAGTCTTTAAGCTTTTTTAATATTTTGTCTAGCTCCTATGAACTCTAGGAGTTTCTGGCCCAAATCAAATTTTAGATTATAATAAAGAATACAATGAAAGCGGACCTACATAATCATTCTTACTATTCAGATGGCGTACTATCGCCAAGTGAGGTTGTCAAGCTGGCAAGTCAAGCTGGCTGTGATTTATTTTCATTAACTGATCATGATACTACTGATGGCATTGCTGAGGCTCAATTAGAGGCGGATAACTTAAATCTTAATCTTATCAATGGAGTTGAAATTTCTGCACTTTGGCGAAATATGACTATTCATATATTAGGCTTAGGCATTGATATTAATAATGACATCTTACAAACTGGGCTAGAGCATAATCAAAAATTACGAAAAGAAAGAGCTGAAAAAATAGCTCTTGGGCTTTGGCGCTCAGGAATTAAGGACGCACTAGAGAAAACTCAAAGCTTTAGTAAAACGGATATGCTAACCCGCACACATTTTGCACAGATGTTAATTAGTGAGGGTTATTGTAAGGACATGAAGGCAGTATTCAGGCGTTATTTGACAGGTAAAAAACCTGGTGGAGTTGGTGTTCAGTGGGAGGGCTATGATGATGTTGTTAAATGGATTCATGCAGCTGGTGGAAAAGCTCTAATAGCCCATCCACTTAGATATAGAATGACTCATACTAAGATTAAAAAAATGCTAATTGATTTTAAAGATGCATTGGGTGATGGATTAGAAGTTGTGACTGGAACTAGTTCACTAGATGAGATCAATTTAAGCAGTCAATGGACAAAAGAGTATAATTTACTTTCATCTTGTGGCTCTGACTTTCATGGATGGCCAAATCAAAGGGTCCATATAGGAAATTTGAGAGATTTGCCGGACCCTGAAAAAGCGGTTTGGAGATATTTATAATGTCAGCATTAGTTAATATCCATCCTAAAAACCCTCAGCCACGACTCATTAAACAGGTTATTGATGTTTTGGAAAGAGGCGGGGTAATAGCTTATCCAACAGATTCAGGGTACGCCTTGGGCTGCACCCTTGGAAATAAAAAAGCTATGGATCAAATTGTTGATATACGAAAGTTGAGTAAGCGTCACCACTTTACTTTGATGCTAAAAGACTTGTCTCACGTTGGCGAATATGCAAAATTAAATAATGCAGGTTTTAGACTATTAAAAAAAATATTACCAGGTGCTTAT
>Ga0209815_1001621_pt1 | contig 14563 bp, 10 predicted proteins | sample CoawatmetaG00DNA_FD_187507 | JGI IMG/M metagenome (GOLD analysis project Ga0209815, IMG submission 187507) | Marine microbial communities from the West Antarctic Peninsula - Coastal water metaG002-DNA (SPAdes) (version 2) | ecosystem: Environmental > Aquatic > Marine > Coastal ...
GATTTAAAGCTGAGCCTTCATTACACCAATCAATTTGAGATTGATTATACGTATGATTAGTAACAATTAAATCTTTAGTATTATCTGAATGATTAATTTATAAATTTTAAATTTTTAAAATCTTGATAAAAAATAGTAGTAATAAAACTATTTTAACAGAGGTTTATTTTTAACTTTGTAAGGTAATATAACATCAATTATCAAATTTATGAGTAGATATACTGAATACCTAGATGAGATAGAACAAAGGAAAAGTCAGGAACTTGATCCAAAACCAATTGATGGAGCTGAATTATTAAGTGAAATTATATTGCAAATCAAAGATTCTAACCATTTGTACAGAAAAGATTCTCTTGATTTTTTTATTTACAATGTATTGCCAGGAACTACTAGTGCAGCTGTTGTAAAGTCTAAATTTTTAAAGGAAATTATTATTGGTGAATCTGTAATTGATGAAATTTCAGTAGAATTTGCATTTGAACAATTATCCCACATGAAAGGTGGATCATCAGTTGAAGTGCTACTTGATATAGCACTTGGAAAAGATATTTCAAAATCTGAACAGGCAGCAAAAGTTCTAAAAACACAAGTTTTTCTTTATGAAGCAGATACTTCTCGTTTAGAAAAGGCTTTCAATGCTGGAAACTCAATAGCTAGAAAAATTATTGAAAGTTACTCTAAAGCTGAATTTTTTACAAAACTTCCAGATATTCCTGAAGAAATAAAGATTGTTACTTTCGTTGCTGGAATTGGTGATATTTCTACTGATTTATTATCTCCTGGTGGAGACGCTCATTCAAGATCTGATAGACAACTACATGGACAGTGTATGTTTGAACATAATAAAGAGCAACAAAAAGAATTATTAGCTATACAAGCAAAGCATCCAGATAAAAGAGTAATGTTAATAGCTGAAAAAGGGACTATGGGAGTAGGTTCATCTAGAATGTCAGGGGTTAACAACGTAGCTCTTTGGATAGGTGAAAAATCAAGTAAGTATATTCCTTTTATAAATATAGCCCCAGTAATAGCTGGAACAAATGGTGTATCACCAATATTTCTAACAACAGTGGATGTAACAGGTGGTATTGGGTTAGATTTAAAAAACTGGAGAAATAAGCATAATTCATCAGGAAACCTTGTTCTTGATGGTGATGGTGAACCTGTTTTAGAGCAAATATATTCTGTATCTACAGGGACTGTTCTAACAATTAATACAAAAACTAAAAAGCTATATAATGATGGTAAGGAATTGATGGATATTTCTTCATCTTTCACTCCACAGAAAATAGAATTCATGAAAGCTGGAAGTTCTTATGCTATTGTATTTGGCAAAAAACTACAAGCTTTTGCAGCTAAAACATTAAAAGAAAAATTATCTCCTGTATTTGCCGCATCTAAAGAAATTTCCATTAAGAATCAGGGGCTAACAGCAGTGGAGAAAATTTTCAACAAAAATGCGGTTGGTACTTCTGGAGCTACACTACATGCTGGGTCTTATGTTCGTGTAGAAGTAAATATTGTTGGTTCTCAAGATACAACTGGCTTAATGACTTCTCAAGAATTAGAAATGATGGCAGCCACAACCATATCACCAATTGTTGATGGTGCTTATCAGTCTGGATGTCACACTGCTTCTGTATGGGATTTAAAATCTCAAACAAATATTCCAAGACTCATGAAATTTATGAGTGATTTTGGACTTATTACAGCACGTCATCCAGATAATAAATACCATCCAATGACCGATGTAATTCATAAAGTACTAAATGATCTTACCATAGATGATTGGGCAATTATTATTGGTGGAGATTCACACACTAGAATGTCTAAAGGAGTTGCTTTTGGTGCAGACTCTGGTACAGTTGCGTTAGCATTAGCTACCGGTGAGGCTTCCATGCCAATACCAGAATCTGTTAAAGTAACTTTCAAAGGTAAAATGAAAGACTACATGGATTTTCGTGATGTAGTTCATGCAACTCAACATCAAATGCTAAAGAAATTCAATGGAGAAAATGTATTTCAAGGTAGAATTATTGAAGTTCATATAGGAACACTTCTAGCGGATCAAGCATTTACTTTTACAGATTGGACAGCAGAAATGAAAGCAAAGGCATCTATCTGTATTTCTCAAGATGATACGCTTATTCAATCACTTAATATTGCTATAGGTCGAATTCAAATAATGATTGATAAAGGAATGGATAATGAGGGTCAAGTTCTTCAAGGGCTTATTGATAGAGCTAATAAAAGAATTGATCAAATTAAATCTGGAGAAAAACCTCCTTTAACACCTGATGAAAATGCTAAATATCATGCAGAGTTTGTTGTAGATTTAGATATTATCGATGAACCAATGATTGCAGATCCAGATGTTAATAACGAAGATGTATCTAAACGATATACACATGATACCATTCGTGAAATCTCATTCTATGAAGGAGAAAAGCACATTGATTTAGGTTTTATCGGATCTTGCATGGTTCACAAAGGAGATATCAAGATAGTAGCTAAGATGCTAAAAAATATAGAGGAACAATATGGAAAAGTTGAATTTAAAGCTCCACTAGTAGTTACAGCCCCTACCTACAATATCATAGATGAACTTAAATCTGAAGGAGATTGGGAGATTTTACAAAAATATTCTGGTTTTGAATTTGATGATTCAGCTCCAAAAGGTGAAGCTAGATTAGAATACGATAATATCTTATATCTTGAACGTCCTGGATGTAATCTTTGTATGGGTAATCAGGAGAAAGCAGAGAAAGGGGATACAGTTATGGCTACTTCTACACGTTTATTTAAAGGTAGAGTCGTGAAAGATTCAGATCGAAAAAAAGGAGAATCATTATTAGCATCAACCCCAGTAGTTGTTCTTTCTGCAATACTTGGTAGGACTCCTACTATCGAAGAATATAAGACAGCAGTTGAAGGAATAAAACTTACTCAATTTGCACCTCCAATTAAGAAAATGGCTTCAAAGCCAGGACACTTACTAACTTATTAATAACCATTTACTACTTTGATTTAGATTTTGGAAGTATTCTTTTTGACTCAAACCACGGCTTAACATTATCAATTTGTTTACCAAGATCAATAGGTACTATATTTGCTTAAAGTACCCTTTGTCTAAAAACTACAGAAAGCGAATCTTTAATTTTTATTTAGCCAGCATGATTTGCAAGATTATTTAATTCTTGATTGTCAAATTTGTGATCGTATAATTCATAACTTAAATTTCCACTATACTGCCACAGAGTTAACCTGTATAGTATCGTTTAGTTTTATTTTGTTAATTTTTTAACCAATTACCGAAAAATATACAATCTCTATGCTCATTAGCAATTTTGATGTAAGTATCCTCAATTTTTAAGTTTTGCCACTTTTCAATCTCTTTTAGTTTTTTATTTTGAAGAGTTAATGATTGAATTTTTAAGTAATCATTTGCAAAGTTGGCCACATGTTCGTCAGTTCTATCGGTCACAGATAAAAGTTTAAACTTCACTGGATTCATTCTATCTTCGTCTTGTAGAACGATACTTACTTCTCCATCTTTTAATTTTTCAATTTGTGAATATAACTCTGGATCCATTTTAGTTAACTCAAAATTATAATCCTGAGTTTCGGGATTAATTAATTGACCTCCATCGTATTTAGTTTCTACCTGATCACTGACTTCCAATGCAGCGTCAGCAAAACTAATTTCACCATCCACAATTCTTTGTCTAGCATTCTCAAGCTTATTTTTGGCTGCAGATATCTCAGCAGAATTAATTTTAGGTCTTAAAAGTATACTTCTAACATCATATTCTTGACCTCTAACCTTTTCAAGTAGTATTATGAAAAAACCAAAATCTGTTTCAAACGGATCTGATATTTCACCTTCTTGAAGAGAAAAAGCTACCTCTCTATATGTTTTGTCCATTTGAGGTTTTTTTCTATTTAAAGTATATTTACCACCATTTTTTCTTGAAGCATAATCTTCAGTGTACAATACAGCCTTTGTAGTAAAACTAGCTCCATTATCAACTACATCAGCCTTAAATTGCTCTAACTTTTCGATAACTTTTTTCTTTTCTTCTTGTGTTGTTTGAGGAATAACTACAATTTGAGCTACTTTTAACTCTGTGTTAAAAAGGGGACGATCATCTACTGGAATAGAATTAAAGAATTGTCTAACCTCTTCAGGTGTAACTTCAATTTCTTCAATTATTTTTTCTTGCATTTTTTTAGCTAATTCCGAACTCTTGTTTAATTCGAACATTTCATTTCTCAGCTCTTGTTCAGAATTTTTATTGTAGTATGATATTAATTTATCCATTGACCCAATTTGTTTAGCAAATGCATCAACTTGTTGATCTACAAAAGATTGAATTTCTTCATTATTAACAACTATACTATCTTGAATTGCATGATGCTGATAAAGCTTATCTTCTAATAGCTTTCCAAATACTTGACATCTAGTCATATCATCGGTAGAAATCCCTGATGCTTTAAGTTGGTCGAACTGCTTGTCTATATCTGAATCTAAAACTAAAAAATCACCAACAACCGCAGCGACTCCGTCTATTTTCTTTTTACCATCGTCTATTGACAAGTTATTTTGAGATAACATCAAGTTATTACTTAATATAGCCATGACAACTAAACTAGTTTTGTATATGTATTTAGTAAATTTCAAATCTTTTATTTTTAATTGCATCTGTAGTTATATCTTTTCTTAATTGATCTATAAATTTTAATTTTCTACTGTTTATAATCATTCTTTTAAGTGTTTCAGAAACATAATCTAAAGGTGCATATTGATTACTTTTAAGAACATCTTTTATATTAATCAAATATAAACCTAATGAGTCTTTGATTTCAATAAAATTGGATTTTTTTAACATATAATTATTGACCTTTTTCAAATCTGGTAATTGATAAAAAACTTCATTTTTATTTCTCCAAACAGAATCATTAAAGGAGTATCTATTAAACTGAAAAGAAAGTGAATCTAGATACTTTAAATCATCATTATTAAATCTTTTCAATTTAGATTTAAAAAGATTTATATCTGGATTAACTTTAGATAAATAAATAAATCGAATTTTAAATAGCTCTTCATTTAACTTGAAAGTTTCTTTATATCTAACATAAAGACTATCTAACTCAAACTTAGAAACCTCTAAATTCATATTTTTCTCAATCAACGCATCGATATATGAATTAATTAATATTTCATTTTTATAATTATCAACAAGCTCTTGGATGTTATTTTGATTCTCTTCTGGGAGATTAATTAATGCTCTATTAATTAATAATTTATTAGTAGCCCAATTATTAATATAGTTATTTATGATAATGGTACTATCATTAGAGTTAGAGCTAGTGTCTAAGACATCTTTAACATCACTTTGAGATAAATAGTCATCATTCACTCTTGCCAAGTCGACATTAGATGTATTCTTAAAATAATTATCACAAGAAAAAAATAATAAAAATATTACTAGATAGCGCATTACTTAATAATGGTTTTTTTGATTTTTTTTAAAACTTTTTTATCTATAAAAATAGCCTTTTTTTGCCTAAGTGATGTAATCCAGTTATTTTCAAATATTATTTGATATTTAGAAATAACTTCACCTGAAATATCTTCATATAAAGGATTAGCGTTATTAGCAATTTTAAATAGTGATTTGTTATTTTTAAAATAAGTCTTTAAGCCAATTGTATCTTCCTTAGCTTTATTCCAAACTTCATTTTGCATTAAATCAAACAACATTAATCCTTCTTTATATTCGTTATAAATATAGCGATATTCCGTATTCTCAGATAATAAGTTTGATTTATAATAATTCATTACAGATTGATTTATAAAATCTTTATATAAATCAGTGACTGAGCTATAAATTGATCCGTTACTAAGTGATGTATTAACAATATAATTTGCAAAATCTAAATAATTTAGTGTTTTATCATTAATCTTAAATAATATCTTTTTTTTATTAATTGTAGATGGTATTTTCCAAATATTATTAGCGTTGTGACCATTTAGTTGATCTTTAAAATAAGTTAAGTCATTATCATAATTTATAGAATATTTATTCAATAACTTTTTATAAAATGAATTAGAGATTACTGAAGACCTAGAGTTGTTTTTTACTTTTTTAAGTAATGATGATTCCATTTCTTTAAAGGAACTTAATTTAGATTTTGAATAGAGCTTTAAAATATGCCAACCAAACTTAGTTTCTATAGGTTTTGAAATTTCATTAATCTCTGTTAAGTCAAAAGCAGCTTTTTCAAATGGAAGAGAATTTAACTGACCACTTGTAAATGGTTTAAGTCTTCCTCCTACGCTAGATGTATTTTTATCATCTGAGTATTTTTTAGCAAAACTTTCAAAATTGTCACCTCTAATAATTGAATCATATAAGGAGTTGATTTTTGATTGAGAATTATTATTATCTTTTGATAACATTATGTGTCCAACGTTAACTTCTCCAAGAGACTCTCTTTTGTCCTCTACTTTTAAAACATGAAAACCAAATCTTGTTCTAAATGGCATAGATATATCTCCTACTTTAGTTTCATAGGCTTTCGATTCAAATGAATAAATCATTTTAAATGCAGAAAAGTACCCTAAATCTTCTACGAAAATATTTTTTCCATCGTGATATTTTTTTATTAAATATGATAAATCATAATTTTTAAAATCTTCTCTGTAAGAAATAAGTTTATTATAAATATCTAATGTATCTAAATCTTGCTCTTCAATTCTTATTAGAATATGACTTGCTTTTATTTCAGTTTTAGTCCTTAGATAGGCTTCATTTAACATTGAATCTTGCGAATTTTTATCAAATAAATAATTAGAAGCCAACTGAGTAGAATACTTATTTAACTCTGAAATATAACTTTCTTTTTTATCATATTTTTTCTCATAAGCTTCTAAAACCTTTAACTTATAATCTATATAAAGCTGCAAGTAATTATCTATGTCTTTTTGAGAATTATCAGTAATTAAATCTAAATTTTTGTTGTAAACTCTTAAAAATTCTTTTGTATTCACAGAATCATCTCCGATTGTAAAAAGTATATCGTTGGAATTATTTTGCGTAAAGCACAGGGAAGTTGTAAAAAAAATTAATAAAATAAAATTTTTCATATTTAAAATAATTAATATCTCTATTATCTAGAGTAGTTTGGAGCTTCTTTGGTTATACTAACTCCATGTGGATGACTTTCTACTATACCTGAAGAGGTGATTTTTATAAATTTAGATGTATTTTTAAAAGTCTCGATATCTTTAGATCCACAATAACCCATCCCTGCTCGTAGTCCTCCAATAAACTGATGAATACTTTCATTAAGTTTGCCTTTAAAAGGTACTCTACCTACAATTCCTTCGGGTACTAATTTTTTTATATCATCTTCTACATCTTGAAAGTATCTGTCTTTACTACCTTCCTTCATAGCTTCTACCGAGCCCATACCTCTATATGTCTTAAACTTTCTTCCTTCATAGATTATTGTTTCCCCAGGTGATTCTTCAGTACCAGCAATCAAAGAACCTAACATAACACAGTCTGCACCTGCAGCAATTGCCTTAGATATATCTCCTGTGTATCTAATTCCACCATCAGCAATAACTGGAACTCCTGAATTTTTTATAGCATTTGATACTTCAATTATAGCAGATAATTGTGGAAAACCTACTCCTGCTATTACCCTAGTTGTACAAATAGAACCAGGTCCAATACCTACTTTAACCGCATCTGCTCCTGCCTCAACCAAATATTTAGCTGCTTCTGCTGTAGCTATATTTCCAACTATAACATCTAAATTTGGAAACTTATTTTTTATTTTTTTTAAAACTTCTACTACTCCTTTAGTATGGCCATGTGCAGTGTCAATTATTATTGCATCAACTTCAGATTTAACCAATGCTTCAGCTCTATTTAAAGCATCTGAAGTCACGCCAATAGCAGCAGCAACTCTTAACCTTCCGTAAACATCCTTATTAGAGTTTGGCTTAAGTGTTAATTTTGTTATGTCTCGAAAGGTTATTAAACCCACAAGCGTATTGTTTTTATCTACAACTGGAAGTTTTTCAATTTTATGATCTTGTAAAATCACTTCAGCTTCTTGTAAAGAAGTTCCTTCAGAAACTGTTACAAGGTTTTTAGTTGTCATAACTTCAGAAATAGGTCTACTATTATTTTTTTCAAACCTTAAATCTCTATTAGTCACTATTCCAATTAGTTTTTTATTTCCATCAACTATAGGAATACCTCCAATTCTATATTCTTTCATGTAAGATTTGGCATCGTTTACAGTAGAATCCAAAGGAAGGGTTACTGGGTCAATGATCATTCCACTTTCTGCTCTTTTAACACGCTTAACTTTCTCAGCTTGCGCTTTGATAGTCATGTTTTTATGTAAAACTCCAATACCTCCCTCTTGAGCTATAGCTATAGCCATTCTGCTCTCAGTGACTGTATCCATAGCAGCTGAAATGATAGGGATATTTATAGAAATATTTTTTGAAAATTTAGTTTTTATTGACACATCTCTTGGAAGAACTTGAGAATAGTTAGGCACTAACAATACATCGTCGTACGTTAGTCCTTCTCCAATAATTTTGTTTTGGTGTGATTTCATTGCAATTAGGTTATAATTGCATGCAAATATACGACTAAATATTTAGTTCTTACAAATGGGGTTATCAAGAAGTCGTAGAATAAAAAAAAGAAGTAACCTAACGACAGATTACTTCCTTTTTGACTAAACTAATACAAATTAATTAATTAAAATTAATTTACTGTAACCAAAAATTAATCAAGAGTTATAACAATTGAAATAATATTTGGTAATTCATTCACGATTGAATATTTTAAAATCTTTCACCTACAGATAAACTTAAACTAGTAGCCTTTAATTATGATCTATTGCTTTGAATATCATTATTATTATTTAGAATCATTATTAATAGTGCAAATATATAACACATAATTAATAAAACAATATTATTTAGAATAATTTTAAATAAAAGTTTTTAACAGAGCACAAAAGACTTAATTACGTATATTTGTAATGTTATGTTAAAACAGAAAAACACCATTTTATTTGATAGTAAGTGCAACTTATGTTCTAAGTCTGTCAAAAAAGTAATGAAATTAGACAAGAATAATATCTTTAAATTTATTTCTAATAACAGTGATTATGGTAAAGAGTTAATTAATGAGTTTAATTTAAATTCTATGACTACAGAAACTATAATATTATTTACTAGCGAGAAAGAGTTTTTAATAAAATCTGATGCAGCGATTTCTATTATAACACGTCTTAATATAATCTTTAAAATATTTAATATACTACTAGTTATACCAAAAGTAATTAGAGATAAAGTATATGATTACGTGGCTAAAAACAGATACAAATGGTTTGGAGAAAATGATAGCTGTGAAATAATTTAATGGTATTTATTAAAAAGTTCTAATGATTGGTTGTAACAGCTTTCAAACCGAATTGGATTTACATTATTTGATATTTTATTAGCATTTAAGAAAGAAATTATTTTTTCGGTGGGCATATTGCCAACCAACTCGTCACTAGCCATAGGACAGCCTCCAAATCCCTTTATAGCGCCATCAAATCTTCTACAACCAGCTTCATAAGCACTTTGCATTTTTTCATGCCAAGTATTTGGATCAGAATGAAGGTGAGCTCCGAACTCAATATGTTTATAATTATCTAACACAGATGAAAAAATAGAACTTATAGAATCCGAATTAGATGTACCAATAGTATCACTTAAGGAAATAATCTCAACTCCCATTTGACTTAATTTATCTATCCAGTGATTAACAATATTTAAATTCCATGGGTCGCCATATGGATTTCCAAAGCACATGGACAAATACACTACAACTTTTTTATTACTACTATTAGCAATAGAAATAATTTCTTTCAATTCGTTCTCTGAATCGTTAATAGTTTTATTTGTATTTCTCATCTGAAAATTTTCTGAGATAGAAAATGGGTAGCCTAAGTAGCTAACTTTATCAAACTCAGAAGCTTTCAAGGCCCCTTTTTTATTTGCAACAATAACTAATAATTTTGAAATAGATTTTGATAAGTCAATAGTATCAATAATAATTGAAGTATCCGAAAGTTGGGGTATGGCTTTAGCCGAAACAAAACTACCTATATCCACAACATCAAACCCAACATCTACAACAGTTTGCAAATAACTTAGTTTAGTAAGTGTAGGTATAAAAGTCTTGATACTTTGCATAGCATCTCTAGGACATTCAATGATCTTTACTTTATCAAACATTGAATAAAAATAAAACTAATTTATTTAATAAAGGTTTAAACAGAAAAAAGTATTGCAGTGGCTATAGCTATAAAAATTAAAATCTGTATCCATTTCATAACTATATGAAATATTTTAAAATCAATTAAATATCTAGAAATAACAGTAGAAAACAATACTATTGAGCAAAAAACAATTGCAGTAGTTAGCATAAATAAAAGTCCTAATATGTAAAATTGAGACACGAGATTTAACTCATCAGAGCTTAAAAACAAAAAAGATGGAAAAAATGATAAAAAGAAAAAATAAACTTTAGGGTTTAAAATATTCATCAATAAGCCTGTAATAAAATTATTACTATTAGATTTATTGATCTTTTTTACTTTTGTTATTTCAAAAAATAGTGGGGATTTATATACTCTAAAAGCCAAAATTAACATATAAGAAAAACCTAAAATTTTAATGAAAAGAAAAATATTTTGATTAAAACTTATGATCTCTGATACACCAAAAGCTACTAATGTGGTATGAAATAAACATCCTGTCACTAAACCTAGAACTGTAAATAAGCCAGCTTTCTTTCCGTTATATAGAGTGTTAGATAAAACAAATATATTATCTGGCCCTGGAGATAATGCCATTAAAAAACTAGCAATAATAAACGTCAATATAAATTCCAAATTATTTTATAATTTATACAAAAGTAAGTATTTCAATATTTATTATATTTGCACAAAATATATCTACATGAAAATTTCTTACTCATTATTAATATCTTTCTTTTTATTGCTAACTACTACAAATAGTTTTTCTCAGAAAATGCAATATTGTGCTACTGAAACAACAGAGGAAAATCGACAGTTTATAGAGGATAATATGGATTTAATACGATATTATGAAAATGAATACTATTTATTAAAGGAAAGTAAATCGTCTACAGCGCTAACAAGCATCCCTGTTAAGATACATATAGTAACAAATGATGATGGAAGTGGAGGGATAGAAATAAATGATGTTCTTTCAGAATTTGATGAGGTAAATTCATATTTTCAAAATTCATTTGTAGAGTTTTATATATGTGATGAGGTAAACTATATTAATAGCTCTTCCTTGTATCAATTTGATACAGAAAACCAACAAGATTTACTATATGAAAATCACCAATCAGACATATTAAATGTTTATTTTGTAGATGAAATTGCATTCGGAGAAGGTTACGCTTGTGGATATACTTATTTACCTGGAAACTCTAGTCAATATTACGATGTAGTAGTTATGCAAAATAGTTGTACTACATCAAATGATAATACAACTTTAACTCACGAGATGGGGCACCACTTAAATCTAACCCATACTCATGGAGATACAAACGGAACTTTAACAGACGAGTTAGTTAATGGTACCAACTGCGCTACCGCTGGAGATTATTTGTGTGATACACCTGCTGACCCACAGCTAAACGGAGGAAATGTTAATAATGTTAACTGTCTATACTCTGTTTCAGGTACTCCCCCGACAGATGCTCAAGGGAATTTATTTGATCCAGATACCAGTAACATAATGTCTTACGCTCCTCAAGCATGTACAAATACAATTACCGATCAACAATATGCTAGAATGTATGCTGGATACCATGCTTATAAAAATTATTACGCATGTCCCTCACTAAATGTAGCTTTTAGCTCAGATGAGACAGCAGTAGATTGTGGTGAACAGTTAGAAGTAAACTTTAGTGACAATAGTACTAACTCTAATACTTGGGAGTGGGATGTGAATGGAGATGATGTAATAGATTATACAGAATCAAGTTTTTCTCATACCTATGAATCTCCTGGTAGTTATGATGTAAGCCTTACGATATCTAATGGAAGTGAAACTATAACAAAAGTTTTCCCTAACTATATAAGTTTTGAAGCAAATTTATTTGAAACATCAAAAATATTTTTAAATGTAAGTGTCAAAAATGGAGTAAATCAAAACACTTGGGAATTTAAAGATAGTTCTGGAAGTGTATTATATTCTGGTGGACCATATGACACAGCAAATGGAGTAGGAGAAACCTATAGCCATGAATTTGACGCAGGACTAGATTGTTATACATTCACGATGTATGATTCTAATGGAGACGGATTAACTAATGATAGTTGGAATCAAGGATCTGAATATTATGAACTTTTAGATGAAAATAATATTACTATAAAATACGGAAGAGATTTTGGTTCTGAAGAATCAACATCTATAAAAAATGAATATTTAAGCTTATCAAATCCTATGGATATCAGTTTTATGATTTATCCAAACCCTGCAAGTGATTTTATTAATTTAAAAAGTGACTCGGCTATTGACGGATATTTAATTTATGATATAAAGGGTAGTTTGATTTTAGAAGGCACAAATAATAACTCAAATGATTTAACCATTTCATTAAAGAATGTTTATTCGGGTATTTACTTTGTACAGATTAAATCTGGAGCTTATAAAGAAACTGTTAAGTTTATTAAAAAGTAAACTTAAATTCTATTTAACAATGCCTTATTTATAGATTTAATTAAGTTAGGTCCTTCATATATAAATCCAGTATAAATCTGTATTAAATCTGCACCTGCATCAAATTTTTCTAGTGCATCTTCAACAGAGTGTATACCTCCTACTCCAATTATTGGAATAGTTTTATTACTATTTTTTGAAATGAATTTAATAACCTCTGTAGATCTTGTAGATAAAGGTTTACCACTTAATCCACCTAGTTCCTTTTTATTATCTGATTTCAAATTTTCTCTGTTAATCGTAGTATTAGTTGCAATTATTCCATCAAGTCCAGTATCCTTGACTATAGAGATAATATCCATTAATTGATTATCATTTAAATCAGGTGCAATTTTAAGTAATACAGGTTTTGGTGATTTTTTACCTCGGTTAATTAAAAGTAGTGAGTTGATTAATTTTGTTAATGGCTCTTTCTCTTGTAAATCTCTTAAATTAGGAGTGTTTGGTGAACTAACATTTACAACAAAATAATCAACGTGATTAAATAGTAGATTAAAGCTAGCTATATAGTCATCAATTGCTAGAGAATTAGGAGTAATCTTGTTTTTACCAATATTACCTCCGATTAATACATTTTTATTATTTTTTAAATTTTTAACTACTTCGTCTAATCCAACATTATTAAATCCCATTCGATTAATAATACCAGAATCCTCTACTAGACGAAAAAGTCGCTTCTTTGGATTTCCAGACTGGGGCTTAGGTGTAACTGTTCCGATTTCAATAAAACCAAAACCGAAACTACTTAGCTCATTGTATAATTCAGCATTTTTATCAAATCCAGCAGCCAAACCTACAGGGTTTTTAAATTTAATTCCAAATAATTTTTTTTCTAATCTTGAATCATCTAACGTATAAATCTTACGGACAATTAAATTGACCAGTGGGATTTTAAATAAAATCTTTATCGAGAAAAATATAATATTGTGTATTTTTTCTGGATCTACTAAAAAAAGAATTGGTAAAATTATTTTCTTGTACATTATTAAATTATTGAATAGAGTGCAAAAGTAAAATAAAAACAATGAACAAAAAAGTATGTCAGATAGTTCTTGCTAGTTATTATTTAGATACATAATTTTGAAAAAAATGATATTCTATGTTAGATGAAAAAAAAATTATAGATCGCTTTATCTCATATGTAAAAATTGATTCACAAAGTAATGCTAACTCAGTAGCAACTCCTAGTACAGAAAAACAGTGGAATATTGCAAATAAGCTGGTTCAAGATTTAAATGACATAGGACTAAGCGAAGTATCCATTGACGAAAATGCATATATTTATGCAACTCTTCCTTCAAATATTAAAAAAAAATGTCCAACTATAGGATTTATATCACATTTTGATACTTCACCTGATTTTTCAGGTACTAACATTAAACCACAAATAGTAAAAAATTATAACGGAGGAGATATTGTTTTAAATAAAACCAAGAACATAATACTATCTTCAGAATATTTTTCTGAAATCAAGCAATATATAGGGCAGACAATAATTACAACAGATGGGAATACACTACTAGGTTCGGATGATAAAGCAGGTGTATGTGAAATTATTTCTGCAATGGAATTTTTGATAAATAACCCTGATATAAAGCATGGTGATATTAAAATTGGTTTTACTCCAGATGAAGAAATTGGAAGAGGAGCTCATAAATTTGATGTTGCTAAATTTGGAGCAGACTGGGCTTACACAATGGATGGTAGTCAAAT
>Ga0209815_1001624_pt1 | contig 14546 bp, 25 predicted proteins | sample CoawatmetaG00DNA_FD_187507 | JGI IMG/M metagenome (GOLD analysis project Ga0209815, IMG submission 187507) | Marine microbial communities from the West Antarctic Peninsula - Coastal water metaG002-DNA (SPAdes) (version 2) | ecosystem: Environmental > Aquatic > Marine > Coastal ...
TAGACCAATAACCCAAAGCACCAGAACCACAAAAAGCACGTTTTACACCTGCTTCTGGTACATACTGGAATACCTTTTCCATGTCATCAACGAAACTACCATAGCTATAAGTTGAATCTACAGTAAATACATTTTGAGAATCTTGTGTAGCTGTTGATTCACCATAGTATTCTAGTGCTGAAATAACTCCATAAGTAGTTCTTATTAAGTTACCATTTGCATCAGATCTTCCACCATCAGCAAAAGTCTCATCAATGTTAGCAGCTCTGTTTCCACCAGCGTATGAAGCTTCAGCTAATCCAGTTCCACCAACTCTTTGACCAAACAAAAATGCTTTTTCTTTTTGCATCTTATGTTCTTGAGCTTTCATTCTACGAAGTCTAGCTAACTCAGAAGACTCACCTCTTAATACTGCTGCTTCTAAAGTACCAGTAACTTGTAAAGGTGTTTTAAAAATCTGAGTAGAGTTGTAAACAACACTTAGTTCATCAGACCATGCTTCTGGAGCAGATCCACCTTCACCTTGTGCATTACCAATTACCATGTAGTAATCTTCCGCAACAAGTGCGTAGTCATTACCAGTAGCTGTGCTTATAACTTTTACTTTGATTTCGTCTGCGTCTTCAATAGCAGATACAATAGCTGTAGCTCTTTTAATTGTTTTTGTAGTATCCCATATTTCTACTACTAAACCTATCCAACTGCTATCGCAAATAGAGCTTATCCCTACTATACCATCAACGTTAAGAGCTGCACTTTCAGTACCATCTACTGCTAGAGTAACTGTTTCTGCGTTGTTTCTAAACTCTTGTTTTACCCAAGGATTACGATGTTCAAACATCTTAAAAACTGGATCTGGAACTTTACGCATTTCTTGATTACTAATTAAAGTAGTAAAGGGTGCAACGTCTGTCCATAGCTCCTTAGTGACCTGCGGATCTACGTAAAAATTACGTCTATCCGTATAAAGTACACCAGAAGCTGTTAGTAGCTTTTCTGTAGCCATTTTATAACTCCATTTTTGCTCTTTTTTAGAGCGTTTTTAGTTTACTTTACAACTATTACTTTCCAAAGAAGGCATCGCTAAACTTTTGCTCATCAGTGCGTGTTGGTTCAGGTCTTCCTGTCTGCACAGTTGCAGTCCTAGGAATAGCTAAACGTTGTGCTTGATTTTGCATTTCTTGTGTTTTTTGTTGCACTACTGGATTAGCACTAGTTCTTAATTCAAACAACTTAGCCAAGTTATCCATCGTTAGATTATCTGGGTTTTGTGCCCATTGTACAAAGTCATTTGCTTTATTTGCATCGTATCCATATGAATTAACAGCATGGCTATGAGCCTGTGACTGCATCATTTGAGTTTGTTGCTGTTGCATCTGAGCTTCATACTGTGACTTTATTTCCTTATCTCTTACTTTGTCTTTCTTTTGTAAGAATCCCATGTAATCATCACGATATTTCTCTTTAGCCAATCGATGTCTAAATGAATCCGAATCTGGATCATTTAAAGCATCAACCTCATTGTACGAAAGTGGTCGTTCAGGTGCTGATGGCTCCTTCACTGAAGTCTCTTGAAATCCTTGAGGGTATCCTTGAGGTTGTCCATTGGAGGATGAATTTTCTAATTTGTTAAGAACTTCAGGATTACTTCTAATCATTTGCTCAACTGGAGCTAAACTATTTTTATAGTAATCCAATTCATTACGAATTGTACTTAATTCACCCTTGGCTTTATCAGCTTGTGATTGCCAATATTCAAAACGAGTTGTTTCATCGGGGTTAGTCTCTGGTACTGCTTGTGGCGTAATTGTTTCTTCCATTCCTGCATTAACTGCAGGAGCTTCCCCCATTAAAATACTAGGTTGCTCATTAGGCACACTAGTGTTTTCTATTTGTGGTTGATCAGCATTACGCATTTCTAAGATATTCTCCATTACATTTCCTTTGCGATTTGGATATTTCCAGCAACCGCTTTCTTCAATTTTTTATTCAAATAAACCATATATATGATCTAGTAGGCTAGGTGCTCTTTTTGCTTCAAGAGCTGCTATGTATGTTCTTTTGTTTTCATCATTGTCCATAAAATATTTTGGTATATTTCTTGGAACTGGTAAATTTTTAGATACATAATAATCATTTATATCTTCTGGAAATCTGTCATCTCTTAATAATCTTTCTGGCCAATTTGTTTTTTTATTTCTAGGTAAACCATAATTAGGAGGCATTGTATAGGCATCTGGATTTCTAAAACTATCTGGTGAATTTTTAAATGCAAATGATCTTAGGCTATTACTTAAAGCCTCTGGCAACATGTCCATAATCATAGATTTATTTCCATACACTCCAGCATTATTAAAATTAAAATAACTAGAACCTTTTTTATCTGAATAGTTTTGAAACCTATCATCTATATATTTATTTGGATTTCCCATTATCTAAAATCTTCTGGCATCATTGTATTACTTTGTGGAAGATCTTTAGTAAAAGGATTACTTTCCATTCCTTCTAAAGGAGTAAATTTAGTTCCACCAAAAACACTAAAATCATATGCATGTTTTTTACCATCAATTTCATAAACAATATCTCTATTATCTTGACCATAAGCAGATTGAGCTGCGTACATATTTATGTAATTAGCATGTTTTTCTGCTTCATCATTTAATTTTACTACAAGACGATTATCTTTAATATACATTTCTGGCATGTATGATAAATTGTTTTCATTATTTCTTTCTGTAAACTCGTAATTGTAAGTAGACTCTATTTGCTTTTTTTTAAACTCTAGAGTATTTTCAAATCCATTATTTCTATCTAAAACTGTATCAAGTCCTTTCCCCAAACCAAGTGCTCCAATAGCTGCTGCTCCACCTCCTGCAACAATAGGATGATCAGCAGCTTTATCAAGAGCTCTTCCCATACCAATTGATCCATAATTTTTACCAGCTTGCCCTAAGTTTTTAGCTCCTTTTAGTGCTTGTTGTAATATATTAGCGTAACTCATTTTATTTTCTCCTTTATCTAAAATCCTCTGGCATCATTTGATTACCAGATGGTAAATCTTTAGTATATGGATTATTATCATAAATAACCCTTTCATCTTTTATGCTAGCCATTGTAGGAGCACCTTTTTTTTCCTGTGCCATTTGTAAAAAAGAAAGAACATAATCTGTTGCTTTTTCATTTGCCGCAGATCGAGGAACTAACATTGTATCTAATTCATTAGTTAGTTCTCTATGTAATCTTTGCATTGTTTTATTGACATATTCAGGATCACTGTCTGGATCCCAAGGTTCATTTTCCCATTTTCTAAATTCTCCATAAAATTCATCAAATTTTTGTAAGTGGTTTTTTGGATTTATTGGATCATATATTAATTGATCCATTAAAAATGCTGTTCCTCCAATACCTGCACCACCTGCTAATAATTCATCTTTGTATTTAGAACCAATGCTTTTTCCTTTATCTAAAACTTGTTTTAATATTTTTCCGTAAACCATTATCTAAAATCTTCTGGCATCATTGTATTGCCATTTGGTAAATCTCTTGTGAAGGGATTATCGTACTCTAAAGCACTAGGTATATAATCTTCTTCTGCTTTAGGATCGCCTGATATTCTCATCCATTCTTTAGATCTCCACAGAGTATCATCTGTATCATCTGCTGCATTTTTTAATATTTGTGCTTTTTCATTTATACTAGCATTAAGGAAATTTTTATAATCATTACCTTCAGGTTTTCCTACAAACGTAGACCATAATATTTCATGATCTTTTAATCTTTTTTCATAATACACATCTTTAGATTTGCTTTTATCTAAATTTTTGTGATTATCAATTCTTTCTTCACGAGATTTACCAGTTAAGATTCCTTTGATATTAGATTGCATCCTAGGATCTTGTAGTTCGTTTGCAACCATTCTCATTTCATCTAAAAAACTCATTATTCCTCCAGCCTTAACATTTCTTGATTCATTTCTCTTGTTGTATTTCTACGTTGATCAAACTCTGCTATATCTTCTTTAGCTAGTTTAAGGTCATCTGTTAATCGTGTTTGATATAGTTTAGCTGCCATTTCTACTTTTGCTTCTGCTTTTGCAAGCTTCTTTTCAAATTCTTTAACTTCTACACGCTTTCTATCATGTAACGATTCACGTTGTGCTGTTTGTAAATCACCTTTTAAGTTTTTAATCTGTTCAGATTGTGACTGAACCTGTTGTTGCATTTTTTGCATTTGCCCTACTCTTTCTAATACACCCTCCATATCAGCAACATCAGTTTGTTTAAGAACTTCAATCTGATCAATTAACCCTGCAGAGTATAACTGCATATAGTATTCAAATCTTGCCCATCGATTAGAAGGAAGAGTAGATCCTGATAATACAACAACATCATATTTACCTACTGTTATATCGTTTACTTTTCCCATCAGATTTCCTACGTCATCATATAAAGGATGATTAATCTGAATTTCGATAGGGCGATTATTAGGTTGCATAAGTCTAAATACTTTTTGATCAGTATATACGTATTGAATAAGGCTAACAACTACTTTAGCTAATTGGTTTAAACATTCTTCAATGTCGTCACGCTTTGATTTTATTCTTCGTTGACCATACTCGTCTAGAGCAATAGTACCTTTATAAGTTTGTGGTGCTCCCCCTTGATCTCCTTGCATTAGTGCATAGATACCAAGAATTCTTTCAATGTCTGCACGAGCATCAGCTTCGTTTTTGTATAACTCATTTGGTAAAGGTACAGGAGCGGCTACAATTGGTTGTCCTAATTCTGGATCAAACTCTATAACTGCTGTTCCTGCCTTTCCCCATTCGCTTTCTAAATTAGCTTTATTCATACTACCACGAGGAATTAACAATTTTACATTAGTAGAACTAGAAGCGTGTGCTACAATTAAAGAACGTATTTTATTTACATACTCTTGTAAACTTTTAACCAACCTAACATCACTATTAGGATAAGGATTACGATTAAAGCCATTCATAAAAGGTACAATAGGGTATTCTTCTATAGGTAAATCAACCATATATAATTGATGATCACCAACACTAACACACTGTTGTATGTTATTTACTTCTATTTCATTTACCATAATCTCTTTACCTTCAATAAGATCACCTTTAGTAAGGAGGTCTATTGATGTAGTAGAGTTTGGAATAGAGCCAGCATGCTCTTCTCCAGCCATAGGAACATTTTGCCCTGTTTGAGGATCTATCATTAAATGGAACTTAGAAGATCCTAATTCTTGTATAATTTGAGTGTAAGTAGTGACATTTTGCTTGTCTGTATGAAACTTTTCTCCTTCAAGACTAGATACCATAACAACTGGTTCTTTTTTGTATTCTTCATACTCTACTTCATTTAAAACTTTTTCATCGTTACTAATAGGATCATATATTTTAAAATAAGGATTCTTTACTTTTGTATAACGTTCAAAAAGTTCTAACTCTCTTTCTCCTGTAATAGAAGATCCTGTTTGTCGTCTTCTTAACGTAACATCTTCACTATGTAAAGAATGTCGTGACTCAGCAACGCTATTTAAATAGTTTGTTTCAGAGCTTTCTTTTATTAATTCTTTAAATTCGGCATAATTAGAAATCAACTGAGTTTCTGATACAATCTTTCCTACAATTATATGAGCAGCATCTCTACAAAATGGATCCTTACTACTTGGATCAATAAATAATTCTAAAGGATCGATTGCTTGTACCTTTACTTCTCCTGCACCAAAATCAGCATCAGGATCAATATAAGCCATCATAGCTCCCATTCCTTTTACGTAGTAATCATCAATAGATTGCTTTAACTCTACGTTACCACTAGAACCATCCCAAACATAAGCCATTAAATCAGAAAATAATCTGCCTACTTTAGCATCACTATTTTCTCTAGCTGTTGATTGAAATTTAGGATTGTTTGCTGTTAACATAGCTTTTGCTTGCTCAACAGCACTATGGATTACATTAACGACTAAAGGCTCTTGAGCTCTTTTTCGTAATGCTGAAACTTGTTCATCAGTCCATTGCTTTCCGTTCCTAAACTCATTATCTTCAACAGCTTGCTTTGCCCAGTTTTGTCTAGCCGAAGAATATTCGCTTAACAAATCTTGAGTTAGCTGTACTTCTTTTTGTTTTGAGGTGTCTTTATGCAAGGTGAAAAAAGCTCTACTTTTGTTAATTAAACTATTACTTTAATGAAAAGTTCCATACTAAGCTATTTTCCAACTTATATCATCTTCAACTACAAAGTCAACACTTCTTTTATTTTTTTTATCAACTGCTGTATGATGAGGTGGGTAACACTTTTTCATAGCATAAAACAGTCCATCTAATAAATCATCATGTTTTCCACGTGGATATAATAAAAGCTCATCTTTCATTTCTTCCATTGTTTTTAACATGTACATTTTCTTTTGAGCAAAGTATGGTTGCATTGTTTCTAATCTAGATGACTTACTAGTTCTTGGATTTTCTTTTATCTCTAAACCTGATATAAAAATCTTCTCTTCATCGCACCTTTGTTTTAAGTATTCTCGTAACATCTCCTGATAGCCAACACTCTCCACTCTTACTTTAACTGGCTTAAAGATTTTAAAATACTCTATTATACTTTCTGCAAGCTGCATAGGGGTTGCTCTCTGGCGGTAATACTGGAGAATATACCTGTTGTTATTTTCGTCTACTGCTACTGGCATGATTACAGAGTAATCTGCTGTTTTGCGTACCGAAGAAGCTGGATCAACCCCCATGAACACATTGACAGGGATTTCTTTTTCCCCATCGCTTAAATAGTGATTATCCGAACTATCCATTTTTAATTTATAGTTATGATACTGGATATAAGACTGTTGAAACAACTGGTCTTCATCACCTACAATTTGGCACATATACTCCCTATAAAAAACGGAAGAACGACCAATTGACTCTAACTCTCTTTTCTTTTGCAATAACTTATCAATAGGTTGCCACTCTTCCCATAACGCTATCTTTTTATCAAGACTAGGACTAAAATGCATATTAACCCAGCCTTCCATTTGTTTTAATATTTCTACTAAACATCGTTGATGCTGCGGAGTACCAATTACAATTATCTTTCCTTTTTGTGGATCAAGGGAAGGAACAGCACTTTGTAGTAACCATCGTAAGTTTTGTTCCATTGCTTGTGCTGTTTTAGTATTATTTTCATCTTCAGGGTCATCTACAATAATAAGAGTAGGTCTTTGGCTTCCCACTTTAATACCTCGTAACTGCTGACCTGTACCCTTGCAAATAATCATAGATCCATCTTTTAATTCTATTTCTGTCTTAGACCATTGTTTTGCTGAATGTTGACCCCAATATCCGTATATCTGCCTAAATGTTTCAGAATACTCTATTGTATCTTTAATTGTACCCAATAGCTTAATTGCGTGATCTTGTGTTCTAGATACAAGTACTATAAGCTTTGCTCCCTTATCATTCATTATATGAAACAGGGGATATACGCCTCCTACTATAGAAGACTTGGCATGCCCACGTGGAGCTATAATATTTACTTGCTTTATAGAATTGTCTACTAAAGATTCTGCTATCTCGTAATGAAAAGCAGGAGAAGCTGCAGAAAACATATTAGCCATAACTACTTTTCCAAACATAATCATGTTCTTGCTCAATTTCTCTTTTATGTAGTCTTGATCTTTTTTTCCCATAAATTATTTTCGTTTTTTTTGCTTCTTTGGACAGCTAGTCATATTTATAACTTTAGTTTCTTCTAAAACGCCTGTTTTAACGCCACAAAATACTTGATCCTTATACTTACCTGCAAAAGGACATATCCTATCCTTTAAGGCACAGTATTCAAACAACTAGAGGTAGTCTGTTATAAAACTATCGTAGTAGTAACCAGAGGTTTCCATTTCTTTCAATGCATCAATTGCTACACTAGATAAAAATGATGGATCTCCTTCTTGCATTACTGCTATCACGTGTAATGCCTGAACAGCTATTTCTATTTGTTGCTGCTTAAGGTAATCTTCGTGTAAACCTTCGTATTCTTTTTCTATATCACTCTGCTGGTTCATTTGTTTCTGATTTCCTTTGCAATGTTAGCTTCTTTTCTTCTGTAGCTATTGTATCTGCTATTTGCTTCGTTACATCTACTTGTACTGTGTCTGTAATCATTTGTTTATTTGGTTTCATCTCTAATAAATCCATAAGATAGTCATTTGCTTTTAAAAAGTTGTTAACATCGCCTTTTTCTTCTGCCATAGCTAATGCACGAACAATATTGTCCAGTGCAAACTCTTTGCTAATAGCTTTATCAATTAATAGTTCTTTTATTTTCTTTTCAACCATACGTTTTGTTATTTTTTGTTTAAGAAATCTCCTAACTGTAGCTGCTGGAGTCTTTTGGTCAGGTCTATAGATTTGTCCAAGAGTGTTATAGTTAACCATATTGCTGCTGAGTAGCATATTTGCGTAAGCGTTAACAGTATTCTTACTCCTCGTCTTGCCAGATTCTTCTTCATCCCATGTCCTTTTTGGATTTGTTTTACTATATACACCATATTGCTGATTTATTAAAAAATTTATTTTAGAGAAACCAGTATCCCAACCTACACCACACGTTAACTTTATAAAAGTTTTTACATGCCCAGCTTTATCTGTATAACTAGCACGACCAAAACACTCAGAAACAAAGCCATCATCTGTTAATGCCCAATCACCTACCTCTGCTTGTTTCCAATACACATAAGAAAGCTTTTGTATATCAGCTTCATCCTTTGGATGGATAGGATAGTTACTTGTTTTTCCTTTAATTCTTCTTTTAATTTCCATTAGTATAGTTATACTACCATATAGCTAAATGGTAGTATAGCTATATGGTTATATATAGATATATTATTATTAATCCATACTCTCTTTTGAATAAGATAGTAAATTTAATTGTTGAGATATGATCTTAGATACAATTTCATATTCAGCTTCTATAGCCTCTAAGTTCTGCTCTTGTTTATTAAGCATCTTATCGTATTCATCGATAGTCATGCTCTCTTCTTCCCATTCACCAGTATTGACGTTTAGGACTTCATAGTGTTTTTGTTCTTTATCTTTCATCTGTCACTTTAAATTAATGTAGCTATGTACTCTTATACAACGTTTTAATTTCAAATAAGTTTCGTTTGTACTCTTTTGATTTTTAAAATAAGAATGTGAGTAGTTGAAACATGTTACATGTACCCCCCTTGAAATCAGGTTAGACCTTTGGTATTAGGTTGAGTTGAAATTACTAGTTCTAATTAATGTGTTCGCAGAGCTCACCCTAAGGACTTCATTGTCTCTACCTCTTACCATCTATACATCTACCTACATACACACGCATAAGGTTACTAATCCATACATCCATGCAATGTACTTAACATCATAAGACTGTGTTACTAAATGTTTCCTTTATCTATGGTAATACATATCACTACTTAACTAAGGAGAGTTATGAACATCATAAAGAAACTAATAACTATATCAATATGGAGTTTTCTAACAACATCATTTATCGTTGGAATTTCTTTTACTATAGTTCTATTAACACATTAACCAAAAGCATAAACAATACTCAGCTCCTCTACCGAATGTGTTAACTCAATTGAAAATGGGGAGTTGGGTATATTTAAATAAACAAAGGAATAATCATGAAAGATATTAAAGAGTCATTAAAACTAACTGGCTGGTATGCACTAGGAGCTACTGCCATTGGAGTGAGTAAAGTAATCAACACAGGTAAGTCTATCGCACTAGAACTAAAGAAAGGCACACCTCAAGAATTTGTACGCTATACCAATCAAGATATAGCAAAGACATTTAAAAGCAAATTCAGCAAAGTTAACCCTAAAACATAATTAAGGAGAGTAACAATGTTATACAAGGAAATCTTAGCCAAAGCAATCTACCAATTAGAAAAACTAATAGATGCTAAAAACCATGAATTATATGAATGGCAAAACAACCGATCAAACCAAGGTGCTTTCTATACTGACGATGGACAGATATATGGACATATATATGGAGAATTACGTGCATACAGAAAAGCCTTAAGCCTATTACTTGAAAATGAACTAGAAGATCCAAGTTTATTACTAACAAAGGAGATAACGCATGACAATTAAAGAGAATAATATCATGAAGTAATTAAATCCAAAGTCCACCAAGTAGAGCTGGTAAGAACGGACTAGGATAGAATGCATCTACCAAGAGGTTAAACTGTAATATTTACAAGGGTAAGTATTGCTATAGATTAGCCTCTTGACACAAAAATTAAGGGGAGAAATGCTTCCTTTATTTATGGCAATCATGCCACTTAACCAAAGTACAAGGAAATAACATGAAAACACTAAAACAAATACTAATAGGAATGAGATCTAAAGCAGTAGAAAGTGCAGAGTTAGGATATAGTAATGTATGGATCAGAAGATCAAAGCAAGATCCAAACGATAGTAAAGCTTATATCAATGAAAATGCTAGTGTATCTCAAGCCTCTGAAGATAAGACTACAGAATGGATTTATAATCTTTGGGTAAAGACTACTGAAGACGGATTACAAGAAATGGACACATTTGTAGAAACAGAACTAATACCGAAAGGGATGAGTCTATTTATTGATAAAGAAACTAATGAACCATTAGATGTGTTATCAAAAGATAAAGGTTCTATAAGATTTATGATAGCTAGGTCGGGCTTAGTGTCTTAACATCTAATAAAAGGAGTACAAGGAGAAATCCTTGTATTTCTTTTTTACTAAGGTGCTTCGCTCTTATTTATTAAGAGATAAAAACAAAACCTAAAGCAAGAACAAAAACTAAAAACTCGGAACTATCTTCTGACTACTGAAATAATTTAATACATTATAACTAATGATAAATAAACAAAGTTTGATTTACAGATACAAGACTGTTACATTAATGGTTCATTGTAAGGGTTATAATATCTATTAGAACGATTTATACTCTGGTTAAGTATACTGGTAAGGATCTTTATGATTTATATGATGAGTTTGTCTCATTTCATATACAGATTACCAATGAGGTGGCAGTCTTTTATATTTAGACTGCTTCCTTTATTTATAATAAAAAGGAATATACAATATGCAATGTGAATTACATCCTAATGCAAAATTGGAAACAAATGAGGTTGTTAAGAAAATTAAATTACCTTGGTCTGAAGAAATGGTTGAAATATATCATGACATAGAATCTTGTCCATGTTGTTTTGAATCATATGCAGAAGGTAATAAATACCAAAACAAATTAATAAAAGGAGAACCAAATGAAACAATTAGAAGATAAAATAATAGAAATTGATAGAAACGGACAATATTTATTTGACACAACACAAGAGTTAGATAATATATATGATAAGCTAGATGAACTAAAAGAATTGGTTACTTCAGCTACTAATTCTTTATTAGAATTAAATCATAAACAGGAAAAATATTGCAACGAAGCTAAAGCAATAATAAAAGAAAATTATTTATTAACAAAAAATGAATTAGAAAGGATGGATTACAATGATGACAGATGAAGAATATGTATTTGATAAGTTATATGAAGCAATTGAACCAGAGATTGGACATTACATAAATGATGTAATTAAATATTTAAAAGAAGATTTTAATATTAAAGAAAAAGTAGCAACAGATCTTCTTACAACATACTTAGGAAATAATTATGACTTTACATATAATAACTTATATGATAAATCAAAAACAAAAAGGAATAAGAAATGAATAAATTAGGAACATTTACAGCTATTGCAAAAGGTGCTAGTTACTTAGGATTAGCCTTAAATCAAATAGTAAAACTAGCAGCACATGGAACTAGAAATGCAACTGATTTTGTAATTGATAGAAAAAGATATAACATTGAACTACTTGTAAGTGGTGCAACGATTCAAACTAAACAAAATCAAACAGGTGCACAATTAGCTAAAATAGTACGAATTATGAGTGAGGTTGGTGTAGAACAAGCTATAATAACAAGTACCACAAAGGAAGAAAAATGATTATTCTAGACATACCAGAATGGTTAATTCAGGGAATTGCAGTGTTACTACAATTGTCATGGATTATATTAATACTTGGATCAATACCACTTGTTGGAATGGTATGGCTTTGGTTCTTTAATAAGAAAAATACAAAAAAACAGGAATTAACATGAGTGAACCTTGGAAAGAAATAGGATATAATATGAATAATTTTTACGAAGAAATGCATATAGCTAAAAAACTAAAAGAACTAAAAGAACTAAAAGAGATTATGAGCTTAGTAAAAAAAGAACTTGTTACATTAAACAAACAAATAGGTAGAAAAAATAATAGAATTAAAAACACAATCAGTTTAATAACTGATACAGAAAAGGATTATAAACATGAATAAAACATTTGCAAATTGGAAAGATATTTCAAATGAAGATAGTGATTATAACGAATATAATAAACTTGAATCTTACGCTTATGAATCAAATGAAAAATTGTTAATTCTTGAAAAAAACATAGCAGAATTAAGACTTGGTTTATTAAAAATTCGTTCTCAATTAGAAATAAATCAAAAAGAATACAAAAAGAAACGTGTAGATAAAACAGCTTTGTATTGGGACATGATAAACGATGTAAAAAGTATTGTATTAAACACACTTAAAAAAACATGAAAAATCTACGAGCACCAGATAAAAGACCAGCTTTAGCTTTTGACTCTCAAGCAGAAACTCAATTAATTGCTGATGCATTAAATGCATACAGATATAGTCATGTAGTTACTACTAAAGTTGATGAGGAAATAAGAAGTTTGTGTGATATTGTAGAAAAATGTCACGAATTGTTTAACAAAAAAGAGGATTAATAAAATGAATAACACATTCTTAATGCATTGTGGCGGTAGACCAATAGGATTTGATGATCCTGCTTTATCATTTGTACCAGAAAAAACAGATACATATGAACCAGTATCGTTTAGTGAATTGTTATTAAATACAAGAAGAATCTGTGACGATTTACTAGATATGGAATTTGTAGATCAAAAAATAGCAGTATCAGCAAAAGACAAACGAATGTTTGCATTGCTGCAATACAGAAGAGACGAACAAGATCAAATAGGACATGCTGTAGGAATACGCAGTAGTCATGATAAAAGTATGTCTATTGGATTCTGTTCAGGAGCAACATTGTTTGTTTGTGATAACATGGCATTTACTGGTGAAGTAACCTACATGAGAAAACACACAAAAAATGTATTTAATGATTTAAAAGAAAAACTAGTAACAACAATCTACAACAACAAAAACAAGTTATTTAATATTGAAATAGATGCTGAGAAACTACAAAATACACAAATAACTAATGATGATGCCTATTCTTTTATTGGAAAAGCATTAGGTCATAAAACGTTGTTATCTAGACAAGCTCAAGTAGCTATTAGACATTGGAATAATCCACCATACGCAGAATTTATGAATAAAGACGCATGGTCATTATACAATGCTAATACAGAAGCTCTAAAAAGTACACAACCTAATAAGATAATAGAAAAACATATTGATTTACATAGCAGGATATTAGATCATTTTGGAATAGGTTAATTATAAATATGGAAGCAGTGCATTCTCATGTTGTTACCTCAGTTAAGAGACTCCGCATCTCTACACTTTGTACTGCTTCCTTTATTTTAGTTTAATCACCGATGAACAAAGAAGGTAAAATTGGCTATAATAACTGTCATAACTTTGTAAAAATGCTGGGCAATAACTTTATAACGATAAGTATGCCAACTATAAACACACACGGTTACAGAAACATTTGCGTTTCTAGGGGCTAATTAAACTAATACAAAAAAGGAATAATAAATGAATAATAAATCACAATTTGTTGACATAAAAGGACAACCTAAAGAAGAAAGAGGTTTATATGCAGGATATAAGCCAAATAGATTGTCTTTATACTTATTAATGATTAGAACTGATAGAATTGAGGAACTATACAATGTAATATATAAAGACATGAAAAAATTTCTAATTCCAATAAATGAGTCAACAGAAGGAGAAAAATAATGAGTTCATGTTGTAATGCACCTATTAAATTGACAGATATATGTAGTAATTGTCTCGAACATTGTGATGAGCAAGAAATGACAGATGAAGAATTAAGTTATTTAATTAAAAGTCTTCATCCACAATTTGATGACATTAATAAACAAAAAGGAAAAAATAATGATAAACAAAGTAAGTAAAAAAGAATGTTTAGATGCTATTGATTATCTATGGGGAGGTGGTTTTTCTCAAGAAATGGGTACTGATAAAAGACATTATACTGAAATATTATTAAGAAAAGTAGCCAATGATTACAAAATAGCTTTAATAGAGGCAAAAGCATTAACTATAAATAAAAAAAGATTAATATAATGGGAATAAGATCAGATAAAAGAATAGGTATAAGAGAATTGATTTTGTTTTATAAAGGAATTGTATCAAAAAATGAAAAGTTTGGTAAAATAAGTTATATGCAAATAAGA
>Ga0209815_1001632_pt1 | contig 14508 bp, 9 predicted proteins | sample CoawatmetaG00DNA_FD_187507 | JGI IMG/M metagenome (GOLD analysis project Ga0209815, IMG submission 187507) | Marine microbial communities from the West Antarctic Peninsula - Coastal water metaG002-DNA (SPAdes) (version 2) | ecosystem: Environmental > Aquatic > Marine > Coastal ...
CGGGTACCGATGAAGCAATGAAGATTGCGCCAAAGGTAGATTTCTCTTTAGAGGAAAATATGGAATACATCAAGGAAGATGAGTATCTAGAGGTAACTCCAGAAAATTTAAGAATGCGTAAAATTGTTTTTAAGGGATAATTGAGCAGCATGCTATATTACAAAAGGGCAAGAAGTATTTCTTGTCCTTTTTTTTGTGGCTTTTTTTTAGCAGCAGCAACAGATGTCACCTGCTTCTTTTAAGTGCTGTATTGCCACTTCTTTAAATAGGGGTGTATCTTGTTGTATTTGGGCTATGCAGACGCTAAAAGTCTTCTGTGGTAGTTTATTTGCCCCAGGTGGTAGTTCAAGTGTGCTAGCAGCAGTAGCAGCACGTATTCTGTGCTGTGGGTTTTTGGCCAGCTGTCCAAGGGAAAGGGTTCTGATAGCTGCGCTTCGCTAAGGCTATCCAATCCGTTTGCAACCACCAACTGCACGGCATCCAACTGCTGTAGCAGTGCTTTTCTAGAGATGTTTTGCTCTGAAAATTCTAAGGGACGCTGGCGGATGTATCCTGTTTTTGCAAGTCCTGTGCCAATATTTGCGTGTAAGTTTCCAATAAGATGCAGGCAGAGGTTGCCAGTAGAATTTGAAATGCGGTCTGTTACGGTCCATATCGCAGCCTCCGATTTGTATAAGTGCAGCTCGTCTTGTACGCGGGCAAGGTCTTTATAAAAGTGTTTTTTTAGGTTTTCTGCGTGCATGGAAATGGATGTTTTAGGAGAAAGCACGTGTTGTAGACGTTTTTGAGCGCGTAGGTAGAACAAAGACCGTGATTACTGCCCTCAAGGTAGTCAGTAAATAGCTATCCCACAAGGAATTAACCAATTAGTTTTTAAATGCAACCTTTTAGGATTATAGGTGGGGATTTGTAGGGACTCCTTTTCAATTTTAAAAATTAGAGTATCTTTGTAGGGTATTTCGAATTCAACAGTTGTTGAATACCAACCGAGTGAAGACACCACGGTGGTAAAACAATACGGACCCAAGGTCAAAATAAACGCAATTTCCCACAGGTCAAAAATCGTTTCGAAATACAAATAACCATTTTAAAAAAATCGTATTTGTATGCAGGTATTAAAAAAAGACAAGGACGGCACTGCCGTTGCAGACCGCCCAATTTTTATTTTAGAAACAGAAGAAACCATCCTTGGCATCTTGGTAAAATACTTTCTAGTGCCAGAAGCAGGCTGCCTGCAGCTTTATTATCAAGTGGAGGAGGAGCCTACCCTGTATAAAGCGGAAGAATCCATTCCCAAAACCCCTTTTTTAGATAAAAAACAGGTAGTAGCACTCTTCAGAAAGAAGTTTGAATCCTTGCGCTTGTTCAATGGCATTCCAAAATTTGTAAGTGCGGGCTATCTAAAGGAAATAGATTTTAAGGCTATTATTTTAGAAATCACAAGGGTTTTGGCTGAAAACAATGCCTTGGCCAAGAGCATAAAAACACCGTTGCTAAGGTATCTAGAAGCCCAAGGACTGCAGCCCAAACCCAGTGGGTTGGATGCCCATGCGTGGCTGGCAGCCTGCCCATTTTCAAATAAAAAACATTTTATGATGGTTTCCTCCAAAACCAATACCTATGGTTGTGGCTGGTGTAAGAAAAAAGGGGGAGAGGCAAGTTTAGTGGCGTATTTTGAAGGAAGGGAATAAGTGCTTATTTTTACTTAGAAAGTTTTGCTAGAAGTTTTATGAAAATTAGGATTGCCTGGTTTTACAAAACTGGAATTTATAGTAGCTTAGATAATATTTGCTCTCCGATAGAGAAATTTAATTGAGAATCATCATCTAGTATATCGATAAAACCAACTTTACATTGATTGTTTTCAGAATCTTCTCTTCCTTTCCAGTAATTACCGAATTTTTCATCAATAGCCTTAGAATTTGGATATAATAACATACTGCGTTTCGCATTCCAATACAAGTTGTAGGCATACATTTGTTTCAAGTCGTTGTCACTTGGTTTTGGACTATTGGCATCCAAAACCTTCCACTTTGTATCAATTACAAATATCTCATCCACACTATTCTCATCCTTTTTGCTAAGTACTAAATCAGGTCTAATAGTCCTTCCCTCCCAAAATACTTGCTTGTTTTGAAAACTTACGGTAATGTTTTTATCTTTAGTTCTTAATAACATCCTATACACGTACTCCTCCCAAAGTTTGTTCATATCAAACAAGAGAGTCAGCATGTTCTCTTGACCAGAACGAATATCTGGCGAATAATTGAGAATAATCATTTTAGCTATTTGTAATGCTCTATTATAGGCAGCCGTCTTCCTGTTCTCTTTAACTTTATCAAAGTGATACTTCTGAATAGGTATTTCTTTTATTTCTGGAAAGCTAACTCTTAATCTAGAAATCTTATCTTTTAGTTGCGAGTTATAAGTTAAGGAGCCAAGAATTGTTAAACCTCTCAGTATAATTTGATTTACTAAATTCTCATAATCATATACCTGATGTTCCGTGAAAAAACGCTCTTGATGTATGAGGTTTTTCTGTATGTTTTTATTAAAATCTAATCGACCTTTTAGTGCAAATACATTTGAGGCGTCTCTTCTATATTTCTTAACTAAACCAGCTCTCAATAGACTTTGAACCTCATCTAGATACATCTCAAAATAGAGATCTAAAATCGAATTATGCTTTCTTTTAAGACTTGCTTCAGAGACTGAATTAACATTTATATGTTTACAAACCTTGAGCATATTAAGCAAAGCCCCATGCCAAGCGCTAAAATCCGAATCCTCTGCAGTATTCTTATCTGTTTTTGGAAGTATTTCAATAGTTAAACCACCAATCTGAATAACACCTACATAATTTTTAAACTTGACACCGTCTCGAATACCTGTAAAATATACGTTATCATTATTATCATTGAACTCATATAACTTATCAAGTTCTTTTTGTTCCAAATAACGTCCTCTCCAATCCTCATGAAGGGTTAGTTTTTCAAACTCGAATACTTGAATCGCTCTAGACATATAATTATTCGTAAATAGCTTTAAAATTCCAACCGTCTTGATCTGTTACTTCGTATACAGAACGCTCTAATAAATCATTTTCAACAGAAGTATCATATTCATTCGTTTTAGCAAACTTTACATTAGACTTTGTTTCCTTTGTAATAAAACTACTTCCAAGTATCAAACTAATTTTTCCAAAATCACCGAAAAAATACTCCTCTAAAAGAGGTATCACTTTGTCTTTAAAAGCTTCTTTTAATTCATCCTTAGTGCTAATATTTAAAAAATAAGAATGACCAATTTTATGATCTTTATCTATTAGCTTTTCAATCCGATTATTGATTACTTCTAAAATTCTAACAACATCAATATCTCCAATTTTCCCCTTGCTTTCTTTGAGTTTACCTGCGGTAGCTATCAGTTGATGTTCGGGTGGCATTTCTCTAAAAGAAAAACGTCTTCTAAGCGCGGTATCTAAAGCCTCTATACTTCTGTCGGCTGTATTCATAGTACCGATGATATAAACGTTTTGCGGCACCTTAAATTCCTTTTTAGAATAAGGTAATATTGCACTTAATTCTTCATCTGTGCCTGCACGTTTGTCTTTTTCAATAAGTGTTATCAATTCTCCAAAAATAGATGACACATTACCGCGATTTATCTCATCAATAATTAATACAAAGTTTTTTGGGTTTTTAGGTAGTTTTAAATTGTCAACTTTTTTCTCTTTAACAAAGAAGTTCTCTTTTATTTCGTTTTTTACAAGTTTATATATCGTCTGTTGTGACAAATTTTTGTTGTAAATCTCTTTTGCAGAAATTTCTTTATCGTTAAAAATCCATTCAACTTTTCGAAAATTGTTAAACGTCGGGTTATTTGGAAAGGGGGATTCTTCGAGATATTCGTATTCTCCCACAACTTTTCCAATTGCTCTTACATAATTATTCCCTCTTGAAATCACAACATAATTATTAACCTTTAAATAATTCTTAAAAAGGTTTATTGCTTGTATAGGATAAGTTTTAAGTCCCTTCTCTCTTCCAAATATTTTTAATTCTTTCTCGTCTTTACCTGTAAAATCTAAACCTTCTCCAAAGCCTATAGATATGCAATTATTTTCAATACAATAATCGAAAATATCTTGGTCATCATCCTCTTGAGAATTCCCCAAAGACATTTTATAAAAATGAGATTTATCAAAATCTTCTTGCGTTAAAGAAATTAAACTATCAGAATTAACAACTACAGCTTTTAAACTATCACTTGCTAATCGACAAATTTTCTTAAAAACACCTTCTTGGATTTTATATTTTAAATACTCATCTCCCTCCTTAGGCTCAATAGGTTTAATTCCCTCTATAAAATCTTCATAGCTAAAAGATTGATGGAATGTAGTAAAGCCAATTTGTCCTAAAGATTCATTTTCATTATTTAGTAGTAATAATTTAAAACGCTCTTTTAATTGGTCTCTATTATTTTTGTTAGTTTCGTAAAATACTGGGTCTACAATTTTTATAGCTTCGTTTATTGTATGATACGTTTTCCCTGTACCTGGAGGTCCAAAAAATATTTGATTAAGATCGCTGCTCATAGTATCTGTTTTTATCTCCTTGTTAAAAGCTTTATAAAAAATCTGTTTTTTGTAATCCTTATCAAATAATGATTTCTCCAATGAATTGGAACTATATACTTCGAAACCAGTCTTATTTGTTTTATTTAATTCATTGACAGCAGAAATAATTATAGTGTTTAATTCCTTTGCCATTTCCTCAAAACTGTTTGCCTCTTTTAGCCAGTCCTTTTCATTATTAGTAGTGTCAAAATATCTAAACCTAAATTTATCTTTCCTTGGTTCGATTACAGTACAAAGTTTTTGTCCAACTGTTAGTCCAATTCGTTTCTTGCTTTTGGGCAAGCTATAAGAAATGCGAGCATCCCCTGCACTCACAGAAAGTTTAGCTAAAATTTGTTCCATAAAGGCATAGAATTTTTCTGAATCATGCTGCCCTATTTCTTTCAAAATGGTAATTAACCTCTCTTCATCTGAAGAATCTGTTTGGTCAGTATCTCTTTGCATCAAAAACTCTAAATATACTCCTACAGCTGCAGAATAGAAACCACCCTTACCGTATGACTTCGATCTGCTATAATAATATTTGCCATTTATATCTTTCTGATGAAGCTTTAGGTCTTTGTATAGCTCTTCTAATACCTCAATATCATCCTCATTATATATCGCTATTTTAAAATTAGAGACCAATATATCAATGGCTTTTAGGTAGGATGCAACCTTCCCAGTATCCTTATCATTTTTTAATTTAAGCCAATTTTCAAATTCTGATTTTAATATATTTAGACTACTAAAAGCATCCCAAAGCTCCTTGGCAAATTCAAAATAATCTTTATCTCCTTTTTGTGATAATATGTATTTATTTAAAGCCGGATAGCTCTGATCTTCCTCTTGGTATCCCAAGTATGCTGCTGCAGTTTTTAAAGCATCGTGGTTAAAAATATCAATGATATTATAATCACCATATAAAAACACGATTTTCCATTTATAAGCATTTCCTAAATCTAGAGCATCAATATCTTTAAGTTGATTGTTTTTAGCTGCTTTGGCTATTTTAATAATAATATCTTTTACAGTTTCAAAGGCTTGTTCTTTACTCTCTTCGCCATATTTTTTAAACCATGCATACTCACCATCACTTATTCTGTTACTTTCTTGTTCTATCTTACCTTTACTATTACGTTTATAGATTCCGAATTTATAAGAACTACCCCCAACAATACTCCCTACATCTCTAGTAATATGCTCTAACCAATAGCAAAAAGAATTTTCTCTTTTAGTATCTGTGTACTCCTCAAGAGTCATGTTTTGTAACTTTTCTAAAGGCCAATAATCTAAAAAATCTTGCTTTAATTTATATAATTCTTCATTCACCATTTTTTTTTCTTTTTTTACGATAACAAACTCATTACGCTCAAATACTTTAAAACAATCTGTTCCTAAACCTCCTTTAAAGTATGGTTCTATAGTGTGCTTTTCTGCATGAAAGTTGGCATAGACCATAATGGCCTTTGGAGGATAATTTTTACCTTTATGAAGTACATCATAGGTAGATGATGGCCCAAAACCATCTGGAAATCCTTTCTCTTCAAAATCTTTAATTCCTTGAAGAATATGCGTCTCCCTTACTTTTTCAAATTCCATGGATTATTTTTTTCAAGTCTTACTTTTAAAACACTTGGTTTGTTAACAAGGCAATTTTTAAACTTTAACTTTTTTCTTCGTTTTCTTTTTAGGTGCTGCAGATTCTTTTAACGCTCGTATCTTCATCAAAAACGCTTTAGCATCACCATCTACTGGTAACTGAACTACTAACCCTTCTTTAAAACCTACCCAACCTCAGCATTCCCATTAATCATATCTATAATTTTCACCATCTTTATCACGTCTGCATCCAATTCAAAAACACCACTAATTCCCTGATCATTTAAATCTGTGAATGGTGGTTCATACAACATGGCTTTATCAATCGTTCCATTTTTTGTTAAATACGAAATAATTGTTTTCACAAAGGTCATTTGATCTGCTCTTAAATTCCCGACTTGTAAAAATTCAGAAAACGCATTGTTTAAGGCGGTTGGTTCTAAGCCAGTAATACTTCTAATAAAAGCGCCTAGCGGTCTTACACCATATTGAGTTATAAAGTCTTCTTTAGTCCCAGCCACACTCTCTGTAAATAACATCTTTTCTAATGTATTTAGTTCGCTCTTTGTGATAGAGATATTGTTAGCCAGTTTGTCAATGGTTAAATGACTTTTATTTTTTCTAATATAACTTTCAACTCTATCTTTATAAGATTGCAAACTCACATAAGAAGTGCTCACAATTTCTCGAACAGCGATGCCTTCATAATCTAGTTCATCTTCAAAATTTGTATATACTGGTGTTTGTTTTACCGTTTCTAAATACTTGATCAAGTCTCTTAAAGCCAATCTCAATTCATCTAGTTTTTTAATATTGATGGTCTCCCAATAATGATCTGTCTGTGCTTCCTTAATTAATGGCAAATGAAGTGCTACCTGAGGTATGTTATCTTTCCTTTCCAATGCAGTTGCAGTACTGTATATTTTACCCATATACTTTGCTGTTTCACCAGATCCTGTGAGCAATACTATTTGGTACACTAAAACAAGCATATCAAATCTTCGTGCCAACTCATCATCTCCTTTTGATGCGGGTTGCAAGTGAGATAAATGAGCGTTTACTTCTTGAAGATCACTTTTTGAAAGGTCTAACCATTTTGATTTATTGCTGTATTCTTTTACATAGCGTAACTGCTTCCGAACTACGAATCTACTTTCATCTAAATTTTGGATTATTTTGTGCAACTCAGTTAAGTATGCATCTCTAACTTCAACTTCAGTAGGTGTTTTGTCTGGCAGATGTGTAATCAGTTGTGAAACCTTTAGTTTGGCTTCAAATATTTGTTGCAGTAAAGGCTTCATGCTTTGTGCATTCGCGCCATCTGGATATTCATCAAAGAATTCAAAATTCTGACAATAATCAAAAATCATAAATTCTTTCTTATCATCTCCTGGGCCAAATAAATCTGGACATAATCTGGTACCTCTACCAATCATTTGCCAAAATTTAGAGGCACTTTTCACCATTTTAAAGAATACTAAATTCACAACTCTTGGAGCATCAACACCGGTATCCATCATGTCTACAGAAACCGCAATTTGAGGTTCTTGCTCTTCTAAAGGATCTGTGAATTTCTCTAGTAAACTCTGCGCTTTGGTTTCATAGTTGTCTATTACTCTTAGAAACTTCCCACCATATTCCGGATAGTTTATATTGAACCTCTCTTCGATGAACACTGCATGTGCATGATTCTTGGCAAAAACAATCGTCTTTCCTAATTTATCACCTCCACTTACTTTAATGCCATCCTTCATCAAATGTTCTAGCACCTTGTCTACGGTATCTGTATTGAACAGCCATCTGTTCAAAGCAGCACTGCCAATAGCATCTGGAGTTTCCTCATTTGTTGGGTCTCCAAACTTCTCTTCATATTCTACTTTTTCTCGATCGGAAAGCTCTGAATACTTAATGCCTTCTCTTTGAAATTTAAGTGGCACACTCACTGCTTTTGGAGGTACTAAATAGCCTTGATCAACAGCTACATTTAATTCATAGGCAAACGTAGGATTGTCGTCTTCAATGCCAAATAAACCATATGTATTGTGGTCTATATCTGTTTTTGGCGTTGCTGTCAAACCAATGATCATGGCATCAAAATAATCAAAAATAGCACTGTATTTTTGATACACAGAACGGTGAGCTTCATCAATAATAATGAGATCGAAATGACCCACACCATAAAACCGTTGGTCTACTGTTTTAACTTTGTCAATTTTATTAATAATTGTTGGATAGGTAGAAAAGACCAAGCGGGCACTACTATCCTCTTTTTCCTTGGTTAAATCAATAGCAGAAAGCTCAGGTAAATGTTCTTTAAAAGCATTTTTAGCTTGGGTAACTAAAGCGTTTCTATCGGCTAGAAAAAGGACTCTTTTTGCCCAATTGCATTTGGTTAACATCTCTACAATTGCTGCAGCAGTTCTTGTTTTTCCGCTACCTGTTGCCATGACTAATAAACTCTCTCTTTTGGCGCCTCTTAAATGGCCTTTTTTTGAAGTAACTACTAAATTCTCTGCAACTCTTTTGATGGCTTCTAGCTGATAATCTCTACCAGCAATATCCATATTCACTTTAAAAGTTCTGAGGTCTTTTCTAGTGGTTCTTCTATCGATCAACAATTGCAATTCGTCTTGGGTATAAAAACCCTCTATTTCTCTGTCGGTATAAAAGGTGTCATCCCAAATAAAGGTTTCAAAACCATTGGTGTAAAAGATAATGGGGCGTTGTCCATGAATTTGTTCAATGCAATCTGCATAGAGTTCTGCTTGGTGTCTTCCTTTTCTAGCTTCTGCCATCGTTCTCTTCGCTTCCACAACCGCTAAAGGTTTGCCATTTGTGCCCCAAAGCACATAATCTACATAGCCAATGCCAGACGGATTGGTACTTTTAGGCATTCCTTTTACTTCATATTCTAACTCTCTTCCTTCCGTTAGTTCTTCCCAACCAGCATCTTTTAACAGAACATCTATATAGAGTTTTCTAGTAACCGCTTCTGGTATTAAAACAGGAATTACTTTGTCTGGGTCTTTGACCTTTTCACGCGCTACTCTTCGCTGCGTATTAACTTTCTGTTGGTGCTCTAGCTGCTTTTGTAATAATTCTATTTGAGCCGCTTGCTCCTCTAATTTTGCACGTTCTTCCTTGTCTTTTTCTCTTCTGTAATCTAGCTGATTTTCTAATTGCTGAAGGGCTTTTAAAGTCTCCTTTTGCTCGTTTCCATCAGGAATTAAGGCCATGCTAAAATCAGGAACCTCCAAGTCTTCTTCATTGTAATAAACGCCTAAGAAACTTAAAAATCGAAAGAGATTTTTAATACTGGCGATGGATTGGTCCTGGATAATTGATTTACCATGTGCAGCAGCATTTCCATTTAAACGGATTAAATCTACCTCTCTAAACATCGAAGGCTTGATGATCTCTCTAAAACACTGTTGGTGTATTAAGCTGGCAAGTTTTGTGTCATAAGGCCATTCTAGTTCTTCATCATTTTGATAGAGCCATTGCACTGATTTTTCTAAAGCACTTCTGCAAATCATTGCACAGGCTTTTGGCGAAGTTACCGTAAGCTGTTCCGCTTCTTTTGCTTCTTTAAATATGGCTGGCCAATCTTTTTGGAGGAATTGAAAGTTGCTCATTCTTATTTTTTTTGAGGATTTAACTTCATTAAACTCTCCTCCAGTAACTTGAAGTCATGGTTAAAGAACTTATCTAATTGTGTTGCTAATTTTTCTTTTATCTCTTCTTTAGATTTTCCGTCTAAACTAGAGATTGAAGAGAGTTTAATCTTATAAATTGAAGCCCACTTTTTTGTTAATTTGGCTGAAACCTTGTTGAAAACAGTATTTGTTTTAGCGCGCTCATAAATAGACTCTCTGATTACACTATCTCCCGGCCCTATCAATAATACTAGATTTACTTCTTTGTTATAATTAACTATTTCAAATAATAAGATTCTTTTTGAAGAAGTCCAGCCTTCTCCTTTTTTAAGGAAGAAGTCAAGTGTTTTAGGTATAAACCTTATGTAAGTTTTTGAACAATGATCTTTTACTAGGTTTTCATTTGCATCAATTATTTCTTCAAGCATATCTTTAATATCACTATAAATATCTGGCTTATGCTTAAAGATTAAGTCTAATGCTTTCTTATGTTTTTTATATAACTGCTCACATAATTCTTGTACTTCTGATTCTTCCATAATATATCGTTTAACCATTTCATTATAATGTCTGATAAACATACTAATTTCATCATTCATCTGTGACTCTTTCCTCTCAAGAAGAGACTCTATTAACTGTGATACTTCTTTATAGCTAATAGAAATATATTTCTTTTCACTCTCTGGCTCCTCACCATAAACCGTTAAATAAATATATATTTTTCTGTAATCAGGATAGTTAGATTCAATTACATTCCTGTATTTTGTAAGTTGGTTTGAATGCTCTTTGCTATCTACTTTATTTTCAATAACACACACCAGATTTTGATCATCATCTACCAACAACACATCTATATTATTCCACTCTCTGTAAACATTGATTTTTGACAAATTAAGGGTGTCAATATCTATTAAATTTAAATCAGGAATTTCATTACTATCATTATACACTGCCAGTTTTAAAAAACGAGTAGTAAAATAGTCTGCCAGATTATGGGTTTCATTTGGGTTTAACAACCAAGCTAAAAAATTAGAATGCCTTACCTCTTGATTTATAATACCTAAAGAAGAGAAAATATTAAACTTATCTTCAATAGATTCTAGCTTTTCAAGCTCCTTATTATTAAAAATGAAGCCTTCTAATTCTTTTACTTGCTCTTCAAGTGATAAATCCGTTTCTTTCATACCAACTAATCTTTAAACTCCCTTTTATAACAGTTTATTATTTAATTTTTATACTACCAACATTTTCTGATTCCCTAAATTTATAAATTGACCGAAAGCAAAAAAAGCTTCATCCATTTCTTTAAGGTCTTTTATTTTTGACTCCTTTACAAAAGGGTAATATTCTTCAAAGTAAAATTTTAATTTAGTCCCTTCACTCATACTTGCCTTGATTCCATCTGATGCTTCATTATGCATAAACCGATATGCCCTATGAATATGTTGGTCATAAATAGGATATACACTTGGACTTATAATGTGCAATAAAAACACCTTCCACACCACAGACACCTCTTTAAATTCTTTTAAGAAATAGTCAAGATCAATTTCCGTTATTGCTCTAAGGCTGTTTATAATGCTTATTTTTTTGATGATTTTAGTGTTTAAACTTTTCTCTTTTGCCTGACTAAGCTTCATCCCATTTTTCCATTGGTACAAGTCATTTATGTCTTTTTCTGACAAGACTTTATGATGGATTTTATCATACAGCGCAGCATTATCATACGCATACAGCCTGCTCCAAAAAGAAATAAATTCTTCTAAGCTGCCAGATTGGGTTTTAGTAAGTACAGGAAAAGTTAACCTCATACCAACTCTCCTTTAAACGCCCTTTGCAATAGGCTGTTAAATAAATTTTCTGCTTGTACCAAACTCCCTTGTGCTTGTGTTTTTTGTGTTTCTATGGCTTGGACTCTTTCTGCAAATTGGTTTTGGAGTTTAATGTTAGGTACTGGCATATCCAGATCAAAAAACATAGAGCTTCTCAAGTGTATTTGGGTACTTCCAACCCAATACTTGGATAGCTCTCCCCTGTAAATAGGAGAATTAGACCAATGAACCATATAAGCTGGGTTAACAAGTTTTTCGTTCAATAAAAGACCATATGCACCCTGGGCAAGAATATATTGGTCAATTTCAAAATGTTTCAGGTGAGACATTAGGCCTAAAGAAGGACCTGTGGGTACAAGATCTCTTAAGGTCACAACTAAGTATTTTTTATCTACAATTGATTTTTTGTATTTAACACAAGCATCTAAAGAAACAAAAGCTTTCTTTTTACTGTCTACTAAGATACCTCCGTTAGTTTTTATAGCACCTTTATGCAATACAGGAAAGCCATTTTGTGTAAATTCAGCAGGTTTAATTGAGGCACCACTCTTATATTCTATAATAACTTCACGGATTTTTAAAGTATCCCATTTTGTATTTTTCAAGCTTAGATCCCCAAACATGTCTAAAAATAGGCTTTGTGTTAGTTCCTCATACTTTGTAATGATTGCTTTTGTTTTTTGCCGGTAAGCATCTGCTGCATCCAAAATGGCGGCTATCTTTTTTTGCTGGTCTAGTGGTGGGAGAGGGATTTTATATGATGATATAGTCGCTTTAGATAATTCTTTAAATGTTGCACCATTTCCTAAATCTTGCAAGTTTGGTGTATATTTCTTTAAAACATAATAAAGAAATTCAACATCAACATTATCATTTGGCACAAGTGTCTTGAAACCTTGATTGGTGCAAATTTCTCTTTGAGTTATTGCTAAATGTCCTATTGGAGCTCTTGAAGTATATAATAAAGAACCTACTGGAACTATAGTTGTAGAACAGCTCTTATAACCTAATTCTGTTATTTTTTCTGGTGCTTCATTGAAATACTTACTATCCAGTTTACTTAAGTCTTTAGGAGTAACCCAATCAATTTCGCCATTCCAATATTCTGGCTTTACTCTTGATGGAGTTGAACCGTTTATAACTTTACAGCATTGACTTATTTCTATTAAAGGGAAGCTCATCTCAACATCTTTTTTAAAGCATTCAAAGCTTGGTTTCTTTCTTGGTCTAGCGTTTCAATATCCTTTATAATTTCAGCAGGAGCAGCATATGCTATTTCTTCATAGACTATTTCTTTGTATCTGTTTATAGATAAATCCCAGTCATTTCCTTTAATCTCACCTAAGGGCACCAAGAAACTTTTGTCTGTTCTGGCTCTAGTTCTTTCTTCTTTTATATTGTGGTATCTGTTTAAAAGATCAGGAATGTTATTGTCTTTAATTTCATTCCGCTTGTCATCTAAGCTATATCCATCTGCAGTCATGTCATAGAACCAAACATTGTCTGTGCCACCTGTGCCTGTTTTGGTAAAAAATAGCACTGCAGTACTTACCCCAGCATAGGGTTTAAACACACCACTAGGCATCGAAATTACGGCATCTAGTTTGTGGTTTTCAATGAGTTCTTGTCGTATTTGTTTGTGGGCATTAGAGCTTCCAAACAATACACCGTCTGGTACAATTACTGCCGCTCTACCGCCTGTTTTTAGCATGCGTAGCATCAATCCTAAAAAGAGCAATTCTGTCTTCTTAGATTTTACCATTTTTAAAATAGAATTCTCTACCGCATCATAATCCAAACTTCCTTTAAATGGTGGGTTGGCTAAAACCAAAGAATATTTATTTCTAAGGTATCCTGCACTTTCACTCAGCGCATCATTCTTTATTAAATTGGGGTTTTCAATTCCGTGCAACTGTAAGTTCATCGCACCAATACGCACCATGGTAGAATCGATCTCTACCCCATTAAACATTTCATTGTTAAAGTGTTCTCTAAAATCTTTGTCTAAGAAGAAATCGTCGTGGTTGTCTCTAAAATACTCACCCGCAGCTACTAAAAATCCGGCAGTACCGGTAGAAGGGTCGCAGATAACATCATCCTTTTTAGGTTGAGTCATGTCTACCATCATCCTAATAATATGTCTTGGTGTTCTAAACTGTCCGTTGGTTCCAGCAGTGGCAGTCTTAGAAAGCATGTATTCATACAAGTCTCCTTTGGTGTCTCTGTCTTTCATGTTGATTTTGTCAATCAACTGCACTACTTGGTCTAATAAACGAGGTGTCGCAATGATAAAAGAGGCTTTGCTCATAAACTCTGCAAACACGCCTGCAGAATCCCCTACTTGCTTCATGTGGTCAAAAACCGTCATGTCACCAACCATTGGTTTGGTAAAAACTTCAAACATGGCTTCTGGGTCTTTGTTTTTAAAAGAGCTCCATCTTAATTCTTTCTGTTCTGGTGTGAATATCTCATTTTTGATAGGAATGCCAACGGTATTGGCTTTTTTCTCTTCCAATAATTGGCGTTCATCCAACCTTCTTATAAATAGTAAATAGGTAAACTGTTCTATGACAGATAATGGGTTCGAGATTCCACCCGTCCAAAAGGCTTCCCATATTTTATCTACTTGTGACTTTAATTCTCCTGTAATCATATATTGTTATTGTTGTTTTAAAATTTTAGTCTATTCTTTTAAAGAAATTAAATATAGTTTAATTATGAAGATGCCAAAGGTATTTTCACAAACTTCTTTATTAAAGTTAAGACCTCATCAAGTCGTTCAAAATCTCCATATTTGAAA
>Ga0209815_1001634_pt1 | contig 14494 bp, 15 predicted proteins | sample CoawatmetaG00DNA_FD_187507 | JGI IMG/M metagenome (GOLD analysis project Ga0209815, IMG submission 187507) | Marine microbial communities from the West Antarctic Peninsula - Coastal water metaG002-DNA (SPAdes) (version 2) | ecosystem: Environmental > Aquatic > Marine > Coastal ...
AAAGTATATATAATAATCATATAAATTATGTATAATGCATTATAAATAGTCATAATTTAGTTTAAATACTATCAATATATCTCCAAAAAAAACTCTAAAAAGGAAAAAATGAATAAAGTTGCCAATATAGATACCAAAACCGTAGATTCAGCTAAAAAGCTTATCAAAAGGGTTCTAAGCACATCTATAAACAATCCAAATACTCCTACTTCAATTAGCTTTTTTCAATCAGATACGTACAGGTTTTATTTCTTAATGAGTTTTATGTGGGAATTTTTTGAATCTAATGAAATATCTCAAGAATATGCTATTTCTCTTGTCCCAAAGAAATTTGCTTCTAGAATTAAAAGATTACAGGTATTAAAACAAGCAGTTCAGCTTGGCTTTATCAATGAGGCATCTTCAACTGTTGATAAAAGAAGGAGAATCTATACTCCTTCCAATCTTTTGATGGAAGATTTTATTATCTTTACAGAAGTTGCAAATGCTCGTCATCAAGACGTTTTATAATTTGATCAATTTATAAATTTAAAGCTACCTATATTCATGGTTGAATATTACAATTATTAAATGTCAAAATTTACAAAATCTGAAGAAGAGTGGAAATCCTCATTATCCGAAGAAAGCTATCAAGTAACTAGGGAAGCGGCTACAGAAAAACCTTTTACAGGAAAGTATTGGGATTTTACTGAATCTGGAACTTATATCTGCATATGTTGTAATGAACCATTATTTGAATCAGAAACGAAGTTTGATGCAGGTTGTGGATGGCCTAGTTTTTTTATTCCTCTTCGGGATGATTTAATATCTGAAGTGCCTGATTATTCTCATGGCAGAACAAGAACAGAGGTAACCTGTTCAAAATGTGATGCTCATTTGGGCCACGTATTCGATGACGGCCCTGAGCCAACTGGTCTAAGGTACTGTATAAACTCAGCATCATTAGATTTTTCTGATAAGAATGAATCAGAAAATTCATAGCTCTAATTCGAGCATTTTTAATTCTGTAAAAAAAGTTGGTGGATGGACGGGCATCTCTAGAGTATTTGGTCTTATAAGAGATATCACAACCACCAGTCTTTTAGGGGCTTCTGTTTTTCACGATATTTTTGTTGTTACTCTAAAAATCCCTAATCTATTTAGGCGATTTTTTGCTGAAGGAGCATTTAATCAAGCTTTTATCCCAGTTTATAGCGACTATCAAAAAAATAATATTGAGAAAGATACTAAGGAATTTATAAATTCTCTTGCAGGAACTTTTGTTGGCATTCTATTCGTATTCACTATCTTGGTTTTAATTTTTGCTCCTATTTTTATATTTATCTTTGCTCCTGGTTTCTACTTTGATGATCTAAAAAGAGAACTTGCTGTTAGCGTTCTTCGAATTATGTTTCCTTACCTTGCCTTAATTTCTTTAGTTGCTTTTGCAGGAGGAATTCAAAATACCCATGGGAGATTTTCTTTACCAGCATCAACGCCAATTATATTTAATGTTTCATTAATTACAGCTGCAGTATTTATTGCTCCTATGTTTGAAATTCCAATATTTGCATTAGCTTGGGGTGTTTTAGTAGCAGGCTTCGTGCAATTAGCTATCCAAGTTCTGCCGCTTAAGCAAATTAATAGACTTCCAATTCCAAGATTAGACTTTTCCAATTCAGGCTCTAAAAAGGTATTTCAACTAATGATTCCTGCAATATTAGCAGGAGGCATTATTCAAATTAATTTATTAGTAGACACTATTTTTGCTTCACTATTAGTAACTGGAAGCCCCACTTGGCTATATGTTTCAGATAGATTAATCCAATTCCCTATGGGTATTTTTGCTATAGCCATAGGAACTGTTCTATTACCAGCATTATCAAAAATAGATTTTGATAACAATAAAAATGAATTTATAAGTAGCCTTAAAAAAGGTCAAAGGTTTGTTTTATTTATCGGCATACCTTCATTTATTGGCTTAGCTTTTTGTTCTATAGACCTTGTTAGCACCCTTTTTTATAGAGGAGAATTCTCTGAAAATGATGTAAATCAAGCATCATTAAGTCTGATAGCTTTTTCATTTGGCTTGCCATTCTTTATGCTAATGAAGGTTCTTACACCAGCATTTTTTGCTAGGAAGGATACTAAAACACCGATGTATATTGCTCTAGTCTCTTTAGTTTTAAATGCATCCTTAAACTATCTTCTGGCATTTGTATTCAACTATGGCCATGTTGGCATAGCCGTTGGCAGCTCTATTGCTGCTTTTGTGAGCATAATCATCTTAGAAATAATCTTAGTAAAGAAAAATATAGTTAAACTACAAAATCCTTTTAACAGATTTAATTTCTCTATACTTGTTTCATCAATTTCTTTAATTACTTTCCTTTACGTGACTTCTCTATTTATCAATTTTATTGAGCTTAGTGAATTGGAAAGAGTCTTTTATTTGCTATTAAAAATCTTTTTAGCAATGATAATTTATCTTGGTGTTGCGAGGCTTATTAATCTAAAGCCGCTTAGGGAAATATTTTAGTAAGCTATGTACTTAATCAGAGGTCAATACAATTTAAATCTTTTCATTGAGAGACATCCGGCTTTAAGGTTATGTGGAACAATTGGAAATTTTGATGGCTTTCACTTGGGACATCAATCAATCTTAAAAAAGATTAAATCTGATGCTGTTGAGCTTGATGCCAAGACTATAGTTTTTATAACTGAGCCACACGCTGCAGAATATTTTGCAGAAAAAGCAGACCCTGATAAGGTCCCTCCAAGAATTCTTCCTTGGATTGATAAGGTTAAGTTACTTAATGATTTCGGTATTGATTATGTCTTTATTCTGAAGTTTGATAAAAATCTTAGAGCCATGAGCCCAGATTCGTTCATTGAAGATATATTAGATCAAGTTGGCTTAGTCTCATTAACAGTTGGTGATGATTTTAGGTTTGGGTTGAACAGGGCGGGAGATTTTCATCAGCTTGAGTCTTGGGGCAGTAAAAAAAATGTAAAAATTTCAAGTACTGATACTTTTAAATTTCTAGATGAAAGAGTTAGTAGTACAAGAATAAGAGAGGCATTAATATCTGATAACTTCGATCTTGCGGAAAGTTTATTGGGCCGGCCTTACACCTTTTCTGGGAAAGTAGTTCATGGCCAGGCTCTCGGCAGGACAATCGGTACGCCAACTGCTAATATTTGGCTGCCAAAACAGAAGCTCCCAATATCAGGCGTTTACGCCGTAAAGTGTAATATAGATGGCTTAATTCATAAGGGTATAGCCAATATGGGAATAAGACCGACAGTCGGTGGAACCCATCCAGTTCTAGAAGTTCATCTCTTTAATTTTAGTGAAGATATCTATTCAAAAAGAATAGAGGTAGAGTTCAAGAAGAAAATTCGTGAAGAAAAGAAATTTAAAAATTTAGACATGTTAAAATTACAGATTCAAGAAGACATTTCTTTAGCCAACAAATTTTTAAAAGATTAGCATGACAATAAATTACAGAGATACTTTAAACCTCCCTGAAACTGAACTTTCTATGAAAGCTGGGCTTCCTCGAAAAGAGCCTGAAACTATAGATTTTTGGGATGAGTTAGACCTTTATAATAAAATTAGAGAAAAGAACCTTGGAAATGAAAAGTTCATCCTTCATGATGGCCCTCCTTATGCTAATGGGCCTATTCATTTAGGACATTCAGTTAACAAAATTCTTAAAGATATAACAATTAAATCTAAAACATTTATGGGTATGGACGCTCCATACGTCCCTGGATGGGATTGTCATGGGCTTCCTATTGAGCTTAATGTTGAAAAAAAACATGGTAAAAAAAGTGATTTAGTCCAGAACAAAAAGACATTTCAAGAAGCTTGCAAGGAGTATGCTTTAGGTCAAATAGACAATCAGAAAAAAGATTTTATTAGGCTGGGTGTTTTAGGGGAATGGGAAAATCCTTATAGAAGTTTAGATTCTTCTTTTGAAGCTAATGCTGTTAGAGCCCTGGGTAAGATTTATGAAGCTGGACACGTACAAAAAGGTGAAAAACCAGTTCATTGGTGTCAAGACTGCGGATCTGCACTTGCAGAGGCAGAGGTTGAATATCAAGATAAAATTTCAAAGTCTATTGATGTTGCTTTTAATGTTGATAAGTCCAGTCTTCCATCTGTCATCAAGGCATTTGAGCTTAATGATGAAAAGCCAATTTCTTTTATTATTTGGACAACCACACCTTGGACTATCCCATCAAATGTAGCGGTATGCATAAACCCCGAACTTGAATACGTTCTAATAGAAGTTAATGGCGAGTATATGGTTATAGCAGAAGGTATGTATGATTCATGCATTGAGAGATGGGGTGTCACCGCTGAAATTATTTCTAAAACAATTGGTGCAAATCTAAAAGATATTAATTTATTGCATCCTTTCATGGAAAGAAAATCTGTACTTCTTCATGGAGATCATGTCACAACAGAGGCAGGTACTGGCTGTGTTCATACAGCTCCTGCGCATGGTATGGACGATTACTTTATTTGTAAGAAGAATAATATTGAGACTTTTAAAGCACTTAACAGTAAAGGGCTATTCAAGGAGGAGATAGGTTTTGTAGCTGGGCTTCCTCCGCTGAAGGCCGATCCTTTGGTTATTGCTGAGCTTGAAAGTAAAAAAGCATTAACTAATTGTGAAGATTATAAACATTCATATCCCCATTGTTGGAGACATAAATCACCGCTAATTTTTACTTCGACCGCTCAATGGTTTATTTCCATGCATAAAGAAAATTTACTAGAAAAAGCACTTGGAAGCATTGATGAGGTTAAATGGGAGCCATCTTGGGGTCTTCAGAGGATTGAAGGGATGCTTACTGATAGACCTGACTGGTGTATATCAAGACAAAGAAATTGGGGTGTTCCAATTACCTTAGTTATTCATAAGGAGACTGGATTGGTTCATCCGAATCAACCAGAGCTATTTAATATATTTGCAGACTTGATTGAAGAAAATGGAATTTCAAGCTGGGACTCGCTCTTACTTGAAGACTATATAGAAGATGCTGACTCTTATGTAAAAACATCAGACTCATTGGATGTATGGTTCGACTCTGGCATCTCACATTTTGCTGTTTCAGAGAAAAGATTTTCAGAAGGAGTGGTAGCAGACCTTTACCTTGAGGGCTCTGATCAGCACAGAGGATGGTTTCAATCATCTCTTCTTACAAGTATTGCCATGAATGGAAGAGCGCCATACAAATCTGTTTTAACTCACGGCTTTGTTGTTGATGAGAATGGAAGAAAGCAATCCAAGTCATTGGGAAATGTAGTATCACCACAAAAAGTCTGGGATAGCCTAGGTGCAGATATTTTAAGGTTATGGGTTGCCTCAACAGATTTTAGAAGTGAAATGGTTGCCTCTGACGAGATACTTAAAAGAGTTTCAGATCAGTACAGAAGAATTAGGAATACATTCAGATTTATTTTAGGAAACCTTAGTGATTTCAATGAAGCAGATAAAATAGAGCATGAGAATCAGATTGAGCTTGATAAGTGGATAATAAATGCAACAAGAAATCTAGAAAAAGAAGTTATTGAATGCTATGAAACCTATTCATATCACAATGCAGTGCAAAAGATTCATAATTTTTGTGTGAACGAGTTGGGTGGAATATATTTAGATATTGTTAAAGATAGGCTCTACACATGTAAGGATAGCTCGCATGCAAGAAGATCATGTCAAACAAGTCTTGATTATGTTATGAACACCTTGGTGAGACTGATAGCTCCGATTCTATCGTTTACAGCTGAGGAGTTATGGCAAACTCATCCATCTCTTAAACAACAAGAAAAGTCAGTATTTCTATCAAAATACCATAATAAAAATGATAATTTTTCATGTTTAATTTCGCCTTCTGACTGGAAAAGAATTTTTGAAATAAAAGATTTAGTAAATCAATCTATAGAAAAATTACGTAATGAAAATATGATTAAGGGATCGCTTGATTCTAAGGTAATCATCTCAGCAAATATAGAGGATAAGGCCATACTAGACAAGCTTGGAGACGAACTTCATTTTGTATTAATCTCATCAAAAGCTTCAGTAATAACAGATACTGATTTATCCATTTCAATAGAACAATCAGATGAAAATAAATGTACTAGATGCTGGCATAGAGACGAATCAATTGGCAGTAATGAATCCCATCCTGAGATATGCTCAAGATGCGTAAAAAATATAGAGTCTGATGGAGAGGCAAGGTTTTTTGTTTAAGGATAGATTATATGTATACATGATAATAATTTTGTTATGTATTGATATTGCCTCCAAGCAAGCTGCTTTAAACCTCCTTACCCAAGGAACTTCGCAAAGCTTCATTCCCTTCATAGATCTTTTCCTTACTTTTAATTCAGGGGTTGCTTTTGGATTCTTAGACTTTGGTGAAAGATTATTTTCTAATATTCTTATGGTTGTTGGTATCTTGATATTTTTATATCTTTTATATCTTTTAAAAGAAGAATCTACCCCTTCAAAAAAAATAGCTCTTTCCTTTATTTGTGGTGGAGCTCTAGGAAATATCTTAGACAGAGTACCCGATGGCTTCGTAACTGATTTTTTACATCTAAAGATAAATGATTTCTCCTTCTTTGTATTTAACTTCGCAGATGCATCGATCAGCATAGGGGCGGTTTTAATAATATATTTAGAATTATTTAAGAAAGATCATGCCAACTGAAACTAAAGAAATTAAGTTAGCTAATCCAAGAGGTTTTTGCGCTGGTGTGGATAGGGCAATTGATATTGTTAATAAGGCTTTAGAAATCTACGGAAGCCCTGTTTATGTAAAACATGAGGTAGTTCATAACAAATTTGTTGTGGAGGATCTAAAAAATAGAGGTGCTATTTTTGTAGAAGAGATTGATGAAATACCTGATGGCTCTCTTGTTATTTTTAGTGCACATGGTGTATCTGATGCAGTAGAAAAAATAACAAAATCTAGAAAACTTGAATATTTTGATGCCACATGTCCCCTGGTAACAAAGGTTCATATGGAAGTTATGAGACACGCAAGAGCAGAAAAAGATATCATTTTAATAGGCCACGAAGGTCATCCAGAGGTTGAAGGAACTATGGGTCGTCATATTAATAAAAATCTTAGCAATATTTACTTAGTTCAAGATGAAGCTGAAGCTCAAGTTCTTGAGGTAGAAAAACCAGATAATTTAGCAATTGTTACGCAAACGACTTTGAGTGTTGATGATACGAAATCAATAATTGAAGTCTTAAAAGATAGGTTCCCAAGCATTAATATTCCAAAAAAAGATGATATTTGCTATGCAACTCAGAATAGACAAGATGCTGTCAAGCAACTCGCTTTAGAGTCAGATTTTATGATTGTTGTTGGCTCTACAAATAGCTCAAACTCAAATAGATTAAAAGAGCTTAGTGAAAAATGTGGTTGCAAGTCTGTGCTTATAGATAGTTTTGAGGATCTAGATCTTTCAGAATTGGATGGCTGCAGAAGAATTGCAATAACTGCTGGAGCATCTGCTCCAGAAGAAAGGGTTCAGGAAATAGCTAATGCTCTTAAAGAATATACTGGAGCTATGATTAGCGAGCATGGGGTTGATGAGGAGAATATATATTTTAAACTTCCCCCTCAATTGAGATAAATGGAATTAAGAGATCACATTGTCCAAGGAATTAAATTCTTAAAATCCCCAAATTTTAATAGTAGGCCTGAAAACCTAGCTATTAATCTTTTAGTTATTCATTCAATAAGTCTACCCCCTAAAAAATATGGCGCTGATCATATTGAGAAGTTCTTTTTGAATGAGCTAGATCATTCTTTAAATCCATTTTATAAGGAAATTAAAGGGTTAAAGGTCTCTTCTCATATTCTTATCAAAAGGAATGGAGAGGTAATTCAATTCGTACCTTTTAATATGCGAGCATGGCATGCAGGAGAGTCCTCATACAAAGGTGTGGATAATTGTAATGATTACTCTATTGGAATTGAATTAGAGGGTTCTGATGACGAGACTTTTGATAATGCTCAATACGACAGCCTGTGTGAACTCACTTCATTAATCTTGAAAGAGTATAATCTTATAGGTAAGAAAAATATAAAAGGGCACTCTGATATAGCTCCAGGAAGGAAATCAGACCCAGGAATTCTTTTTGATTGGGATAGGTATTTAAAAAATGTTTAACATAAGAAAAATGCTAGTAATGGGGGCTTTTGGCTTCGCATCAGGACTTCCTTATATCCTTATTTTCTCCACACTATCTGCATGGCTCAGAGATGTTGGTATAAGCCTTAGCTTGATTGGTTTCTTTTCTTGGATAGCGCTCACATACTCACTAAAGTTTTTATGGGCTCCCTTTGTTGATAGATTTTCTGTCCCTATTCTAAATAGATATGGAAGAAGAAAGAGCTGGATTATTTTAACTCAGCTAATTATCGTTTTTTGTATATTTACTCTCTCTTCAATTAATCCAATTGATAGCCTTTCATTTTTTATCTTTATAGCCTTTTTGATAGCATTTTCTGGATCAATTCAGGATATAGCTATTGATGCCTTTAGAATTGAATATGCTGATATCTCAGATCAGGGCAACTTAGCTGCCGCATATCAGTTTGGCTATAGGTTGGCCATATTAGCAGCAACTTCTCTAGCTTTAATTTTGGCTGATAATTATGGCTGGTCTACTTCTTATGAGGTCATGGGTTTGCTTATGCTTACAGGTCTTATAGGTGTTGTTATTTCGAAAAAAGAGAATATTAATACACAACTAGAAATTTTAAATTTTAAAGACTCCTTTATAAAACCAATAAAAGATTTTGGTTCAAGGTATGGGTTTTACTTGGCATCATTGCTTCTTTTGATAGTAGCCACATATAGGTTGACAGATATCGTAATGGGCCCAATGGCTAATCCTTTTTACTTAGATATGGGGTACTCACTCACTGAAATAGGAAGTGTTGTAAAAATAGTTGCTTTAATTGCATCTGTAATAGGAGTTTTTCTTGGTGGCATTCTTATAAAAAAAATTGGTTTATATTACTCACTATTAACTGGGGCATTTTTAGTAATGATGACTAATGCCTGTTTCTCTTATGTAGCAATTTCTCAAGAAGAGTATATTTTGCTTGGCTCAATTAAAATGCCCTTAAAGTTAAGTTTGATAGTTGGACTCGATAGCATTGCCGCTGGCATTGTAGGAACAGTTAATATTACATTTTTAACCAGCATGGTCTCAAAAAAATATACAGCAGTTCAATACGCTCTTTTAACATCTTTTATGATGCTTCCTGGAAAGTTTTTTGGAGGTTTTTCAGGTTTACTAGCAAGTTATTTTCAAGAGATGTCTAATTTAAATTATGGGTGGATGTACTTCTATTTATTCACATCATTGCTAACAGTACCTTCAATTATATTTATAATGATTAATAAAAATTTCTTCATCAATGACAAATCTATATAGGCTTCTTTTTGCAGGCTCAATAATAGGAATAATGCTTTTAAGCATTGCTCCTCTTTCAGATCTAGGAGCACCTTCATTATTCAATGACAAGGTTCTTCATATAATTGCCTTTCTATATTTAGCCATAATCTCCATTTTGTCTAAATTTGAGATAGACAAAATATATTTATTTATTCTTCTTATTTCCTATGGATTGCTAATCGAAATAGCGCAAACTTTCCTTCCTTATAGATACTTTGAAATAAACGACTTACTTGCTGACTTAATAGGAGTTACAATTGCGTTCGGATTTTTTAGAATAAAAAAAGCTATCTAGACCATTGATTTATAAGATTTAGCCCTTAACTAATCCCTAACTTATTTAATTTAGTAAAAACTGTTTACTAAATTGCACCATCAACGGAGAAATAAATGAAATTAAGACCTTTACATGACAAAGTTCTTGTTAAAAGAACTGAAGAAGATGAGACATCGTCTGGCGGGATTATCCTTTCAGCGGCTGCAAAAGAAAAACCTTCTCAAGGAGAAGTTATAGCAGTTGGACCAGGAAAAAAATTAGAATCTGGAGACTTATTACCAGTTAACGTCAAAGCTGGAGATACGGTAATATTCGGCCAATATGGCGGAAACGAAGTCAAACTAGATGGCGAAGACTATCTCATTTTAAGTGAGAGTGATATTTTCGGCGTTATTGAATAAATTTAAATATATATAAAAGGAGAAATAAATGTCAGCTAAAGATGTAAAGTTTGGAGATAGTGCCAGAGCTCAAATGCTCAAAGGTGTAAATATTTTGGCAGATGCCGTAAAAGTAACCCTAGGGCCTAAAGGAAGAAACGTAGTTCTTGATAAATCTTTTGGAGCACCAACTGTTACTAAAGATGGTGTATCAGTTGCAAAAGAAATAGAGCTAGAAAATAAATTTGAAAATATGGGCGCTCAAATGCTTAAGCAAGTAGCTTCACAAACCTCTGACGAGGCTGGTGATGGAACAACTACTGCTACAGTTCTTGCTCAATCAATTGTTAATGAGGGCAATAAGGCTGTCGCTGCTGGAATGAACCCAATGGATCTAAAAAGAGGCATTGATAAAGCAGTATCTGCTGCTGTTGATCATGTTAAAAACTTAAGTGTTCCTTGTACTGACAACAAAGCAATTGCTCAAGTGGGAACTATTTCTGCAAATGGCGATGAAGCGGTTGGCGAAATAATTGCTGAAGCTATGGAAAAAGTAGGCAAAGAAGGTGTTATCACAGTGGAAGAGGGTAGCGGAATAGAAAATGAACTTGATGTTGTCGAAGGCATGCAGTTTGATAGAGGATACCTTTCACCATATTTCATAACAAACCAAGACAGTATGACTGTTGAGCTTGAATCACCATTAATACTTTTATTTGATAAAAAAATATCAAACATCAGAGATTTACTACCTCTTCTCGAGTCAGTAGCAAAAGCTGGAAGACCTCTTCTAATAATTGCTGAAGACATCGAAGGTGAGGCACTGGCAACACTTGTTGTAAATAATTTAAGAGGAATTGTTAAAGCTGCAGCATGTAAGGCACCAGGTTTTGGTGACAGAAGAAAAGCCATGCTTGAAGATATCGCTATATTAACTGGTGGAACTGTTGTGTCTGAAGAAGTTGGTCTTTCCTTGGAAGGAGCTACTGTTGAGGATTTAGGAACAGCAAAAAGAGTTGTCTTGAATAAAGATAGCGCGACAATTATTGATGGCTCAGGAGATGAGAAAGCAATCGCAGCAAGAGTTAATCAAATTAGGTCTCAGATTGAAGAAACTTCATCAGATTATGATAAAGAAAAACTTCAAGAAAGAGTCGCTAAATTAGCCGGAGGAGTCGCTGTAATTAAAGTTGGAGCTGGTTCTGAGGTCGAGATGAAAGAGAAAAAAGCTAGAGTTGAGGATGCATTGCATTCAACAAGAGCCGCAGTTGAAGAGGGAGTTGTTGCCGGTGGTGGTTCTGCTCTAATTAGATCTCTGGAAGCTTTAGAAAAAATTACTGGTGATAATGAAGATCAGAATGTTGGAATTAATATTGCTAGAAAAGCTTTTGAAGCTCCTTTAAGACAGATAGTGGCAAATGCTGGTGAAGAATCATCGGTTATTGTTGCTAATGTTAAAGAAGGATCAGGAGCTTATGGTTTTAATGCAGCTACTGGTGAATACGGTGACATGATCGAGATGGGAATTCTTGATCCTGCTAAGGTAACTAGAACAGCATTACAAGCCGCAGGATCTGTTGCTGGAATGATGATCACTACCGAAGCAATGGTAACTGATATCCCTAAAGACGACTCACCTATGCCTCCAATGCCTGATATGGGCGGAATGGGCGGAATGGGCGGCATGATGTAATTTCGTGTTTAATAAAAAATGGGGCATTTAGCCCCATTTTTTTTAATTAGATTTTACTTACAAATTAACTTGATATAAACATTCACATTTTATAAAGGGAACAAAATGGATATTTTAACTGATCAGCCATTTTTTAGAGCTTTTCATATTCTTTTTTAAATTACATGAATAGACTTACTTTAATTTTATTCAGGGCGAGTACGTAACAATCGCAGATCCTGATGCTTATGCCTACCTTTCAAGTTCTCTCGAATCTATTGCAGTTAGCGTTTTAGTTTACTCAATAATAAATATACTAGCTTTACCATTAATAAATAATTCGGTAACCATCTCTAAAGTTCAGCAGATTTAATTGTTTTAGGGAAAATACTTTATTGATTTAGGTAATAAATTCGTCCACTATCACAGTTTAAAAATTACTTTACCAACAATATCTGAAGCATTATATAAGGTTTCATAAACCATAGAGTTATAACTATTATTGTCACCTTTAAGAGTGACTTTATCATCATTAAAGGATTTAACTCTTTTCAAGACCTTGCCAATTTTTTTATCTTCTAAAACAACCACGTCATTAACTCTAATCCTTTTAGACTTAAGACAAATGACGTAACTATTGGGCTTAAATGTCGGGAGCATACTTACTCCCGACACTTTAAAGATTTTAAGCAGACTTCAGAACTGGGACTACTACTTCCAAGTTTGGTGCGTAAGGAGAGATTTTCTTTTCAGTCTCTACCTCTTTAGTTGCCCAAAACATTTCAGCAAACTCATTAATTTTTGAAAGAAGACTTAAACCATCTTCTCTATGCAGTCCTTGTTTACATTTAGATCCATCCATCATGATTGAATGAACTAAATTATGAACTCCAGGATGCTTTTCAATTTGTGGTGCCTTAAAGTAATCACCCCAAATGACTGCTACTGCATTCTTAGCTATTATTGAGTGCTCTTCTTTTTGCTCAACTAATCTTGTAAATTTTGCTAAATTATCTTTATCAAAACTACTTGAATCCGGCATCTCATTAATTAGATCCATAAATCTGATAACACTTAATGCAGCATATTGAGCTTCACCTGGATCATATACTCCACATGGTATATCACAATGAGCACTGACTTTTTCTATATTAAACATACTACTTCTCCTTAGTTGAAATTAACTGCCATGAAAAATACATTGGAATTGTAAGCAAGACAGCAAATGCTAATCCAAGACCTAAAATTGACTCACCATGAATATGAAGGCTTAATATTCCTTCTCCATGAGCGCTTAAGTTAAATGATGTGACTGTAAAAAATAGTAAAGTTGTAAGTTTTTTCAAGATTTTTCCTTTGATTTTAGTTGATAATTTATTATCTTTTAGTTTAAATTAAAAATCAATTATTCTGCTCTAAAGTATCAATATATAAAGAGTATTTCAGTAAAATTACACCATGAGATTTCTTTTTATTCTTTTTTTATTTTTATTTTTGTAATGGAGTTGTCATCAATTTCTAGAATCTCAAATCTATAGACTCCTATTTCAACACAAAGATTAGCTTGTGGTATTTGATCTAAATGCTCTGTAATTAAACCATTAATAGTTTTAGAATTTTCTTCAGAAATTGACCAATCTTTAAAATTATTTAAGTCCCTTATTCTTGAATTACCATCTGTGACAATAGAGCCATCCTTTAGCTTAATAAATTCTTTCTCAAGCTCTGTTCTTGAATTTCCAAATTTACCTACAATCTCTTTAAAAATGTCCTCTATTGAAATAAGCCCCTCAATTTCTCCATACTCGTCCACCACTAGAGCAATATTCGCATCATTTAATTGAAACTCTCTTAATTGAATCATAAGTGCCGTTGATTGAGATACGAAATAATTATCAAGTAAAAAGACTTTAACCTCATTTCCATCCTCAAAAGCATCCAAGAATGCATGCGAATCTTTTAAATGAAGAATGCCTTCTATATTGTCAATAGAGCCTTTAAAAACTGGAAGTTTTGAATACTGAGTAGACTCAATAATATTTTTTGCCATTTCAGGACTTTGATTTAAATCAATTCCAATAATCTCAGAAGTAGGGATCATAATATCTTCGACTACCAACTCTTCCATACCCAGAATTGATGAAAGCATTCCTCTGTATTGCTTCGGAATTAAAGCGCCTGACTCATCAAGCAATGTTTTTAATTCTTGTGTATTTAAATTATCGTTATCACTAGCGTCTTTTGCGTTTAGATTAAATATTTTTAAAATACTAGAACTTATTAGATTTGTAATAACAATCAAAGGCCTAAAAACAAAACTTATGATCTTTAATAAGAATGAGGATCTAGTTGCAAAGCTTTCAGGCTTTATTGCAGCCATTGTTTTAGGAGTTATTTCTGAAAATATTAGTATTACTATAGTAAGTATTACTGATCCTATTAAAATACTTCCACCAAAATACTCAATCATAATAATTGTCACTAGTGCGGAGGCTAGAATATTAGCAAAGTTATTTCCAACTAATATCGTAGACAAAAGTAGATCAGGTTTTCTAAGTAGTTCCAAGGATCTTTTTGCACCTTTATGAGATTTCTTAGAGAGATTCTTTAATTTAATTTTATTTGCAGCCATCATTCCAGTCTCAGAGCCTGAAAAAAAAGCACTCAATATCAAAAGCCCAAT
>Ga0209815_1001641_pt1 | contig 14463 bp, 4 predicted proteins | sample CoawatmetaG00DNA_FD_187507 | JGI IMG/M metagenome (GOLD analysis project Ga0209815, IMG submission 187507) | Marine microbial communities from the West Antarctic Peninsula - Coastal water metaG002-DNA (SPAdes) (version 2) | ecosystem: Environmental > Aquatic > Marine > Coastal ...
CATTAATACCTCCTGTTTTGTTAATGGTGGTATACATCCTGTTACTTGTACTTTATTATATCCCATGAGCTTTTATTATAAATATCGTTGGGTTTATTTATTTAATCGCAAAACCCTTATTAATTATGGGTAAACTTCATTCATTAGGCAACTTGCTGAATTATTAGCTTCATTTACACCACACCATACCCACATACCGGTTCCAGTTGTGTTTGAGTCGTATAATAGTATACTGTCTGCCACAATATTACCTGGGTTTTGTTGATTATTAGAACCCACAAGCGTTAAGTCCAAGTGACAGTCACCCTGGAACCCAAGATGTATGTCTGGTACGGTATTACCCATACCGTTATCCACACAACACACACAACAATCGTCAACTGGGTCAGTAACACACTCGTTTAATGAATATGTTCTAATACCCGTACCAATCACACCACTCCAATAATTACTTAACCCTCTATGTACTAATACGGTTCCTCCTGGTACAAAGTCTGGTATGAGGTTGTTCATACATTTATCACATAACCCTTCACAACATTTGTCAAGACACTCAGTGTATCCTTGAATGGTATTCATATACGAGTCTGTATGACCAGTACCAGGAACTAAATAACAAGAACAATCAACACTTGATGTTTGACATTGACACGGTCTATAGTTTGGTTCGAACATTGTGAAAAGTCCGACATTTGAGTTATTAAGTGCGTGATTTGGGTTCAACACTATAGCTTGCATACAAGGAAAATCATTACATCCACTAACATCAATCCCATTACTAAGTAAGGTACTAATCGTACCGGTCCAGTCCATAGCATAATTCGTCGTATAATAATTGTTGTAAGAAACTGTACAGAACCCAGTATCGGTACTAGCTTGATATCCTACAGCACCACTTGGGTTTGGACACCCAAGGTATTGACTAGCAAATAGTGGTGGTTGTGTATTATAATATGAATAACTACCTGGTCCTCCAGAGGGAACACCTGTTGACCCATTATTAAAAGTAACTTGGTTATAGTTAATAAAGGCGTTAACGAATGTTAATGCTGAATCAATCATAATGGTATTACCAAGATAATCAACATAAGATACCATAGCAAAAGCTGTATTACATTTAGATATACCAGCGAAATTACTATCACTATCACATTGATATTCGTTACACACATCATCACATGCTGTTTTACTAATGTACCCATCTACCCCTGACCTATTTTCACACCCATTAATTGTGCAATGCCACGATGTTTTAATACCCGTTGGACAATTCTCATCACAAGGCCACCACACTGGGTATTCTCCTTGGGCACTATCAAACAGGTTTCCTGAATTCCAACCACCAGTTGAACCGTCACAGTGTAGCCCAAGTAAGTGGTTGTTATAACATTGACTTGGTGGGATAATCCCATATGGCATATTTGGACCATTACCATTATGATGTGAAAATGAATAACAACAACCATCTACTGGGTCTATAGTATATGACACATTTCCCCATATTGATGGTGGTATCACTATATTTGGGTACCAAGGTCCTGTCCAATGTGTTGGTACTTGTGTGTAAGTGGAAACTATATTGTACCCTGTACCATCATGTAGAGATGATGTCCATGTAATAGTAACCCCTACACAATTACAAGGGTCAACAGAACCACATGGTGGTGTCAACGTCTCACAACTATACATGGTTGTTTGTTCGTTTGTATCACCCCAACACAACACACATTCATACACTGACGATGAAACAACTGGCAAACATTTACATGTTGGGTGTCCATGCCATATTTCACCTGGTACACATTTTGAAACAACATTACATGGTGGTCCACTTTGCGTTGATTTACTTTTTAGTACTTTTAATTGTGATTGCATCTCAGAAAGAATTTTTGAACAATCATCCGCACTACGATTAGCTGTTGATTTTTTTCGACAGTCGTTTTGTATATTCTGGTATTGCATTAATAATTCGTTATATTGGCCGTAAACATCACCCCTTTCACTGTAGTATGTATCTAGGTATGAATCGGTCTCCATTTCAATACGTTTGGCACTAGCTTGGATTTGGGGGTTATTCTTGGGTACTTGTTTACAGGCAGCCATTGGTGCCATAAGGTCTCCATGATTACATTTACACGGTGGAGTTGTAACAATATAAGATTGTCCCGTCCATTTAGTCGTACAACATTGTTTACACGCACCAACTATTACCTCATCACAACAGAACCTACAATACCCATTACAATCTAACTCAGTATCAAACCCATTATTAGGGTTATTACTGTAAGATACCTGGTTTAAACCAAATACAGCATTTAAATATGGTAAACTGGCATTAGCTAATGATGTTGCCTCAACACAGTTTGATGTATTTGTAGTTATATTAGTATCACAATACCAGGATGTTGAACTACCTGTTGAACCTGTTACTGATACACAGTTTGGGTCACATGGCCACCATAAGCAGTTGTTACCTGCATTACCTAAAACAGGCCAATCAGCTGGGTTTGATGATGCCATATTATTTACATAGTCACTGTAATTTTGTGCTGGGGTAACAGCAAATTGGGCTAGTGAACTATGTGCGTCAAGGAACATATAACAACACCCATCGAACATAACAACAACCCCTTGGTCAAATGTTGTGTATTGTATACCAGTATATGGATTTATGTTTGGGTTTACTGCATCCCATTGTAATTGTGGGTTTATTAAATTTTGTGGGAAGAACGCTGTAGTAATCCACGTGCTACTTGGTGGGTCCCATGACGGTATAAGTATTTGTTGGTTATCTGCACAACCAACACATTCACAACATTTATCACCGTTAGCGGTAGCAACAACACAATTCACAAGTACTGACCATGGGGCTCCAATACCATTTAGGGGGTTACCAATAGAATAATCCGGATTTAGTGTTACCGCACACTCACAATCTATTCCACAATCAAATGAACAATTTTCGTTACAGTCTAGTAATAATGCCCAACCATCACCAGTCCCTGATGGTCCACTACCTGGAGCTATATTATTTGGGAATTGTGTACATCCTTGTGTTAAATCACAGAAATAATCATTACCAGAACCGACAACACATGGGTATTGTGTTTGGTTTAATGAACAATCCAGTTCTGTTGGCCAATCACAAGAACTAGAAAATTGGGTATTGCTACAACACCCAATCCCATCCCAAACATGTTCACAATAACCACCATTAGTACCAGTCTCATCACAACAAAACCTACAATGTGATTCACAATTAGATAATGATGTGAAAGCTACTCCAGCAGATGTGTATGTAACTTGGGCTTGTCCGTATAAATTTTGTTGTTGTGTTGCGTTTAACCAACTAATGTTAGATATACACCCACCGTTTGTTGATGTTGGGTCTTGGTCGTCATAACACCACCACCCACTTGGAGCATTTGTACAGTCACAATCTATAGTACTAAGGTAACACCAGAAAGCTGATGGGAATGATGTTATTAACGGTGCACCTAAGCTAAACGTACATGTCTGTGCTCCATTTGGGTCACAAATCCACCTACAATCTACTTGGCAACCCAATTGGGTAGTGTAGTTATTGGTTAGTGTGGTTTCGTATTGTGCATCATTAGGGTATACCCTAACACAACCTAGACCTGATGAACTAGTTATATTAACACTTATTTGTTGTAAATTAACTTGTGTACACCCGACACTACCATCACAATACCACTGTTCATCACCACAGCATTCAATAGTACCATTATTTAAATTAGTGTTACATTGATTTAGTGTACCTTGTACGTAATTAAACGGACCACAAGTATTTAAGAAATTAAATAAAAATGGGTTTAACGTTACTATCTCCTGTGTAACACAACTGTCAGTACAACTGGTGGTGTTATATCCGTTACAAAAACATGAAGCGTCACACATACCATCACAATTAGATGTTGTGTAACATAATGGGTCTCCTGGGTTGGTACATAACGATGTTACACATCCATCTGGTGAACATTCGTAGTAATTTACAATAGTACCACCACAAGGGTCACAGTCATTAGGGTCTGATAAACTTCCTCCTGGTTTTTTATTACAACTTTCCCAACAATTTACAACATTACCTAAACCTTGTGATGCCGGACTTAAGTCTGGTTCCATTATATTACAATCAAGCATAGATTGGTTTCCTATAGCTGCTGTTATATTAGCCATTATTGTCCAATCAGTTTGTAAATTAGGGCATACACAAATAAAACAACAGTAGTCAGTATCAGCGTCTGACCAACTAACTGCATCACCCATTTCATACCCATAGAAAGAACCATTCCAACCACCGGTTGAAGCTGAAAAGTCTGGGTGTGAACCACATGCACAATCACACTCGCCTGGTGGTTCTGTACAGGTTAGTTCGTCTGCTGGTGTTGTTCCACTAATAACAGCGTATTGGTTACACAAGTCTAAAGTACACCACTCCCAAAACACATTATAGGGAACACCAGATGCTGGGTCATTACATGGTCCAGAATTAGGTCCATACATATCTGACCAATGACAAGGTGTTATGGTATTAACTGGAAAACCGTTTGCTGTACTATACCCCCAACTAATAGCTTCTGTAATATAATATGGTGCGTCATCTGGGTTCAAAGCATATGAATTGTTTGGGTCGTCTGCCTCTCCACACATAGCGTAACAACAACCTGTATTCTCACAACACTCAATAAACGATGTATAACCAGTAAATGGTGGTGGTTGTGAGTATTCATACCCTAAATTCGCTAGTGCATTTACTGAGCCCGGATTACTACACATACCAATAGAAGTTAACCCACCTGAACCAGATGCTTGTGATGTGGTTGTTGTATTAATTATGGGATTTCCGTTAGCGTCTAACGCGTAATTTGGTGGTGAGTTTACGCTTGTATTATTGACAATAACGGGAGGGACATTTGGAGCTAGCCAACAATCCCAACCTGTATCACATAGACAATTTTCATCACATTCTATACTGCCACTGTAACTACCCATACCTGGGTTTGGTCCACCTGGTAGTGGAGCTACATAATCACCATTATTATCAAATATATCACCAGTAACAACGTAATATCCTGACGGTAGATAGTCTACTGATAATGTGGTAGCTGTACATGGGGATTGAAAGGTACAGGAAGGTGTTATAGGTGACATACAGTCACACACCCAACAACCACATATTGTATTAGCTGAACAATTTATATTACAAAATGTCTCATCTTGGCCACAACCATTAAAATAGCATGGTTCACATGGTTTGTAGACACAATCTATGTTTTGTGTTTGACATGTCCAACCACAAATAATATCTTCCAAGTTAGTAGCGTTTTGACCACTATATTGTGATAGTGTTAATGTATATGTCTCACACTCAGGTTCTGTATAAAATGCATTAACTCCGTTTGGTGGTCCACCACCTAAGATACAGGCGTCTTCACCACAAGACCAAGACCACGATGTGTTAACACAACAAGCTGAAGCACAATCAGAACCATCAAAGTATGGCCCAACATATATATCGTATGTGTTTTTAAAACTAATTAATTGTCCGTTAGTGGCAGGTGATGTTGTTGGTCCTAAAAGACCTACCGTACTTATATATTGTGATTGTGTGTTATCACAACTTAGTTCGTAACAACAATTACTACCTGTTGGAGTAGAACATGACCAAGCTATTGGGTTACAGTACTCCACACAATCTAACATTGAATTAAATGCTGATGGTGTATTGTAAAGGTTAGAGTTTGGTCCAGTAGAGTTAATTTGTAAACAACCTACACAATCGTATAAGTTTGGACAGGCATATTGTGGTGGGAAACACCCGTTAGGTGAAGTTAAATTATCCATACAGTCTTGGTATGACAGTTCACCATAAGTACCACCTTGTTGTGGCCCACTAATCATTATACATTCTGTAGCTGATTGGCTTGATGGACAAATCCAACTGACACAACCAATATAATCCCAATGAATAGTACTTCCTGTTGGGTGATTTAGATTTCCACTAGAGATTGCTTCGTAACAGTTACCGTGTTCATCCTCAGCGTATTCACCAGTAGTAAAGTTTATAGTGTTAACACCATATACCTCACCTGTCCATCCTGGTACTGTTGTGTCGTTACATGGTGTTTGTGTACCTAGACCACAATTTATACAATCATATGAGCATGCTTCCCAAACATGAACTTCATTACCAGCACTATCAAGGAATTTACCTTCGTTACTTGTTGATGGTGGTTTCCCATACCATTCGTCTGACGCCGTTATATCTTTAACCGCTATAAAACAACAACAAGAATTAAATGATTCGTCATAAACCAAATCACCAAATAAATAATCGTTAACTGGGTGGGGTATCCAAGTATTTCTATTGTTTACTGTTGGTATTTGTATGTTAGTCTGGTCAATTCTGTCATAGTACTCGTCTTTTGTTTCACACCACTCACAACCATCCTCTGGACAGTCAATACACGCTAGGGCTCCAAGAGCTCTTTTATCTAAACCACAACTATCAGCTTCGAATATTGTTATACCATTAGAAAAATCGTAAAACGTAATTGGTGTATCTCCATCAGCATTATTGTTTGTTGCTCCGAATGATGATGATACAGTGTAAGCTGTGTATGTTGTGGTGGCGGTTGTTATAACTCCGTACATACCTGTTTGGTATACGTTGTTTAGTGGGTTTACTACATCACCGCCAATAGGAACCCAAACACCTTCCAAATACCCTGGTGGTAAAAGAGGGTCGGAATTAGTTGTGTACGATTGAAAGTTTCCTAATATACTTTCGGTAACCCCAGTAACAACATAGCAATCTAAACCTGTAAATGACATACCACTAAATTGGTCTATGTCTGTGGCTGAGTCTAACGGAAAGTCTGGGTACCTACCATGATAAGCTGAAGAACTACCTGGTGGGTTTCCACCAGAAAGACCTGTTACATTAATTTTATTTGGCCCTATACCGGTTCCTGGGTTATTAACGTCACCAGCAAGGTATGGTTGACCAACTAGTTGAGCGTAACCATTAAGTGGTAATGTTATTAACTTGGAGCTTGTCATTGGTCCCCAGGGTGTGTTTTGTATTAATTTAACGGTCCTCTGTGAATCTACAGCCATGTACGAATTTGAAGCTGATGGTGTGTTTGAATTAAGTGTTGTTGACCCACCGTCACCCCATTCTATGATATAATTAAATGGTGCTAACTCATCGTAGTAGGAATAATTCATTGTATTCGTTAATGTTATAAGAAAACCACTGGAATCAGAGGAAATTGTAAAATTAGCAAATAAATCTTCTTGACTCATGTTACCGTCCCATAAATCGTAATGACCCATGTCGTTGAAGTCTTGTGATAAATAAATTTGTACCCTGTGTGATATATCACCTAATGGGTCTGTACAGTCACAGTCTGTTACTTGTGGTTGTGGTGTTAACGTCACACCAGTTCTCTGTTTATAAACAGTCATAATCTTCTTAATCTCCTCGAAGTTTTCGTAGTATGAATTAAGTACTGAGTCTATTGTACAGGTAACTTTTAATCCGGTGAATTTAACATAGTTATACCCTTCAAGGTTACTACATTTAATATTTGTTGCTAACGGAATATTATATACTGATGGTATTATACAATCCCATAATATAATACATGGTGTTGTTGGTGAACACCCTTTAAGGTCATCTGGGAAATCGTTTGTGTTTCCGTTGATGTAGTTGTATATGTCTTTACAGGAACTCTTCTTAACTGGTATGCCCACACAATTGGTGCTGGTATTCATTGGCCAAACATTAGTTGTTCCAGTACATGGTATGGACCAAGTAGTCCCGGTTAAATTCCTGTTTATCCTATATTTTTGTGTTTCCATACCTATTATTGTGTCGGTGTTTTATACTCGTAAAATCTTATTTGGGATGATGGGTTAAAGTCTGACATTCCCTTCTCACCACCTATACCATTATTATCGAACTCTCTAACTGTGTACACATATTTTGGTGTGCCGTTATTACTAATAGATAATCTAACCCAATAGTAGTACCACTCACTGGATTCTGGGTTATCAATAACCGGTGATTGGTTCCATGATGGTTTATTTAACATCCTAACAACATCACCTGTTTTTGCGTTGTAAAACTTACAAGACATATAGAATGTATCACCACTATAAAGGTCTCTATTTTTATACCATTGTATATAGTACCCTTCATTATTTCCTTTAGAAGGACCTAATTGTACTTTAGGCCAGTACACATCATAAACCGGGTATGTTATGTCTATAGATTTTTGTGCCCAATATTCCAACGGGTCTTCAAGTTTTTTAACTAAAACATCCTTTTCTTTCTTACAATTTGTTAAAGGCATGGTCATTGTAAACATTATATTTTGGTCTTCTTTTAGTGGTGAATCATAAAAATCAAACTTAAAGAAACTCTTAGTGAAAGATTTTTTAAGTCGATACATTTCGAAATCCATAAACCCTTGTTGGTTAAAGTCTGGTGTGTATGTATTACCTGTTAAAAAATTAAATTCGTAGAATATGTTATATTCGTCTGGTGTTGACCCCACATTACTATAAAAATACTTTGTAGTCTCATAATCACGAATAATGTTTATGGCATCTTGTTGTTCAACTAGTTCCAACGTTTTTATTAAATCCTCTCTACCAACCTCATCGAAAGATTGTCCTAGTGGTATAGTGACGTTCTTATCACCAACCTTAGCTTTTATTTGTATTCTATTCACAGACATCACCAAATTGTTGTATCATTGTTATTGTATCACCAGTATGGTTAATTCGTATAGCTTCAATTAAAAACTCAATACCAAGATATGGGTAGTGTGTATCGTTAAGATATGGGTAAGATACACCGTTACCACCTTCTTCATAAATACCTATAGGTAACATATTTCTCCATCTATGTACTCCTTCTGAAACCAGATACCTAGCGTACTGTGGTGTCATTTCAAACTTTGATTCCCTAGTTATACTTGTAGATAATTTCCTTATAGGTATTCTATGGTGTGGTTGGTACTTATAGATTGACCCGTCAGTTTCAAACTTAGGTTGTCTAAAATCTAATGAGTGACCAATTTCCGATAGTATGCGTTCTTCTAACTCATATGGGTTGTATTCAACAAAAGCTCCTCGAAATACATCACCTTCTGTTGGGAATACGATACCATCAGCCCAAGCACCACTGTGTACTAGATTTGCTGGGTGTGACGAATTTGATACGTATGGGTCAACAGCTCCAACCTTTGTAAAGTTCCAACTCCAACCATACCCACATAACCTATTACCACTTTTATCCCAAACACCATTTCTATTGGTTTGAAATATACTTAGGTATAAATCTGTTATGGGTCTATTCCTATTATCGTAATACTCATCCCTATCTATATCTTTATCACAATTCCATAGATATGATTTAAATTCCTCTTTTATTACGGTTTTGTCAACATTGTTTGGTGTTCGTTTGGCTTTATAAACCCTACCCTTTCTTGGGAATATTCCGTTCTCGAACCCAGTCCTATCCAACACATATTCGTTTGAGTTTGTTATTAACTTATGTTGGTGTACATAATACTCTGACCTGGTCTCAGATATGTTGTCTGGATTTATAATTCTTTTGAATGTCCCCATACCGTACGTGTTACTACCCAGAGCTGCCGTACCATCATCTAAATCCATAATAATATTAAATACCTTACTATCCATACCAACATTGCCATTACCCAAGAAATCAACCTTAAATATTTGTTTAGTTGTGGTATTACTTACACCGTTAATAATCAGTGTTATGGTAACGTCATTCAATAAACTAACATTATTTGTTGTTATTGTATTATTATTTTGTATCTCAAAATACATCTTGGTGGTTAGTCCGTGGTCTACCGGACAAACAAATTGTAATATATCATTACCATTAACGGTTGTTGCACTAACAATAAATGGTATGCCATCACCAGAATCAAAGTCTAAATATTCGTCTAATATATAATCATTGTACAACCTCATGTCTTGTTGACTGTCGTGTGAGTCTATATATGAAATATATGTAACCCAATTATCTTGGTAGGCTGTTACATCCATAAAAACACCCGAAGCAACAGGTCCATACCTTTTTTCTGGTATAAATTCAAACAACATAGATGGTGGGTACGCATCACATGGTGTATTTAAACACCCAATATATTCTGGTATTAAATACATATTATTCATCCATTCAGAATTATTACCAGTTTTACATGAACCACTAATAATATTATCGTATAGTACATCAATCTTACCATATAACCTATAAAAATTAGAGTAACCCCTTTCGAACTCAAATTGGTCTTGTAGGTTAAGAGCTAAATTACGATTACCTTCAATATAATTTCGTCTATCGGATAGTATACCTAACTGAATAGACTCATCTTTATCTTGTGAGCCTTGGAATCTTTCGTCCCCCTTTACAATTCGTATGTTTTTTTCGTTACTCATTATATAACTGTATCCGCTAAAGCTTCATCGACATACTTCCTTATGAATGTATTGTAAGCTGTTTTACCAGGTCTAACTCCGAAATAATAATATAACGGTTGTGAAAAATTAATTTTAGGTCCACTACCGGTAACTAATGGTGGTCTGTCCATAGTTGGGTACATATCATCTTGGTAGTCACCAGACACTATTGAGCCTGGATGTAGGTGTGTTGGGTCTGTTGGCCACAAACCAAGTAGTCCGACTAAATCAATACCCCACATATTCTTTAATGGTTTACTGTACATACCCTTTGTAAATTCCCAATCATTATGGTGGTCACCAAAATTATTATCTGTCATTCCCCATATATAAAATGGTACTTCTTGTGTTGTTGTAGACAATTCTAATGTAGCACAGTCTATTAAATCATACCCAGATAACATCACATCTGTTGACGCTGTACTTATTAATGGTGTCCAATGAATGTTCATCCATGTTTGTCCCCAAGCGTTAAGTGAGTTTTGGTTTGCTCCACCCACGTTATAACCCATGGTTACTGGTGGGTATGGTGTTAATAGTCCGGTTGTACTTGTTGGTACTTCTGTTATACCACAATCACATATTGTGTCGGAGTAATTTGGTTCGTACCCTATAATCCCTAACATACTATTTTGTTGTAATGCTTGAGCGACATCACCACCAATCTCCTTTTCTGGTCTTGTAAAAAACGACCTTAAAACCACATCTTCACTCAACATTTTAAGGTTGTATATATCACCTATAAGAAACCCAATATCTTGAAATGTAGTACTACTTATTTGGTCTGTTATAGAACATTCGTCACCGAATCTAGGGTCTAGACATATTTGGTGAATACACTGATTTCTTGAACCCATATCAACCATAGTTGTTGGAAAAAGAATGTGCCTATCCATATCACCTTGGGAGTGTTTATTATCACTTGAGTTACCACCCAGCCCAAACATCTGTAATATCCAATTCTCACCCTTAACACCATCAGTATCATATAGAAATTCAGCTGATTGAGCGTTAACTATTTTTGTTGGTGTGGACCTGTAGTAGAACGTGTTGTCATATGGGTGTAGGTATGATGTCTTTTTACAATATTGTGAATCTGGAGCGAAACTATCTTGATTTTGTAGTAATGGGTATATTGGGTCGTCGTATCCAGCCACACTAAATCTAGTTTTAGCTTTGAATTGGTGTTGGTATAGAAATCCGTTTACCCAATCATTTTCCCAAAAATAAGTCATAACACCATTACATAAAGCTGAAGCAATTATTTCTCTTCGTCTCCACTCCTTAAGTACCATAAGGTTTAGGTTAAAGATAACACATTTTATGTTGAAGCATATTGTTTTAACATAACAACCCCCACCAGCTGGGTCCTTACTATTACCAGCACCATTAGATGATGTTGAGTCCCATCCATAGTTATTTGGACAACATATATGGTCTGGGTCACCTTGACAACACATTTCCTCATTCCAATACAGTAAATCGAATAAAGATGGTGCTAAATCAGCACTACTATTACCATTCCAGAATGCATGACAAGCACTTCCACCAGTATCATTTTCCCCGTCTGTTACAGGACAAAGTGTTACATCATTATAATCTTGCATTTCACTATTAGCGTCAACACTACCACGACACATACATCTTTCACATTCAGGGTACTTTAACCCATTAAGTGACAACAATGTTAATCCTAGTTTAAATCCGTAGTACTTACACCCATCGGATGACCCTTGACACGAATGGGTAAAGCTAATTTTTCCACAACCTAGTTTAGCCGCAGCCGCGTCTAGTTTTGTCGCTAAATTACACGCCCAACTAAATGGTGTCCAACCCCATATACCCCAACCACATATAGTCTTAAAAACAGACCATAGAACACAAATTATTAAACATAAAACGTACACAACAAGCATTAATAATGGAAATATCAAACCAATAACAAAAGCTATTACTGAAGCTAAAAATGTTAAAAATGAATATAGAATGAATAAAAAATTTACTATGAATAGTCGTAACAGGATTCTTAAGTTCCAATTTCTAACAGCTGTATTTGTTGGAAATGGCATAGCGTTATCAGGACATTGTTCACTGGCTGTTGGTAGTATTTCTTTAATCCCAATAAATTGTTTTCTACCGTTATGTTTTACGTGGTCATGAAATTGTGATGTGGTATACACCATATTAAATTTCATATCATAGAAGTAATCTTTTCCTCCTGGTATCAAATACCTTTGTGCGAGAGGATGGTAATCTCTGTATTCTATAGAGAACGCGTAGGACCTATAATCAATACCAGGCCAATCACCATCAACATTATTATCATAATTAAATTCACGTATATTTGGTACTAGAAATGAACCTATTTTGGCTTGTCTAGCTCCACCAGTACCTTGTTCTGGTCTAATCCTAAACCTACACCTAGCTCTTGTAGCGACACCAACCTCTGGGTCGTAAGATTTGACCAAATCACCAAACTCATTAGTTGTTAGGTGGTCAAGGTTCATTGGTATGTGCTCTAGGAAAGAACCTGTACCATCTATAACTCTACCACCATCTTTAAGGTAATACCTTTCTAGTATAGGTACTAGACCTCCTTCAAAACTAGTTGTACTGTATGTACCCGCACCAGCATAAACTGGATAAGCTAATGGGTCTTCCTTACTAAATGGTGTATATCGTATACAATCTATAATACCTGGTTTAGTGACAATCTTACACAGTTCACCCATACGTTTCTTAGGTCTACAGTTTTTGTTGATGTAGTTCTTACCGTCATCAGTAGCTGTAGAACCCATAAATACGGATTTTGGTTCTAGTTTCATACCTGATTCACCTAGGTCAAAATCAACCCTTGTTATACTAGCGTTACAGTCATCCTTATCACCCCAAAATGAATTAACATTTAACACCTTTTGTTGGTTTACAATTTGCGGTAGGCTATCTATTTCCCTATCTGTCTTAAAATGTGGTCCATCAAAGTCTGATTCTGGGAACCCCTTAAGTTTAAAGTCTTCTGGCAACATAGAGAAACAACCTATATCACTCATGTCAACATCCATTATAATTTTTTGTTCTCCTGTTGGGACCCCGTATATCATAAAGTCTCCAGAGTCGTTTGTTTTTACAGTATATTTGTAATATTTTTTGTAAACATGTTCAATGTCTTGGTTTGTTAGTACGTCGTCTAACATTGGGAAGCTTCCTACGGCGGTATGACAATCAAAGTTTGGTTCTCTACTTAGTAGGTTGTATCTTGTACCGTCACTACCTTTATCATATGGTTGTTTAAATGGGTATAGTTCCTTGATGATGTCGTTTTCACTATCTTCTACTGGTACAAATATAGATACCTTACAGTTTGGTACACCGAAACCACTATTAATTATAACCCTACCTACCACGACACCGAAATCAGCACACATACGTGTGTAGATATCCTTTTGTGTTAAGGATAAACTTAACACTTCTAATAAATCAAAATCTTGATTTAACTCAAATGTTAAATTTTGTTCTTGACCTACCTGAGTTCTTACTCTGAATGATTTGTTTCCCATATATGCTTTACTAAATAAATAGTTATTACGCTAAAACTAATAATAGTTCTAACCACCTTTTAGTAAAGATTAATATAAGTTTGGTTTATTGGGTGTTTGAACCCTTACAGCGATATCTTTTTCCGGGAACCTAACGTGTAGTATTTCGTCTGGTTGTGCGTAAATAGTATCGTCCAACATATTTAATTCTCTAAAACCAGCTGATGGTACTGACCATATAGGTTGTGAAGATTGTGATTGTGAGTATTCACCACCAACCTTATTATATACCCTAAGATTAACTATATTTATAATTCCGGGTTGATTCATAATTATACCTCTGAGTTCTCCCATTGGTAGGTCCTGACCCATCTCAATACCATCAATATCAAAATAA
>Ga0209815_1001651_pt1 | contig 14382 bp, 12 predicted proteins | sample CoawatmetaG00DNA_FD_187507 | JGI IMG/M metagenome (GOLD analysis project Ga0209815, IMG submission 187507) | Marine microbial communities from the West Antarctic Peninsula - Coastal water metaG002-DNA (SPAdes) (version 2) | ecosystem: Environmental > Aquatic > Marine > Coastal ...
ACCGGCTCTGGAAACGCGGTTACTCATATGAATCCATTTATTGCTGTTTACATGTGGAAACGAACATCTTAACGAGGTAAAATAAATATGCCTTTAGCTTCAATAAAATTTCAACCTGGTTTTGACAAACAAAGCACACCTTATGGTGCTGAGGGTAAATGGATTGATGGTGAAAACATAAGATTTAGATATGGTCAACCCGAAAAAATAGGTGGTTGGACTAAACTTTCTAATGATAAATTAATTGGTGCAGTACGTGATCAATTTGCTTGGTCTTCGCTTGATGGTACTAGACACTTAGCACTTGGTACTGATAAAAAATTATATTTATATGTAGAGGGTGCAATTTTAGACATTACACCGATACGCGCAACGCAAGCAAATTTAAGTAATCCGTTTGTAACTACCAGTGGTTCGCCAATCGTTACAGTAACGGACTCTGGACATGGTGCTGGAGTTGGTGACTTTGTAACTTTTTCTAATGCTGCTGATGTTGGTGGTTTGGATATGAATGCAGAGTTTGAAATTACAACGATTACTAGTTCTAGTGTGTATACAGTTACGCATTCAAGCAATGCTAGTTCAGGCGCCACGGGCGGTGGCTCAAGCACCGTAGATGTGAATTACCAAATTAGTGTTGGTCCTGAAACAAACGTTTATGGTTATGGTTGGGGAATATCTGCTTGGAACGGTACACCAACTACGGTGGTAACGGATCAATTAAACGAAGCATTGGATGCAACTGAAACTGGTGTTGATGTAGACACCGGCAGTAAGTTTGCTGCTAATGATTATATTTTAGTTGGTCAAGAAATAATGAAAGTATCATCGGTTAGTACTAATACTCTGACCGTGATCCGAGGATTATCCAATTTAACTGATACTACTAGTGTCAGTGCTGTTGGTAGTCACGACAACACTACACATGCAGACAATGCAGTAGTAACAATTTTATTAGATGTATCTTCAGGGTTAAACTTTATTGGTTGGAACCAAGCAGCGCCTTCTTCTGCCACGGTTATTGAATCAAGATACTGGGTGTTTGAAAACTTTGGTGAAGATTTATTAGCACTCGCTAATAATAATGCTTTATTTAAATGGGATAAATCTGCAGGGCAAACGACCCGCGCAGCGTTGGCTAGTGCAAATGCACCTACTGCTGCTAGGCATTTAATTTTATCTACACCAGACAGACACATTATATTAATGGGTACTGAAACAACAATAGGTACAACTACAACTCAAGATGATTTATTTCTTAGATTTTCTTCACAAGAAGACTTTACTGACTGGTTACCTACTTCTATTAATTCTGCTGGATCATTTAGAATACAAGATGGTTCAAAAATTATGACAACGGTTAGATCCAGGGGTTCTATTTTAATTTGGACCGATACTTCTCTACACTCACTGCAATTTATTGGTGCACCTTTTATATTTGGTTTAACACAAATAGCTGCTAACTGTGGTGCGGTATCAGCACACAGTGCAATTGACGTTAATGGTACAACTTTTTGGATGAGTCAACAGGCGTTTTACATGTTTGATGGTTCGGTTAAAAAAATGCCATGTACAGTGCAAGATTATGTGTTTGATGACTTTAGTATTACCCAACAACAATTAGTATACGTTGGTTTAAACACTGACTTTAATGAAGTAACTTGGTTTTATGCTAGTGAAAATTCTGCTTTTATAGACAGGTGTGTAATATTTAATTATTTAGAAAATGTATGGTATACCAATTCAATGGCTAGAACTACTTGGTTAGATCGTGGGGTATATCAATTACCTTATGGAACAGAATACGAGCCAACTGAGTTTGGTACAACACCAACAGTGTTAGGTGTAACGGATGGTGCTTCTGTTGTTTACATACATGAAGATGGAGTTGATAATGATGTAGAACCTTTAGAATGTTTTTTACAATCAGGTGATTTTGATATTCAAGACGGTCAAGATATGTTAGCTATTAGCAGATTTATTCCAGACTTTAGTGATCAAAAAGGCAGTGCTGATGTGTTATTAAGTTTTAAAGATTATTCAGCTACTACGGGTACGTCAGAACTTGCAATTAAAGTTAGTGCGTCTGCAACTACTTTAACTTTAAAAGATAGTGACGACTTTCCTAACGCAGGTTCAGTGTTAATAGGTACTGAAATAATTACTTACACTGGCAATAACAAAACTTTAAAACAACTTAGTGGCTGTACTCGTGGCACTAGCTCTTCAACTGCAACTGCTCACGGCAGCAATAAAAAAGTTACTAATTATTCTAAGGTAAGAATTAATTTATCTACGATAACACCAACCACTACTAAAATAGATACACGTGGTCGTGGTCGTCAAGCTAATGTAGTTATTTCTAGTAACGCCCTTAAAGATACTTGGCGCTTTGGTACTTTACGTATGGACGTTAAACCAGATGGAGGCAGATAATGGCAAAGATAACTGTAGCTAGGTTACCGCAAAGCAACACCGGAATAGTAGATTCTCCAACTTTTAACACGCTTATTCGAGAGCTTGAACAAATTATAACCCAACTTAACTTTGGCTATCAACAAGATACTAAAGACGAGACATTAGCAAGGAACTGGTTCATTGGCTGATATATTTTTATCCAAATCTTTAGTCTTAGCTAATACAAGTGCAACAACTTTGTATACGGTACCAACTACGGATGACACGGTAGTGCCGGCAATTCCGTCTACCACATCTTTAATTAAATCAATTAGATTATACAATGCGCACACTAGCAATGTATTAGTAACCTTAACTTTAACTGATACGGATAGTGCTACCGCAGCTAACACGGTATCTACTTTGTTTAAAATGTATTTACCGGCAACTGATTTAACTACTGACAGCTTTCCTATTGGCAATCCGTTTGAGGTTTTAACACATCCTTTGGTTGTTAATGAAGGTGATATCATTAAGATAACTGCTGGTACCGCAGCAAAAATACATGTACAATTGTCTGTATTGGAGATTACGTAATGCGTTTAATTAAAGAAGGTCAACCTATTACTTATAAAACAGTGGATGGCCACAAAATACCAGTAATTCAACCTGAAGTTTATGCTAGAACTTATTGCAAAAATTGTGATAATGAGGTAAATTCAGAAGAACAACCACAAGGTAACTGTTCTAACTGTGATAAACCATGGGCTGAACAATTTACTAAAGACATCACCGTACGTGTTTTGGAGATGCCACCTATAGGAGCTGAGTCGGGAGACTAAGCTATCAAGTTTAACCAACTTGCGTAAAATATGGATGATATAAACGACATACTTGACGTTATTGATTTATATAAAGATGACTACCCATTATGGAATGGGGCAAAAGTCAAAGAAATATTTTACCACCTGTACCCATCACTAGAGCTAGGACAATGTAAAGTTCATAGAGACAAAGATGGGGTATATGGCTTTAGAAACTGGGCCTTCTTAAATGAAGAAACAGAAAAGAATTTTTTAGAAACCAGGGAAATTGGTTATAACGATTGGAACAGTGGCGACAGACTTTGGGTCATCGATTCAATCTTTAAACGAAAACATAACGAAGCTATGCTATACTATAGAACATTTTTCACACACTTAATCGGCATTGGTAAATCAGTTCAATGGTTGCGTTTAGCAGCTAATGGTTTAATCAGAAGTCACATTAAATTAACAACTAGAAAGTATCATCTGTAATGGGTTCAAAACTTAAAAAAGTAGCATTACCATTAGCGGCAGTAGGTCTTATGGCAGCTACTGGCGGCACAGCAGGACTTGGTCTTAAAGGATTAATGACTAAAATGGCTACTAGTGGAGTAGGTAAAGGTCTTATGGCAAATTTAGCCGCACCATTAACTGCAAAAGGTGCAGCCACTTATGGTGCATTAGGCATGGCGGGTAAAGGTTTATTAGGTAGTGATAAACAAAAAAAACTAGACACTAGTAAGGACGACAAAGCAGCACAAGCAGCTTACGATTATCACATGATGATGTCTAAAGGTATTATGTCACCTGAAGATGCAAGAAAATCTTTTGCTTCTTACGGTAGTGGTATGAAGGGTGACTATACTCCTGGCACTGAAATGGGTGCCGGTAGATACGAAGAATTATATCCTGCATTAAATTATTCAGGTTTAAATAGATACAATCCAAATCCAAATCCAGGACCAATGCCAGATAAAGATAAACTTAGAAAATATAACCCTTATGTTATGGCACCAGGAATGGCAAACGGCGGACGTATTGGTTATGCTGAAGGTGATATTGTTGCTGATGACAAGTTAACACAAAGATTGTTTCAAGAAATATATGGTAATGAAGAGGCACCAGACATAGAAGCTTCAGAAGACATGATAGACTTTTCAAGAAAAACTCAAGAGTTAAATAAACAACGCATGGAAGAAACTTTACGACAATACCAAGAGTTATTGCAAAGCGAAGAAATGAACATGGGTGGTCGTGTTAATAAAAATATAGGTGGTATCTTAAAACTATTAGCAAAACCTGCTGGAAAAGCTCTTAGTAAGATTAAAACAAAATTAAGTCGTATGACAGATGATGTTGAAATATATGGATCATCTGATTTTGCAGATGATACTGGTTCAGCATTTTCAGCTACTATTGTTCCTAAAACTAAAAAAGGTTTACAAGAATTAAATAAATTATCTGACGAAGGACTTATTACAAAAGAAGCAGACGGTAGTTTTTTCCTAGGAGACTCGGCTAATAAAAGGATGGATGCTTTAGAAGAATTGTTTCCTTTTCAAGGCAGAAATTTAAAAGCTTCAGGTGCAATTGATGATATAAATGAGTTTCAAAACATTAAACAACTACAAGAAGGTAGTAGTGGTTATGGCCCTGATTATGGTTATGATGAGATACTAGAGTATATAACAAGAGGAAAAAAAGCTGCTGGTGGTCCAGTAAGAGCTAATTATAACATGGGTGGTCTTGGTAGTATTCCACAAACAGAACAAGTACCACAAGGTATGCAACTAGAAGGTCGCGGTGGCGGTTTTATCCCGATGGGTGCTAAAGAAAAACATGATGATGTGCCAGCGATGCTAGCAAAAAATGAATTTGTAATGACTTCCGATGCAGTTAAAGCTGCCGGCGGTGGTAGTATGAATAAAGGTGCACAAGTAATGTATGATTTAATGAACAGCTTGGAGTCTAAAGTATAATGGGATCTAAACAAAGACCACAGGAAACAACCGGTACTCAAACCAGTCAAACTTTATCGTCACCTTCAATTGAAGCTGCGTTAAGTATGTACATGCCCAAACTAATGGGCATGATGACAGGAAGTATTAACACTGATTCGTTTGCACCAAAAGTTGCAGGCCAAAACCAATTACAACAAGCTGCTATTACATCTGCTTTAAAAGGCCAAGGCTTTAATTACGACCCATCGACTGGCAAGGTCAGCGGATCGGGAATCGGGGCTTACCAACCATATTTAGATGCAGCGGGTCAAGCAGCATCAAAAATTCAAGGTGCTGGAGCAGGCGCACTTGGTCAAGCTAAATCAGCTTTAGATCAAGCACAAGGATTAACTCAAGGGTACTATGCAAGTACTGCGGCTTCACCATTTCTGCGAAAAGCTAGCTCTGCGGCAGACGCTGCACAGGCTGCAGCAGCAGCTGGCCAAGGTGCGGGAGACGCGGACCGGGCAGCGGCTAGAGGTTTTAGTGGACCACAAGGTTATGAACAATTTATGTCTCCATATCAACAACAAGTTATTGATGCTTCTATGGCAGAATTTCAAAATCAATCAGCACAACAACAATCACAACTTGGTTCAAGTGCCGGTAGTGCTTTTGGTGGTGGTAGATTTGGCGTAGCTCAAGGACAACTGGCGGCTGATACAGCACGTGGTGGCGCATCTTTAAAAGGTGGTTTGTTAGCACAAGGTTTTCAACAAGCTAATCAACGCGCAGCACAAGCAGCACAACAACGTTTAGGTATAGGCCAACAAGCAATGCAACAAGCACAACAAAACCAAGGTATGTTTGGCACTGCGGCACAACTACAATCTGGTTTAGGTCAACAAGCGGGACAATTAGCGCAACAAGATATAGGAAATTTATTGCAAACAGGACAAAGTCAACAAGCTTTAGCACAGTCACAAATGTCACCATACCAACAAGCACAACAAGCTAACATGCAAATTGCAAATGCCATACCACAATTTCAAGCACAGCAGTTTGGTGTGTTAAGTAGCTTTGGTGATCAACAACAGAAATATCAACAAGCAGGACTTGACGCTATTTCACAACGAAATAAATTACAACAGTATGCACCGTATGAACAAATGGGTTTCATTGGTTCACAGCTAGCTAGTATGATGGGTGGCTATGGTGGTGGTTATACTACTGGATCTACTACTGCTCCAGGTGCAACTGGTATGGAAAGATCATTAGGTGCTGCAGGTGTAGGTAGTGGTATATTAGCAAACATGGGTAGTATATTTGGATTTGGCAACCCATCAGGAGGAGCAACTTAATGGGATCATCAAAATCAGGAAGTTTAGATAAATTAGCAGCTTTTAGCCCAGCGGCAGCGTTGGCTTCAGGTAAAGTTAAATTACCAGAGACTGGTATTGTCGGCATGTTACAAGCTAAGCAAGAAAATAAAATGAATAAAGGTGCACAAATGGCACAACAAGATGATGACGAAATGGCACAGTATATGCAGATGATGCAACAACAAAGTGGCATGAACATGGGTGGTCGTGTTGGACTTAGATCTGGTGGCGAGCCCGGTACCTTAGATGATGCTGACGAACATTCTTTTAGAATGTTTGATAAACCATATAGAGAATTAAATGAGTTTGAACTAGAAGAATTTGACGAAGAGATGTCTAGACTTAGCAGTAAGTTTATGGCTGCTGGTGGTCCAGTAGAAAGTATGCAGTTTTTAAAACAACACTTACCTTATCAAGATGGTGGCCATGTAGCACTACGTAGAAAAATGTTTAAGATGGGCGGACCGGTGAACACGCACGGTATTGGTATTACTTCTGGTCTAGAATTTCGTAACAATTATAATGCTGGTGGACAAGTTAGACAAAATTTTAGTAAAGCTGGAATAGTAAAAAAAATATTACAACTTGCAAAAAAAGTACCTGGATCAAAAGCAACAGGTAATCAAGTTAAAGCTTTAAAAGATGCTTTTGGTGAACGTGGTATAAAAGCATTATCTGATTATATTAAAAGTCCAGTAAATAGAGAAGCATTAGAAGCTCTTGCTGGAAAAGCAGGACCAGTTGCCGCTGCACAAGCTCCAGGTTATTTAAGAATGGCAGGTAGAACCGCAGGTTTAGCAGGTACTGCAGCCGCTCCATTAGCGGCTTTATCTACTCCGTTTGGTAGATTGTCAGAAGAAGAAAGAAAAACAGCTTCTGATTTATCTAAAGGTTTTGACACTGCTAGAGGTGGAGTAGAATTTTTAAGCAGTTTTAATCCAGCACTTGCTGGTATTGACTTAGCTGGTATGGGAGCAGACACTTTGTATGAAGCGTCACAAGAAGATCCTAATTATTTAAACACAAAAAGTCTTCCAGATATGTTTAGAAAATATATAACTGGTTCACAACGAGGCACTGATACACCTTCTGGTATGGATCAAACAGGTGTTAGTTCTAAAACAGGTATGACCCTTGATGATTTAAAAAAACAAAACCAAGCAGAAAACCAAGCACGTATGCAACAAGCTATGGAACAATATGCTGAGTTATTAGCAGGTTCTGATAACACTAACAAATTAGCAACTCTTGGTGATTCTTTAATAGCGGGTGGTTCTGCTTTACTGGACGGTCAAGGTTACGGCGCTGCAGGTAGAGCATTTAATGAACCGATGTCCGCGTCTAGAAGATCTAGAGAAGAACGTATGGCCGCAGCAAATTCATCGGCAGCACAACTAGCTATATCTGAGAACATGTCAATAGACGCAGAGAACCGAGCTGTGGTAAATGAGTTTATGAAAACTGGTAGCTTTAGTGATGCTGAACAAGCTCAACTAATGGCGCTGGCACAAGAAACTGGCGGTGCTAGATTAATTCCAGAAAATGAAGATGGTGAGATTGACGGAAATGTTGTTAAACAACCAGGTGTATATGCTGATCCAAAAAATCTTAGTGGTAAAGGAACTTTATTTATAGCGATTGATAGTGACGAGGTTCCTATCTACACTAACGACCCTAAGGAAGCCAAAGCCCACGCAGCGGGTTAACCGATGGGTAAAGCAAAAATAATTGGTGGTACACCGCTAGCAACAGGTTTTAATAAAGGTGGCCGTGTTGGTATGTCCATTGGTGGTATTACTAAAGATAAAAATAAAAGTTTTGGTGCTGATCCTTTTGGTACTAACAAAATAGGTACACTAGAATCTATGCTAGCTGGTATTGGTTCAGGTTTATTAGATATACCTAAAGGTGCTTTTACTCTTGGTGCAGCTCTTATGGATTTAGGTTTTGGTACAAACAACGCTGCTAAAGTAGAAAACTTTTTTGATGATTTAACCGGACTAGATGAAAAAGCTGAAGCAACTTTTGCTGGTAACTTGACTAAGATCATGATTAACCTTGGTGTGCCTGGTGGTTTTGCTGCCAAAAAAGGTGCTGATCTAACTAAGAAAGCTTTACTGGCTAAGAAAAACGGTAACTATTTTAAACTTACCGACCCACGTTTAGTGGATAAATATAAAACATCACTTAATGCTAAAGGTAGATTGTATGCAACACTTGGTGCTGCTGGTGCTGCTGGTGTATCTGATATGATCTTTGTTGGTGATCCTGAACACGTTGGTACGATCGGCGATATGTTTGGTGGACCAACACAACTATTAGAAAATGATGAGAACAGTGCTGCCCGTGAAGTAGTTAATCGTATGAAGTTTGGTCTTGATTCGTCTTTACTTATTGGCGCAGTCGGTGGTTCAGGTTCAGCAATCAAGTCTTTAATTAAACGTCGTGATGAACTAGCTTCTAATAACGATACGATAGACAAGTTTCTTGGTGCGTTTAGACCACGTGGTATGACCTCACAAGAATTCTTTGATCTTAATAGAGTTAATATTGGAGAACGAGCTGGGGATATTAATAGAGCATCAGAGATATCTCGTAGGTTAGATAAATACATTGATGCTATCTTCCCGTTTGTAAAAAATCCATTTAACAAACTAGGCAATAAAGGTCGTCGTGAATTTATGGCTGGTTTAAACAAAACGTTATTATCCGGCAACATTGATTTTGATGCGGGTAGTAAAACCGTACGTTTTGGTGAAATGAATAAAGAAAATGTAGATGAAATTGTATCTATGATGCGTAACAAAGGTGGTAAGGCTGAAGATGTGCAAGGTGTCTTAGATGAGTTTGGAAATATTCGTGCTAAATGGGGTGATATGTTTAGCAGTCTTGGTGGAGTAATGGATGAAAAAGCTTTTGAAGAATTTTCTGGAGCGTTTGGTAAAAAATTTAGTGACTATCTTGGGTCAACTTACGAAGTGTTTAAAAACAAATCTCTTATACCTATGATGAATTTTAAACCTTCAGCAGAAGCAATAGATAAAGCAGTTAAAATGTTTAGACAAGCAGCGGATGAAAAAGGCACTCCTATTACTAAAGAAGAAGCAGAGTATTGGGTTAATCAAGTTGTAGAAACAGCTAAACCACCAGCATCATTATCAACCAAAGCTGACCGTGGCCAAGGTGCATTCTTTAATGTGCCAGAGTTTTTTCCAAACAAAAGTACTTTAGCTGATATTGAAAGCATTGGTTTAGGTGCTAAAACTTTACGATTAGATCAGTTATCTGACACAACTAGACCAGTGTTTGATGATTTGTTAGGTAAAATTGATGATCCAATGCTAACTGTTTTAACTGGTACTAATAAAGTTTCTTTAATATCTAGACGTAATGAATTTTTTCAAGGTTTAAGAAATGAAAATGCTACTACGGCTATTACACGTAAAGAATTTTTAGATAACCCTGAGAATATAGGTAAAGAATTACCGCCTGCGCTTCGTGGTTTTTTTAGAGAAACTGAAGCAGAAGCTATGAGCGAGTTAGGTAGAAATGTTAAAAAAATAAACATAGAATCAGAACGTTTAGAAGAAGCTGGTATTACTAATCCACTTCATGGTTTATACGCAGAAAAAGGAACTGCTATCGCAATTGAAGAGGCTTCTATGATTGCGCGAGAAAAAGGTACTCTTAAACAAATATACGATAGTTTTATATTGTATCCAAAAGCTACTTCACAAATGGCAAAAACAATTTTAAGTCCTATTACTCATGCACGTAACTTTATATCTGCAGGTGCGTTTGCAACTGCTAATGGTTTAATACCAGGACTAACGGTTAGTCTTGATGATAGTAAAGCAGCATTTAAAGAAGCTTATGGTATGTTACAAACTAATGTTCCTGGTAAAATAAGTTCAAATACTAAAGAAGCTAATGCTGCATATCGTAAGTTATTAAGATTAGGTGTGGTAAATAATGGAGTAAAACTTGGAGACCTGCAAAGATTATTAAATGATATAAACTTTGGTGAAACAGTTACCGGCACCCAACAACTTAGAAACCAACTGCGTCAATTATCTAAAGCTAAAAAGTGGACTGAAGATATGTATACTGCAGAGGATGACTTCTGGAAAATATCTTCGTTTGCTATGGAACGCGGTAGATTAAAAAAAGCTTATCAAAAATATGGTATGGATTTTACTGATGACTTATTAGATAATGAAGCTGCTAGTATTGTACGTAACAACATACCTAACTACGATATGGTTAGTAGTTTTGTTAAAAGTTTAAGACAATTACCGTTTGGTAACTTTGTATCTTTTCCTGCAGAAATATACAGAACCAGTTTTAATATCATGGGTCAAATTATGAAAGAGTTTAAGTTTCAACATGCTTTGCCTGATGGTCGTATTGTACATCCGTTTAGAGATATCGCTATGAAACGTGCTATGGGTTTTGCTACTACTGTGGTTGGTGTACCTGCTGCTACTGTTGCAAGTTTTCAAGCGATACATGATGTTACTGAAGATGAGATGCAAGCGCTTAGACGATTCGTGCCAGACTGGTCTAAAAACTCAACGTTAGTACCTATACGTGGTGATGATGGTAAATTAAAATATATAGATTTCTCTCATGCCAATGCATATGACGCTATGATTAGACCGTGGACTACTATGTTTAATGGTATTCAAAAAGGTATTGATGAAGAAGAGTTGATGAAAAATATGTTTGTGTCAATGATCGATGCAACAAAAGAAACTGCATCACCGTTTGTTAGTGAATCAATTTGGACCTCAGCGTTAGCTGATATTTCTCCAATCATAGGTAGGAATGGTAGAACACAAACTGGTCGTAGATTGTGGACTGATGAAACACCAATCGGTGACAAGTTTATGGAATCAATTAGGCATTTAGGTGCAACCGTAGTACCTGGTTCGTTGCCTGCAGTTATTAGAATGAAACAAGCAGTGACAGAAGAAGTTGATGAGTATGGTCGAACGTATGAATTTTTAGATGAAGCATTAGGGGTAGCTGGATTACGAGCGGTGCAAGTTGATCCAGTAGCAGCAATGAAATTTAAGATTGCTGGTTTTAGAACTGGGTTAAATGATTCGCGTCGTGAGTTTACTGGACCGTTATTAAAAGGTGGACCAATCACAGCAGAACAAGTTGTAGATCAATATCAAAAAGCAAATCAAGCTATGTTCCGAGTACAAAAAAGAATGTTTGATGATTACTATGCAGCTAGAATTCTAGGTGCTAGTGAAAACTCATTAAACAATACCTTTCAAGATCGTGTATCTGACTTACAAGTAAGACACATTAAAGCGGGTAGATTTAAACCGTTTGTACCATCAGAAAATATACAAAAAGCTTTTGCAGATAACGCTAAAGCTATCAAACAACCTGATGCATTTAGACAAGCAAGAGAAGTTATTAAACGTATCATGGATCAGTACAACAACAAACCATTGGGAGCTGACGAATTAGATATACTAGAGAATCCATTTAGAACTTCTATTGGAACTGAAGTAAAAGAATCAGTTGCTGGGCTACAACCTTTACAAGATTTAGGTTTGACAACACCAACGGTTGGTAATAACTTAAATCAAACAGCAGCGCGAGGACAACAAGTATTTGGATCTAATGATTCAATCTTTGGAAGTTAATTATGGAAATGGAACCACAAACAGAACGCGAACACATAATATCAATACAAGGACATATAACCGGGGTGAAGAGAGATCTAAATAATTTAAAAGATGACGTGTCGCATTTACACCGCGACGTAGAAACATTGGGTGGCAAGATAGACAAAATCTATTGGGTTGTGTTATCTATAGTGGGGGCTGTAGGTTTAATGGTTATTGAAAAATTAATAGAAATGGTAGGCAACTAATGAAACTTTCAGACAACTTTACATTACCTGAATTAATTAAATCACAGACCGCGGTGCGCAAAGGCATTGACAACGAACCGGGGACCGTGCAAATCGAGAATCTTATTCACCTAGCGAAAACCATCCTACAACCAGTGCGTGAGCACTTTGGTAAACCGGTTATGATATCTTCAGGCTATAGAAGCCCAGAGTTGTGCGAGGCTATCGGTTCTTCGGCTAAGTCACAACATGCCAAGGGTGAGGCAGCAGACTTTGAAATACATTCTGTAGACAACAAGGAACTTGCAGCGTGGATCAGTGAGAACTGTGACTTCGACCAATTGATCTTAGAATTTTATGTTGATGGTGATCCCAATTCAGGCTGGGTACATTGTTCTAGCTCGATGGAAAGTTCAAGAAAACAAATGTTGAAAGCAGAAAGAATATCAGGCAAAGTACATTATTCCCCGATTCTTTTTTAGATCCAGTCTTTAAGATCTTCGCCCATAATTTCATTAGCAATATTTACCTTATCTTTAAGTGATTTGATTATACGTTCATCTATAGTCTTTTCCGCAACCAAATCCACGTAAGTAACACTGCCAGTTTGGCCGATACGATGCGCTCGATCTTCTGATTGTAGTCTTTTTTCTAAGTCATAGTTGTTAGAGTAATAAATTACAGTATTAGCTGCTGTAAGGGTGATTCCATAGCCCCCAGTCTGAGTGTTTCCTACAAAATAGCGTGCAGGGCCCTTAACGTCTTGAAACTGGGCAATGTTGTCCTGACGGAGGGTAGCATCCACACCACCGTGATATTCTACTGTAGAGGCTTCTCCGTAAGTTTTTTTTAGAGTAGATACTATGTTTTTGAGGTCTGCTACATAATTTGCCCAGATAATTACTTTACCTTCAGTTTCTTCTAGACAATCCATTAAAGCTGTGAGTCTATTATTTTTTAAAGGGATAATTGTTTTATCATCTAGCTTCATATGCCCACAAGTAATTTGATGTAGTCTTAACAGGGTAGTCAATGCAGATTGTGAACTCATTAGCTTACCTTTATGTTCAGCAATAGCGGTTGCTTTCATCATGGCATACTTTTCTTTTTGCTCATCAGATAATTCTACTATCCTGGTAGTAAATACTTTAGGTGGTAAATCTAAACAGTCTTCTTTAAGTACACGATAAGAGAAAGCATCTAGCTTAGAAGCTAGCTCATCTAATCTTCTATAGCTACCTACAATTTGTACTTGGCGACCACCAAAATTTCTTTTTAACATGTGTGCATAGCGCGCACGAAATGAATAGTATGAAGCGTGGCCTAGATGCTTTTCATCTAGAAACTCACACTGACTATACAAATCAAGTGGAGATTTTGTAACGGGGGAGCCGGTTAAGATTCTACGATACGAGGCTAGATTCCCTATTCTTAATATACTTTTTGTACGTTTAGCTGTCGGATTCTTGATTGTCGTTGATTCGTCTATTCCTAATAGGGCTTTCCCTTTGAACATGTTAAGGAAACTATGCGCAAAGTCCAGACCTTTCTTTGTAGAAAAAGCTTCTACATTCATTATTAATATCTTAAGCTCAGGTTTTCGGTCAAATAATGTGTCAAGCTCTAATTGTTTTCTTTTTGTTTGACTAGCTGCCCACAATACTTTGGTATGTTTAACGTGGTCTGGTAGGTGTACTGGTATCTCTATGTCATGCCAATTTTTATACACGCCCTTAGGTGCCACGATTAATGCACCGCGGATCGCGTCTTTCTCATATAAAATAGCAATGTTATCCACAAGAACTTTAGATTTTCCTGTACCCATTTCCATAAATAAACCATATGTTTTCTCGGCCCATGACTTCTCTAGAGCCAATTTTTGATGGTCGTAAGGTTTAGTTTTATATTTATAATTTTTTATCATATATTCTCTTGACATACTATATGGGATTATTATATAAGAAGTCAAGAACAAATTAAAC
>Ga0209815_1001657_pt1 | contig 14358 bp, 10 predicted proteins | sample CoawatmetaG00DNA_FD_187507 | JGI IMG/M metagenome (GOLD analysis project Ga0209815, IMG submission 187507) | Marine microbial communities from the West Antarctic Peninsula - Coastal water metaG002-DNA (SPAdes) (version 2) | ecosystem: Environmental > Aquatic > Marine > Coastal ...
GTTTCATAAAAGTCCGGCAGACCATCGCCATCAGTATCTAAAACAACTAATGTAATACTCGCCGACTCAGTCGTTGTATTGCCCGCCGCATCAGATACGGAGAAGGTAACCACCGTCTCTCCGACCGCGTATTCATCAAGGCCATCATTAGTAATGATTAACGAGGAATCATCATCTTTATTGTCCGTCGCCGTAGCCGCGTCAATAAACTCTGCAATAACAGGCTCGCTAGAGGCTAAGACACTGTTTGGCATATCAACATTGATGCTGATCGAATCAGCGATTGTGAGCTCTGGTGCAATTGGGTCTAAGCTAACATTAACAACTGTTGTCGCTGTTGCCTGATTACCTGCAGCATCAACCGCAGTAAAGGTAACGGTTGTAGTTCCAAATGGATACGTCTCAGTCGGCGCATCATTATCGACAGCGACATCGCCATCAACGTTATCTGTTCCAGTCACTCCAGCGAGGAAGTCAACAATTTCCTGAGTGCTAGCGGCCAACCCGCTTTCATCGCCCAGGACCACCAGTATAGCTGGCGCATTAATTACCGGTGCCGTTTGATCTGTAACAGTAATTGCAGCAGTCGCATTACCAACATTACCCGCAGCATCTGTGGCAGTGAACGTGACGGTTGTCGCTCCTAACACTAATACCGATGGCGCATTATTGGAAATCGCAAGATCTGCACCAACATTATCGGCAACAGTTGCTCCACCTAGGAATGCCGTAATGTCTGAATCACTCGCGGATGTTCCGTTAGCGTCAGTCGCCGCTACAGTTATGTCTGCTGGAGCTGTTACAACCGGCTTGTCTTGATCTGTGACCGTAACCACTGCAGAGGCCGTGCCAGTGTTACCCGCAGCATCAGTCGCTGTAAATACAACAGTAGTTGCACCCAATGGGAACGTGGCAAGACCATCATTAGTAACCGTTACGCTAGCATCCACATTATCCGTTGCTGATACACCGGCTAAGAAAGCAGTAATGGCGCTATTGCTGGCAACCGTTCCATTCGCATCTGTTGCGGCTATGGTGACCGCCGCTGGCGCAGTCACGACTGGCGCCGCCTGATCCGAAACGGTAAGCACCGCTGTTGCAGTTCCAGTAAGACCAGAGCTATCGGCAAGAGTAAATGTAACCGTTGTCGCACCTATCGAGAATAGGTCAGGAGCATCATTACTAATTCCTTCAGTAACAGCACCATCTACATTGTCTAGAGATGATACTGACCCAAGGAACGCCACAATCGCAGCATCAGTCTTTGCTGTTCCGTTAGCGTCAGTAGCGGCAACCGTTGTAGAAGTTGGCGGAGTGATAACTGGAGGAGACTGATCTTCTACTGTCACAGTTGCTGTATTAGAGCCAACATTACCAAGAGAATCAGAAGCACTAAATGTCACGGTTGTTGGACCAACTGGGAACACTAGTGGCGCATCATTAGTAACAGCGACGCTACCATCAGTCGCATCAGCCGCGCTTGCTTCCTGAAGGAATGCGACAATAGCTGCATTGCTTGCGGCCGTTCCATCTGCGCTCGCAGCATCAACTGTAATGTTTGCAGGGACGCTGACTGTTGGGCCAGTTGTGTCTTTATTAACTGACGCACTAACTGTGTTAGTTTCAAGCGATGTAGTACCTGTAGCGCTAACTGTAACCGTGCCATCAGGTAATCCACTTGCATCAGCAGTAGCACTCCAGGACCCATCATTACAAGCTGCTGCAGCGGATGAAGCAGAAGCGCTGCCCGAAGTTAGATTGACGACAACCGAAACGCCTGTCACGTTACAGGTTCCCGAAAGGCCGTAAGCGTCCTGATTAGCCGTTGTTATTACTGAAGGCGCCGTAAGCGCAATCGCCAAGGCCTCAGCGCGTGTCATAGCGACCGAATAAGTCGTTGTGCCCGTGCCATCCTCAGCAGTTACTGTAATGCTAACCGCATTGCTGCCCACTGCAAGAGATACTGCATTGTCCGTTACCGCATTACCATCTACGGTGTATTCGCTAATAGCTGCAAAGCTATCGGTCAGTGTAGGTACCAAAGAAATGGAACTAGCTGGGTAGGCAACAGATCCGGTATAGCTGGTCACGTCCGAGTCAAACGTTGGTGTCAACGGGACATCAGTCGTGGTGGAATGAGTGGCAGTCAAGTTAGACAGCGTTGATACTGTTCCCGGGATTTTATTTATCGTTACGGAATCTCCAGAAAACTCGTAACCGGCCGAGACGGTCGAGTATGCAAAGTTCAGCGTACTGCCGTTAAATCCACTGATCGCTGTCAATGGGACGATATAGAGGTTCAAAGGTTGAGCCATTGCCTCCCCGGTATTTCCATCTGCGGGCCAGCCTGACCCAGAGCCAGTATTAGCCCAGGGTGTAAGCCAAAATTTATCGGTCTTGGGATCGTTGTCAGCATCGGTTGTGTCGTCTTTAATTTGAAATGGCTGCGATCCTGTAAATAACCGTTCTTGATAGTCGCCCAAGCTTAACACCGAGCTATCATAATGCAGCTGTAACCCTAACCCTTGAGTTAAAGTTGCATTTCCATCAACATCAGTTGCAGTATAAGAAACAGTTAAGTCAGTACTTTGACCCGCAGATAACTCGGCCACAGAAAGTGTCCCAGTTACCGTCTGCACTTGTGCATAGGCGGCTCCAGTGGCTATAACCGACACCACAACAATGGCCGAGACGTTACGTAGAGCAGACTTTATCGCTTCCAGCATTAGTAGTTCCTTAAATGACAATATTTATTTAAATTCTAGACTATAACTGTATCACTAATATTTCACGAATCACACCCTAAGAAGAGCACTAGAGATCCTCGTAATTAATCTATTTCGTGCAGTTTTTCAGGACTTCATATGTTGTATTTACTAAAAAATTGACATAGACAATGCCATATTATTTAAATATACTCCACTGATCTTAATTATCTGGAAATGGAACGCGATGAAAGCGACTTTAATAAAAATTTGTGCTGGCCTGGTAGCTGTCCTTTTAATAGTCATTTTAGCGTTGCCTTCATTGCTCCATAAAGCCGGCTTGCACCCGGAATATACTGGTCAAAAGTATACAATTTCAAGCGGTAAAAAAGCCTTAGTTATTGGGACCAATCACGGCATTCTAAATGCCCCTGGTGAAACAACGGGTGACCCAACGGGCATACAGATATCTGAGCTTTCTCATCCTTATTACACATTTTTAGATGCTGGAATGAGCGTAGATGTGGGTAGTATTAATGGTGGAGAAATTCCTATAGACCCACAAACTTTATCTAGAATGATAATATCGCCCCTTGATAAACGCTACTTAGACGATCCATCTCTGCAAGCAAAAATGCGCAACTCAATCCCGATTGGTGACATTGATTTTAGCCAATATGATACCGTTTTCTTAGCCGGTGGGTGGGGAGCGGCTTATGATTTAGGTTACTCTGTTGAGTTGGGGTCAAAAATTTCAGAGGCTTATTACAGTGAAAAAACTATCATTGGCGGTGTCTGCCATGGTGTGCTGGGCTTGATCAAAGCCTTAGACAAAAACGGCGGCCTATTAATAGCAGGACGCAACATGACCGGCGTCACTGACAAACAGATTACAGAATTGGGCATTACTCTGACACCAATGCATCCTGAATCTGAGTTAAGAAAAGCTGGCGTTATTTTTGAATCTAAAACTGCCTTTAGAGATATCTTTGCAACCCATGTAACGGTGGATCTTGAGCAGCGTTTTGTCACTGGCCAAAACCAAAACTCAGGTTTGGAGGCAGCGCATAAAATTCTAGAGCTATTAGCTAATCAGTAAATACACGCGACTGTGATGATTGATAACCGCTAACCAGGAACCCGTATGAATAGATTGTTGCGTATTATAATAGTTATACCTGCCATTATTTTTGTTATGACAGGTATTGGCTACATCCTTGACCCGGCGAACACTGCGGCGCAATTTGGTATGCCTTTGTTAGAGGGTTTGGGCCGAAGTACTCAGATTGGTACGTTGGCGGCATTCTTCTTTACGGCAGGGTTTTGTGTATTACTGGCCACAACGACTGGCAACCGCTTTTGGTACTACCCCGCAGCGATGTTGGCAGGTCTTACCGCGACATTCAGAGTAATAGCCTGGCTCCTTCATGATGCAACCTTAGCCACTGACCAGATTCTGCCTGAAGTTGTCTTCACTTTTCTGTTCCTCTATGCCGCTAATCGGCTAACAGAAAAAGACTGATCAGTGGCATTCTCTCCTAGTCCATTTATGCGCACCTTGAGGGCAGTTAGGGTCATAGCGTACATGCTTGGCCTCTCGCTGGTATGGCAGTCTAGTGTTGCACAAACCGATGCAACCATCCTGAGCAGTGCAATAGCTAGGCCAAACATTGTCTTGCTGTTAGCGGATGATCTGGGCTTTAGTGATATAGCGCCCTACGGCAGTGAAATTAGCACACCGCAACTGACGGCACTGGCTAAAAATGGTGTTAGCTTTACCAATTATCATACCGCGGCCAATTGCGCACCAGCTCGCGCTATGCTTCTCACTGGTGTAGACAGCCACCTGGCTGGTGTACCCAATATTCCTGAGATGATCCCACCTGCCCAGCAGCACGCTGACCATTATCAAGGTGTACTGGGTCAAGATGTAGTCACCGTAGCGACCTTATTACAAACCGCGGGGTATCACACTTACATGGCCGGAAAGTGGCATCTTGGTCAAACCCCAGACTTGCTTCCAAGTAGCCGCGGCTTTGAACGCACAGTGGCACTAGGTGACTCGGGCGCTGACAACTGGGAGCAAAAGCCCTATGTACCTATTTATGACAAAGCCAACTGGTATGCCGATGGTAAAGAATATCAGCTACCCGAAGACTTTTACTCATCACGCTTTTTGATTGATAAGACCATTGAGTTTATTGATAGCAACAGCGCAAGCGAACGACCTTTCTTTGCCTATGTTCCTTTTCAAGCTGTGCATATGCCAGTGCAGGCTCCTCAAGAATTTATTGATAACCACATGGGTGTGTATGATCAAGGGTGGCATCAACTACGACAAACCAGATTAAAAAAAGCCATTGAACTGGGCGTCGTTGCTGACACCACACAAGCTGTAAGTATGCCTACTACTGAGGATTGGGATAGCCTTTCTGATGAGCGCAAACGTTATGAAGCTAAACGTATGGCGGTTTATGCCGCCATGATTGAAGCCATGGATCATCATATTGGGCGCCTAGTGGAGCATCTAAAACGTATTGGGAAATATGAAAATACCCTATTTATATTTACCTCAGATAATGGCAGCGAACCCACTGGGGCAGTAAATCCGACTACCCTATTAAGCAATTTTGCATTGAGCCGCCAAGGCTATTCCAGCGACTATGAACGCCTGGGGCTTAAAGGCAGCTTTAACTCCATCAGTCCAAGTTTTGCCAGTGCAGCGGCATCACCTTTGGCCTACTATAAGTTTTTTGTTGGCGAGGGCGGTTTGCGTGTCCCTCTTATTATTGCTGGCAATGGCGTTGCCGCTAAAGGGCTTAAAACTGACGTCTTCTCGCATGTTACTGATATAACGCCAACCATTTTACAGCTCACTCATACTCAAGAGCCCTCTTCATATTTTGGTGGACGTAAAATTGAGCCTATCTCTGGTAGAGACATAAGCCAAACCTTGTCAAACCATCAAGCGCAGGTGCGCGGTGAGGAAGATCAAGATGCGGTTGGCTACGAGCTGGCTGGAAATGCAGCGCTATTTTTGGGTGATTATAAAATAGTCCTCCATGTTGCCGCGCCGGGTGACGGTCAATGGCGGCTATTTAATATTAAAAATGACCCGGGTGAGACTAATGACCTGAGCTCAGCTGAGCCTAAAAGATTGCAGCGGATGTTAAATTTATATCATCAGTATGAAATAGATAATCAAGTGCTACCAATAACCGCGAACTTTGATCTAAAAAGGCAAGTCGTCATTAATGGGGTTCACGCTAGATTTGGAACACCAATACTAAGTTTTATTATTTTGATGTTTGTTTTAGCGGCATTTTATGGAGTGTATCGCGCCCGTAAAAACTTTGAGGCCAATGACTGAGTTATCTTTTTTAACGGCAGCCGACTAAAGTAACCTGCTATTTTTTAATGATTTTTTTTCAGCTTCTTGTCGTTCTAACATTTCTAATATGTACGATAGCTCACCACAACATTTATCTAATACCATGTGTGCTACTTCGTCATCATTTTTTATTCGCTCTTCAGCTAACATATCTATTCTTAGCCGCAAATACTCTATGGGGTCAGAGCGTTTCTCGCGCCGTCTCATACTGATCCCATGCCCTGGTCTGCACCAGCTTTACGTGTTTCAAAAAGCCCACGCGCAACACCACTTATAAGACTTGCTGAAATGACCATCAGGGAAAAACTATACGGCTGTATCACAAAATGCTCCTTCTTTAGCTTTATCATACCGATGTAAAGCAACTAATCAAGAATGGTTAAAAATGTATTCGCCACATCTAGTCTGCGGGTAACGTCTGGCCAGTATTTTACATACTGTACTGCGGTATTCTACTGTCTTTAAGGTAACAATAGCCTTAGCGCAACCTGACGCCGCCTCAATCTAGCCCTGATTTGACTGGATGGGGTATTCAGCTATGCTTAAATTAATTATGAAAAAAATAATTCTAATTTGTACTTTTCTTTTTATATCCTCATCTTGCTATTCTCAAGAGGTAACTACCTATTATCTCATTCGTCATGCCGAAAAATTACGGATCGATATAACTGATAAAAATCCGAAATTAAATTATGAAGGCGTAAAAAGAGCTGATGCTTGGAAAGAAGTCTTCACTAATGTAAAACTGGATGCTGTTTATTCTACAGATTACAACAGAACTAAACTAACCGCTAAACCTACAGCTGATAGTAAAAATTTACCCATTTTTTTATACGATCCAAAAGATATGTATTCAGAATCTTTTCAGCACAAAACCAAAGGAAAAGCTGTTTTGGTTGTTGGGCATAGCAATACTACTCATATTTTCGCGAATAAAGTTTTAGGACGAGATGAATATAATCAAATTAATGATGACAACAATTCAAATCTCTATATTGTTTCTGTTATTGACGAAAAGGCTTTCTCGATTTTATTAAAGATTAATTAAGACCAGTTGCTACTTAACCTTTCACAGCCCTAGAGGCGACAACAATCTGCATAGGTGGTATCTCGATCTAGCCCTGATTTGACTGGATGGACTATTCAGCTATGATTAATAAATCGAAGTAATGTTTTTCACATAATCATGAAATCTAACTTTCGATTACTTGCAATCAAATACAACACTAATCTTTTCAGCTGGGGAAACAAAAATGAACCACCTAAAATTTACATTCACTATTCTGATCTCACTGGTATTTTCAAGTCTAGCTATGGCCGTTCCAGAAGGCGCTATCACCACACTAACAGTTCAAGCTGACGACATTAACAAATATGTTCAATACATGAAAAAGAACCCTGAAACGTTTAAAGCCATTGGCTCAGATGTAGCAGGAGTTTGCGTAACTCGAGCCGGCAATAATTACCCAGGAGAAATGTTCGTTTGGAATGCATTCCCAAGTCTTGAAAAAGCCTTAGGGATGATTGAAGCCTACGATCCAGCTAATCCAGCGCCTGCCTTTGATCGGTTAAGGTCTGTCAAATATGCAGCCGTGTTCAAGCCATTGAAAGAGTTTGATCTCGAACCAGGTTTTGAACGCCTTTGGAGAATTAAACTAAATGATGAAATGGCATTTACAAACAAAATGACTGAGCTAGAAACTGCTATTAGAGCTGCCGGCAACAAGGTGAACTTAGCCGTATTCGCTCCTGTTGGTGGCGGCGTTCACGAAACTGGAATGCATCACTTCAGAGCCATTTTTAAATCGGGTTCAGAAGCAGGCAAGGTGCTAGATCAGTTCTATGCTGGCGCCTCCTTCTCGTCTATTTGGATTGAAGCGCAGCAATATGTCGATGAGATAGTCTCGGAAACAATTGAGGTATGCGAGGTCATATACACTGCGAAATAAACAACACATTAAATCTAGAAAACTAAAAGCCTCTAATTAGAGGCTTTTTTATTTCTGCGAGTTATCAGGAAACTCGACGAATGCAGACTGAATTAACTCAAAGATTCGTAGACAGCGGGTTAGCAACGATGGTTGTAATCGGTGAGCGGAGGTTAATACCGCAACGCAGACTTTACCTACTAAGCGGTTGAAATGGTTGTTCAGTTAAGGACCCCGGGGTAGGGTCGCTGCATCTGGGAGTTGGAGTTTAGTTACAGAGGTTTATAAACAGCTCTGACTACCCCCTACCCTCACTCTGTTAATGGGTAAACCATTAATATCCTTATAAGCTATTGATTATAAAGGGAATATGGCGGTGAGAGAGGGATTCGAACCCTCGAAACGCTATTAACGCTTACACACTTTCCAGGCGTGCTCCTTCAGCCACTCGGACACCTCACCGTAAACTGTTACCGATTATCTACTGATCGGACATCAATAGGAGCACCGGCGTGCTCGTCTTATTATCACTAAAATCAACCTGAACTATAAAACCAAAAAAAGTCGCAATAACCAACAAATAAAAGGGCTTCAGGGTCAGTTCGAGCGCGGGCAACTTTACACAAATAGAAGGCCAAAAGCAATCAAGATAGCGTGGCTACTAATATATTAGCCACGGTAACAATCAGAATGTTAAACTATGCGAATGCAAATAGAAAAAAGCCAAAACTACTATCATCTAATTATCTCCAGCTTGGCTTCAATGCTCATTATTATCAGCTGGGAGGACTCAACACACCACCTTCTTTTACTAATATTGCTAGCAACTATACTTTTATATTTAGCGCTTAATTATGTGTTGCCAATATCCTATTCCGAGCGGTCCAAACATCCTTATTCTGGACCCAGTGCAGACTACTTTATCACTGGCATGCTGTTAGCCTTAGCCGATTTTGATTACACTTTTGTTTTAATAGTCAGTGGTGCATGCGCTGTATCTGTGCTTGGGTACCGCCTCAAATTTTTATTTATAAATATATCACTGGTAATTATTGGCGCTATTATTGGATACTGGCTATTGCCTCAATCAATTAGCCCTTCACCAGTAGCAATCATTTGTAGTGTGCTAGTAGTTGGCGTTTATGGCTTGCTTTTAATGGACCGTGCGCTGAGAGATCATGCGCTAATGGTTGATCAATTATCTGCGGCAAATATAGAGATCGAATTACTTAATAATCGAGCTTTTCAGCTCTCGGAATATATCTCCCCCACCGTTAGACGGGCGATATTTTCAGGGGTAAAGCTTAAAAAAAACCCCGAAGAGAAACACGTCAGTATCTTCTTTTCCGACATCGTTGGTTTTACAAGACTGACTGAACAACTTACCCCAGATAATCTAAACACTTTCCTAAATACCTATCTAAGTGAAATGTCCAAAATAGCGGTGCGATTTGGTGGCACTATCGACAAAATAATGGGTGACTCCATTATGGTCTTTTTTGGTGACCCCCGTAGTCGCGGTGTCAAAAATGACGCTGTTAGCTGCGTGTCAATGGCCCTTGCAATGAAAAAGAGTATGGCAGAGCTGCAGTCGCGATGGCAACTGCAAGGCATTGAAACCCCGCCCTCTATTCGTATAGGAATCAATTCGGGATTATGTAGAGTTGGTAATTTCGGCTCAGCATTCTATCTTAACTATACGCTTTTAGGCCGCTCAGTTAATCTCGCCAGTAGACTTGAGACAGCTGCCAGTGCTGGGGAAATCTTAATCTCTCTATCAACGTATAACCTTGTCAAACATAAAATCCACTGTATTAACAAAGGTGAAGTATCCGTTAATGGGTTCAGTCAACCACTGCTGGTATACAGCGTCTTAGGCTTGATAGAGCAAGATAAAAAAACATTATCTGACCAACCAAAACCTCAGGCCTAAACTCAGTAAAAACGTCTACTTCAGCAGCATGCTATTCGTAATCTGCTATCGATGGACAGGAGCAAACTAGGTTGCGATCGCCATAAACATGATCAAGTCGTCCTACCGGCGGCCAATATTTGTTTGCTCGCAATGTGTCCAATGGGTAGGCCGCCTGGCTGCGAGTATAAGATCGCGGCCAATCATCCTGACTCACAACTGCGGCTGTGTGAGGAGCGCCAACCAGAGGATTGTCATCTAAACTGAATTCACCATTCGCAACCTGGTCTATCTCGGCTCTTATAGCAATCATTGCATCACAAAAACGGTCGAGCTCCGCTTGAGATTCACTCTCTGTTGGTTCAATCATTAAGGTTCCTGCAACGGGGAATGACATGGTGGGCGCATGAAAACCAAAGTCAATTAGCCGTTTAGCAATATCATCGACACTAATACCAATATCATCTTTAATCGGTCGAACATCTAAAATACACTCATGAGCTACCCTGCCGTTAGCGCCTGTATAAAGCACCTCATAGTGCCCCTGGAGACGCTTGGCAATGTAATTGGCGTTTAAAATTGCGACCTCAGTGGCATGTTTAAGACCAACTCTGCCCATCATACGAATATACATCCAGGTGATTGGCAGTATGCTCGCACTGCCAAATGGAGCTGCAGATATCTGTGCGCCTCCACGATCACCATTGTTAGATTCTCTTGGTAAAAATGGGGATAGATGCTTGCCCACACCAATAGGCCCAACACCCGGACCACCCCCACCATGAGGAATACAGAAAGTTTTATGTAGATTAAGGTGCGACACATCGCCACCGAACTTGCCTGGCTGGCAAACGCCCACCATGGCATTTAGGTTGGCACCATCGATATAAACCTGCCCACCATACTGATGAACAATATCGCAAATATCTGTGATTTTTTCCTCAAATACCCCATGGGTAGAAGGATAGGTCACCATAATCGCCGCAAGTTTTTCGGCATGCAGTGTGGCTTTGCCCTTTAAGTCTTCAATATCGACATTACCCTGATCATCACACTTCACAACAACGACCGACATGCCACACATTTGTGCCGACGCAGGGTTAGTGCCATGAGCAGAACTAGGAATCAGACAAACCGTTCGGTGACTATCACCGCGACTCTCATGATAGCCTCTAATCGCCAGTAAGCCTGCATACTCGCCTTGAGATCCAGCATTAGGTTGCAGTGACATGGCATCATAGCCGGTGGCTGCACACAGCATGCTCTCTAGCTGCTCAATCATTATTTGATACCCAACTGTCTGCGCATCCGGCGCAAAAGGATGCATATTAGAAAATTCAGGCCAGGTTATGGGTAGCATTTCGGCTGTCGCGTTAAGCTTCATGGTACAAGAACCCAGTGGAATCATCGCTCGATCCAGGGCGATATCTTTATCTGACAGCTTGCGTAAGTACCGTAGCATCTCGGTTTCAGAATGATAATCACTAAATGTAGGGTGGCTCAAAAAGTCATCGGTTCTTATTAAATCACCCGGCAGTGCTTCTGATATTTCTGTCGCCAGCGTATCGGCATCCAAATTATGGTCGCCCAGTAAAATACCCCACAACGCTATAACGTCATCAATTTCAGTCGTTTCATCTAAGGAAATCCCCACGGTGTCCTCGTCAACCAAACGCAGGTTGATCTCTTGCTCTTGAGCTGATTTTACGACTGACTGAGTACGCTCACCCAACCGTAAAGTGAGGGTATCAAACCAGCTGGTGTTTACTGGTTTTATACCTTGTTGCTCTAACCCGCTAGCCAAGACTGAAGTCAAAAGATGTACTCTTTGAGCAATTCTCTGTAAACCTTGAGGGCCGTGATAAACAGCGTACATGCTAGCAATAACAGCTAGCAGAACCTGCGCTGTACAAATGTTGGATGTGGCTTTCTCTCGCCGAATATGTTGCTCGCGCGTCTGCAGTGCCAAACGATAGGCTGGCGCCCCGCTAGAATCCTTTGATAGCCCGACTAAACGGCCCGGCAAGTTACGTTTATATGCTGCACGGGTAGCCATATACCCAGCATGAGGTCCACCAAAGCCTAATGGCACCCCAAATCTTTGGCTTGAACCGATCGCGACATCCGCCCCCAAAGACCCTGGTGATTCGAGCAGTACCAAGCTAAGAATATCAGCAGCCATAACAACCAAACCGCGCTGGTCTTGAACTTTGGCAATAATATCCCGATGATTACGGACTTCTCCGCTGGCCCCTGGATACTGCAGTAAGATACCAAAGGCCTCTCCTGAAAACTCATCTGGATTACCTATTTGGACCTCAATGCCTACCGGTTCAGCGCGAGTTTTAATGATTTCAATGGTCTGCGGGAAGCAGTCCTCGTCAACGAAAAAACGCATTGATTTTGATTTTGACATACGCTGACACAAAGCCATCGCCTCGGCTGCGGCAGTACCCTCATCCAACATTGATGCGTTAGACATTTCCATACCAGTGAGGTCGGTAATCATAGTTTGGAAATTAATCAGTGCTTCTAGTCGCCCTTGGGAGATCTCGGGTTGATATGGCGTATAGGCGGTATACCAAGCTGGGTTTTCTAGTATATTTCTCTGAATGACATTAGGCGTAATAGTGCCGTAATATCCTTGACCAATAAAACTTCGAAAAACCTTATTATGGTTCGCAATCTCACGTAACTCAGCGAGCGCTTTGGCTTCTGTGCAACCATCAACAATATCTAAACGCTCGGTCATTGTAATAGCGGCTGGAACCACTTCCGTGGTCAACTGCTCTAAACTATTGCAGCCCAGCACCTTGAGCATCGCCTGCTGGTCTTTATCTGAAGGACCCACATGACGTGCAATAAATTCTGCAGAATTTTGCAAATCGGCAAGTGTTCTTGTCTTCTTCAACATCAAGGTGTCTCCAGTTAAGCTTCAGATTTAAGCGTTTACAGCAATATAGTCTTGGTACTCTGCTTTATTCATTAATTCAGAAATATCGTAGTCTTCATCTAAGGTTACCTTAAACATCCATCCACCTTCTTCGGGTGAACTATTAAGTAACTCAGGCTCATCAGCCAAGATTTCGTTGACTGCTACCACTGTCCCATTAATAGGTGCATTAATCTCTCCTGCGGCTTTTACCGACTCAATCACCGCAACTTCATCCCCTTCAGTAAGTAAGGCGCCAATGTCAGGTAACTCGACAAAAACAACATCGCCAAGCTGCTCTTGAGCAAATTCAGTAACGCCTATAGTCGCAACCCCATCGACAATAACCAACCACTCATGATCTTTTGTGTAGACTGTCTCGCCCATAATGGACTCCTATTAGTATTTGTTAGCCTCGAAAATAGCGCTGAGGAACCATTGGCATTTTTACCACAGTCATTGGCCTATTTTTACCGCGTACTAGGGCGTCTAACGTGGTACCCACGGCACAAAACTCGGTATTCACATAACCCATGGCAATAGGTATCTGCAGGCTCGGAGCAAACCCGCCACTGGTGACAACACCAACAACATTGCCCTGATTGTCAACAATTTCAGCACCCTCACGCACAGGGGCACGGCCCTCGATCAAAAATCCAACCCTTTTCTTAGCAACTCCATCAGCTAGATGTTTCAGGATTTGGTCAGACCCCAAGAAACCTCCTGGCCTGGACCCGCCCTCTCGTCGTGACCGACTAACGCTCCAGTTCAGCCCTGCCTCTATAGGTGATTTACTCACGTCCATATCATGACCATACAGACACAATCCGGCTTCCAGCCGCAATGAGTCACGGGCTCCAAGGCCAATCCATTGAACTTCGTCGTACGCCAATAGCTGGTCAGCAAGCGCAAGCGCATTTTCATCTTTCACCGAGATTTCAAAGCCATCTTCACCGGTATAGCCCGAACGAGTCACATAGCACTCAATGCCACCAATAACTGTGTGGAAGCCATTCATGAATAAAAGCTCATTCGCCTCAGGGGTTAATTCACCGATAACATCTTTTGCCTTTGGCCCCTGAAGGGCCAATAAACTCTGCCCGCTTAGGTAAGTAACCTCTAGATCGCCTAGGTACTTCCTAAGATGCTTAATGTCTTGCTCTTTGCAGGCAGCGTTGACGACCAAAAAGAAACAATGCTCTGACCATCGCGTAATAATTAAATCGTCTAAAATACCACCGGCTTCTGAGGTGAGCGTAGCATAGGTTTGCTGACCGATCGCCAAGGCTTCCAAATCGACAGGTACAAGTCTCTCTAAAGCCGCCACCGCACCCTCTCCATCAACAACCACCTGGCCCATGTGAGATACGTCAAATAGTCCAGCTTTGTCTCGGGTATGAAGATGCTCTTGCATAATCCCGCCAGCGTACTGCACAGGCATTAGATACCCTGCAAAGGGCACCATTTTGCCGCCCGCTTCAACGTGGTAA
>Ga0209815_1001658_pt1 | contig 14353 bp, 15 predicted proteins | sample CoawatmetaG00DNA_FD_187507 | JGI IMG/M metagenome (GOLD analysis project Ga0209815, IMG submission 187507) | Marine microbial communities from the West Antarctic Peninsula - Coastal water metaG002-DNA (SPAdes) (version 2) | ecosystem: Environmental > Aquatic > Marine > Coastal ...
GTTCCATCCTGCTAAGCTGCATGTTCTAGGTGGTAAACGTCCGGTATCAAAGTTTGGATACTTTTTATGGGTAATATCTTTAGTTTTTTCAATTAGGAAGTTAGTAAGAAAAATAGATCCTGATTTACTTCACTCTCATTCCGTAGGGGCTCATGCATGGATTACATTGTTCCTACCAGAAATTCAATCGGTAATGACTCCCTGGGGCACTGATGTTTTGATTGATATGAAAATATCGAGAATCAATCGCTTTGTTTCTACTAAAGCATTGAAAAAGGCTACAGCTATTACAGTCGATGCTGAACATATGAAACAAGAGCTTGTCAAATTTGGGGTAAGTCCAGCTAAGATTAATATCATTTATTTTGGTACGAACTCGGAATATTATTCTCGATCGCGAGATGATCGTATGCGAATCCGAAATAAATTTAATTTTAAAGATGATGATGTAGTAGTGATATCAACTAGAACACTCAATCCCATCCATGATGTTTTTCTAACTATAAAAGCTATTCCAAAGGTATTAGCTCAGAAAAATAACATTAAGTTTATCATTGCGTCAGATGGTGTCGAGCGGCAGGATATGGAAGCCTATGTTTCTAAGCATAATTTAAGTAACCATGTAATATTTCCAGGCTATATGACAATGGCTGAAATGGTGGCGTTTTTAAGTGCATCTGACATATATGTATCGTCATCAAAGGCTGATGCTGGCCTAGCTGCAAGTACGGCCGAGGCGATGTCAGTGGGCCTACCGGTCTTAGTGTCTGATAATTCTGAAAATGGTTTTTGGGTTAATGGTTCAGGATTTTTGTTTGCAGATGGTGATGCTGATGGAATCTCTGATGGTATATTGCGTTTAGCAAACGATGCCCAGCTGATGAAAGAGTTGGGCCGAAATGGAATGGCTCGAATTTCAAAAGACAATGACTACGCAACCGAAATGAATAAGGTGAATGCTCTTTATGTCAGCATCTACGAAAAAGACTGACAATATCCTTTTAATAACAGTTAGTTACCCTTATGGTGGTGGAGAACAGTTTATAGCTGGGGAAGTAAACTACCTATCAAACAAGTGTGAGAAACTTTTAATATTTCCCTCTTCATTTTCTGGAGTGGCAAGGCTATTACCAGAAGAAGTAACTGTTGTTCGTAAATCAAAAATACAGTATTGGATCACAATGTTGCTTGGTTTGTTCTATTCGTTGTTTAAGTATAGGAAATTTTATATTGCTGATTTATGGGGATCCATAAAGGTAGAGAAATTTAAAATATTTCGGTTTTCTAGGATGGTTTATATTTTTGCCTATATAATCCGATCTTGCCGGTTTATTGCATGGTTCAACTTCTACTACAAAGGGGACGTTCAGGGAGGTTTAATTTACACCTATTGGATGAATGCGGAAGCATATGGAGTTTCGATCTTAAAAAGAGAAAATCCAAGTTTGAAAACCGTCTCTAGGGTTCATGGAGGTGATCTTTATAAAGAAAGAAACTTTGGTTTTTTGCCGTTTAGAGAACCGGTGATTAATTCTTTGGATCGTATTTTTCCGATTTCAGATCAAGGAAAGGTATATTTAACTGCTGAATATGGGTCTCACCTCGAGGATAAAATAGTAGTGTCTCGCCTTGGCGTCCCGAAGTGTAGGATTATAGACTGTGCAGGTGAATATGACGGTATTACAATAGTATCATGCTCTTCTGACGAACCAGTGAAAAGAGTTCATGCTATTTTGGAAGCGATTGGGAACTTCTCTAATGATGTTTCTGAAAAAGTAACCTGGGTTCATATAGGCATAGAAAAAACATATTTTTATAAAAAATATGGTCGTCTCTTAAGTTCTTACCATAATCTGAACTATGTTATACAAGGCGTTATTTCTAATGAGGAAGTAAAAGAGGTTTACAGAAAACACTGCCCTCACCTTTTCATTAATTTAAGTTCCTCTGAGGGGGTTCCAGTATCGATCATGGAAGCTCTCTCTTGTGGCATCCCAATTATAGCAACTGATGTGGGAGGCACGTCTGAGATTGTAGATCGGTCGGTCGGTGCTCTTGTTGGTTCTGAGATCAATATTCATTTAATTAAAAAAGAGATCGTCAGAGTTGTGCAATTTAGACGCCAGTGCTCGAAAGCTGCATATCAACGATGGAGTGACTTATGTGACGAGTGCTCGAACTATACACATCATTACCATCATCTAAAAGAGGTCCACAGTGATTAGCAAGTTTAAAAATGTTTTTGTACTAGCTCCGCATACCGATGATGGAGAGTTAGGCGCTGGTGGGACTATTGCTAGATTGATAGAGGCTGGAGCTAATGTATTTTACCTGGCATTTTCAACTGCAGGAGAGTCTGTCCCAGATGGATTTGCTAAGGATATCCTCAAAACGGAGGTCGTAGACGCGACAACTATATTGGGGATACCTACAGCCAATGTGCGAATCTTCAATTATGAAGTAAGAAAGCTTAATTACGCGCGGCAAGAAATTTTAGAAAATTTAATTGCGATGCGTAAGGAAATTATGCCTGATTTAGTCCTACTTCCATCGCTTAATGACATCCATCAAGACCATGCGACTGTTGCACAAGAGGGGCTGCGAGCTTTTAAGGGTACGACTGTTTTGGGTTATGAATTGATTTGGAATAATCTGACGTTTGATACTACTTCTTTTGTCGCCTTAGATAAGCGCCATGTTGAGCAAAAAGTAAGGGCGCTAGGAGCCTACCGTTCGCAATTTGGCAGAAACTATATGGATGAAGATTTCATATTTTCCTTGGCCAAAATAAGAGGAGTGCAATCTGGTTTTACTTATGCAGAAAGTTTTGAGGTTTTGAGGTGGATGATTAAGTAAGTTTACTAATTAGGCGCAGTAAAGAGAAGGAAATATCCTAAAAACATGAATGATAAAAATACCGAAATAAAACGTTATGATCAGCGTGCAGAGCATGCTTTAGATCACAACAAACATCTGTTTTCAAATAAATCCCCGCTATATTTGCGGCCGCCAGAAGATGACTATAGATCGATGCTGTCTGATATTCTTCCAGGATCTAAGGTTCTTGAAATTGGCGCAGGGATGGGCGAAAACACGCTACCGTTGTTAGATGTGGGCTTGATTGTCTGTGCAACAGACATATCTCCTAAATCTGTTAGGGTGATGGAGAAGAGGTTTGTTTGCTACAAGCAGTTCACGTCACAAGTAGCTGACATGGAGTTGCTGCCGTTTTCAGATGGTTTATTTGATGTGGTTTGTAGCTCTGGTAGCTTGAGTTATGGCGATAATTCTACTGTTAGGGATGAAATTTACAGGGACCTCAAAAAAGGAGGTCAGTTTATAGCAGTGGATTCGCTTAATCATAATCCAATTTATAAATTGAATCGGTACATACACTTTTTGAGAGGACATAGATCTAAAAGTACTCTTCAGCGGATGCCTACTCAAGATTTAATTAATAGCTATAAATCGCTGTTCGGGTATTCTGATATTAAATACTTTGGCTCGTTAATATGGATGGCTACTATTTTGGAGCTAATTTTTAGCGGAAAAACCATTGCGGCCATTTTTAGTCGGGTTGACAGTTTGCTCAGTGTGAAAAAATCTGCGTTTAAATTTACTATGAAGGCGGTTAAATCGTGAAAAAGCAATTAGAAGACCTTTCTGATCCAACTAAGTTTCAAGATTCCATAATAATCGATGGTATGGATGCTAGTTTATTAAAACAAATGCTTAAGTCGATGATTCTTATTCGAAAGACAGAGCAGCGTTTGGCGTTGGGAAGAAAAAACCGGTTGATTGGCGGCCCTGTGCATCTTGGAGCAGGTCAAGAAGCTATAGCCGTTGGGATTTCCCAGTCATTGCAGCGTACTGATCGAGTATTTGGAGCTCATCGATCTCATTCCCATTTGTTGGCACTTAACCCTGATTTCTATAAATTGTTTGCTGAGGTTTTAGGAAAGTCAACAGGGTTTTCAAAGGGAATGGGTGGATCGATGCATTTGTACGATCAGCCTAATGGTTTTTACGGATCTGTCCCTATTGTTGCAGGCACGGTTTCTCTGGCGGTGGGAGCTGCTATGGCCGCTAAACTTCAGGGTACAGATGATGTTGGTGTAGCATATATTGGTGATGGTGCAGTTGAAGAAGGTGTTGTACATGAATCTTTTAACTTAGCAAAGATCCAAGAAGCTCCAATGTTGTTCGTAATAGAGAATAACTTATTCGCGAGCCACATGCATATATCGCTTAGGCAGCCGAACGATATGATTTCAAGGTTTGCTGTTGCTAACGAAATCCCTCATAAGTTGGTAGATGGGAATGATGTCGTAGCTGTCTTCAATGCAGCACGAGAACAGATTGCTGATATGAGGACTGGGAAAGGGCCAAGACTTCTAGAGTTAGTTACCTATCGGTGGTATGGGCACGTTGATTGGAGGGATGATGTGGACGTTGGCGTTGAAAGGTCGCTCGATGACATAGAGAACTGGAAGGCCAGAGATCCTATTGCTAGGTTGTCAGCTTCAATGCTGTCGGCTGGCATGTGGAGTGAGGCAGAAGAGTTAGCGTTCAATAAGGGTCTTGATATGGATATAGCAGAGGCTTGGGAGCAAGCCATGCAAGACCCCTACCCTAAAGGTAGCGCAACGTTAGACTATGTTTATTCACCAATTTTATTATAAGGCAGCATAACTATGAAAAGCCATAATTACGGAACTGCGATTCTCTCGGCATTTGAGTATCTGCTGGAGAACTACCCAGAAGTTTTCGTTATTGGCCAAGGACTATGGAGTCCTTGGTATGTTGGTAACTCAATGACGGACTTAGATAAGAAGTTTGGTGTTGGGCGCATTATTGATACCCCTGTTTCCGAGTCAGCATGCACTGGAGCGGCAGTTGGTGCTGCGCTAGCAGGTATGAAACCTATTGTTGTACACCCACGTATGGATTTTATGATCTATGCCATGGATGCAGTTGTTAATCAGGCCGCCAAATGGTCGCACATGCTTGGAGGGCAAGCGCATCCTGGAGTGACTATACGCTCAATAATTAACCGAGGTGGTGAGCAGGGAGCACAGCATTCGCAAGCATTGCATGCGTGGTTTGCTCATGTGCCAGGCCTCCGTGTAGTGATGCCGTCTACTGTTGCTGATGCGAGAGACCTTTTAATTGCCTCTGTCTTATGTCCTGATCCGGTCATGTATATTGATGATCGGTGGCTGTATGAGCAGGAAGACGATTTGCCTCCAGTAATTGAGTTGAATCTGGCCCAGCAAAAACCATGTGTTTCCCGAAACGGAACTGATATTACTATCGTTGGTACTAGTCATGCATCCCTTCTTGCTAGAGAGGCAGCCAATAATCTTGTCTCTGAAAATATATCGGCAGAAGTAATCGACGTTAGAGTACTGAATCCTTTTTTCGTGGATGACATTGTAGAGTCAGTTAAAAAAACCCGGAATTTACTGGTTGTGGATTCGGGTACTTTGTCGGGGGGTTTTTCCGGAGAGATTATAGCTAAGGTGATGGAAAAACTGCCAGTGGACTGTTTGAAAAATCCTCCAATGCGGTTAGCTTTACCTGATGCTCCCGCGCCTACGTCACGTATTTTAGAGAAGGAATATTATATATATCCTGATGATGTCGTTTTTGCAGTGAAGAAAGTGCTGCAGTATAAAAAATGAAACAACTCATATCTCTGTTCAACATTGGATTATCTTTTTGAGAAGCTGAATCCCCATCGGGTTAAACCTCCAGCTCATATTTAAAATATTAAAATTAATCTAAAATAAATATCTAATCCCTATTTAAGGAAAATTTATGTCATTAAAAACCGTCCCGTTTTTTGAATACCCAAGGTTGTGGTCAGATGATAGAACTGATCTATTGTCAATTATTGATAATGTTTCATCATCTGGAGGTTTTATTCTGCAGCAAGCGGTATCTGACTTTGAAACTGAGCTAGCAACATATGCAGGCATAAATTACTCAGTCGGAGTGGGTAACGCGACTGATGGAATGGAAATTTTCTTAGAGGCAATAGGTTTGAATCGTGGAGATGAAGTTATTATTTCATCTCACACAATGCTTGCGACTGCATCAGCGATAAAAGTGGCCGGTGGAATTCCTGTGCCTGTTGATATTGGGGATGATAATTTAATATGTGTGTCGGCGATAGAGGATGCTATTACAAGTAACACAGTTGGCATTATGCCGACCCAGTTGAATGGTAGAGTTTGTGATATGGAGTCTATTCTAGCTCTAGCAGACAAATATGGTTTATTTATTGTCGAAGATGCAGCTCAAGCATTAGGGGCGCGATATAAGGGGCAGCACGCGGGCACTTTTGGATTGGCTTCTGATATCAGTTTTTTCCCAGCCAAAGTCTTGGGTTGTATTGGTGATGCCGGTGCCGTGCTTGTGAATGATAAGGCTCTATATCATGATATTTACCAGATACATGATCACGGGAGAGATATAGATGGCGAGGTGAAAAGATGGGGAAGAAATTCTCGGCTTGATAACATCCAGGCAGCAATACTAAGTCATAAGCTTAAATCATATGACACAGTAATAGCTCGACGCCGGGAGGTGGCAATGATGTATCAAAATCGCTTAGGTGGTTTAAATGAATTGCAATTGCCAAATTCACCTACAATTGAAGGTGTGAATTTTGATGTATATCAAAACTATGAATTACAGTGTGATAAGAGGAATGAACTTAAGGCTCACTTACATAAAAATGAAATAGGAACGCTTATTCAGTGGGGTGGGACAGCTATACATCAGTTTACAAGTCTGGGGTTCAATCAAGAATGCCCAAAAACTGATGAGTTCTTTAAGCGATGTATAATGTTACCCATGAATGTGTTTATTAGTGACGATGATGTTCATTACGTGTGTGATAAAGTCATAGAGTTTTACCGGGGTCGACAGTGAAGAGACTTTTAGACGTAATAGGTTCCTTTTTTGGACTTTTGGTTGTTAGTCCGCTTCTGATGTCGGTTATGGTTATTGTTTGGTTGCAAGATTTTAAGACACCATTATATATAGCGCCGCGAGCCGGTAGATTTGGCAAAGAATTTAGGATGATTAAGCTGAGATCGATGGTTATCAATGCCGATAAGTCGGGAGTGGACTCAACGAGTGCTAACGACGCTCGAATTACTCCTATTGGCCATTTTATCCGAAAATGTAAATTGGACGAATTAACACAATTATGGAACGTTTTAATAGGAGATATGAGTTTAGTTGGCCCGAGGCCAAACGTTAGAGCTGAAACTGTGTTATACACTTCGGCAGAGAAAAAGATTCTCTCAGTGAGGCCGGGGATTACCGATTTTTCATCGATTGTGTTCTCAGACGAAGGAGAGATTTTGGAGAACATGAAGGATCCAGACCTAGCCTATAATCAACTTATTAGGCCTTGGAAGAGTAGGTTAGGCTTAATCTACATAGAAAATCAGACTGTACTTTTAGATCTGCAATTGATTTTTCATACGGCGTTGGGAATAGCTTCTAAAAAAGAAGCATTATCTTGGGTTGTTAGAAAACTGAAAAATTTGGATGTTGACAAAAATGTGATCGCCATAGCTGGTAGACGGATAGAGTTGTATCCTTTTCCACCGCCGGGAACTGATAATATAGTCGCCGAGAGATAAACCTAGAGATTTTTATGTTTTGAGTCATCCTTAGATGTTTTTTGTATATGGGAGGGTCAGGCTGCATTTATCTGGAAATGTATGTGTCCTGCTATAGAATATGAAAATATCTGTATTGAATCATGCGCTGGGGCGACTATTGTGATGTTTCTTGTGGCACGTACAGTATGTCTGTGCGAATTAAATAATATTTGTTAAAGGTTTGATGTTTACAAGGTAAATAGAGGAGTTATCAAGTAAGTAATTATAATAACCGAGGTCCTTTAGTTGTGCATCTACCGCTTAGAATAGATTACGAAATAAATTTTCGTAATTGGTGATTATTCTGTTCTCACCATGGTTGCTCCGGTTATTCATGATGTTATATAAAGATCTACCGTTTCGGGTAATCCTGCCCAGTCATTGAGTAAAGAATAAAATTATGCATTTCTGGCTTTTAATTGAAGGTGAACCACTTCCTACGGACTTTGACGAATCGAGATTGCATAGGATGTGCGCGCTGGCAGAGGTTTTGCATGCAAGAGGCCATCAGGTCAGTGTATGGAGTTCAACTACTAACCATCGTGATAAAACTATTAGGTCTAACGAGAGATTGGTAACAAACTATTTACCAGGATACGACGTAGTGTTGCTTGACTCTCCATCATATAACCGAAATATTTCAGTTGCGAGAATAATCCATAACGTTAAAACCGCAAAGAAATTTAGACAGATAGCGTCAATAAGCCCTGTTGATCCCCCTGACCTGATTCTTAGTGCGTACCCAGCAATTGAATTGACTAAGTCTGGAGTGCAAGTTGCTAATAAGCTAGGGGTGCCAGTAGTTGTTGACCTGCGAGATCTATGGCCAGACATTTTTCTTGAGATACTCCCGCGTTGGATGAAATTAATTGGTTGGCTTGCGCTCTATCCTTTTAATAGACAAGCTCGCTACATTGCCGATAATGCGACTGCGGTAATTGGCATTACGGATGAGTTTGTAAATTGGTTTGAGCGGAAAGCCACAAACCGATACTTAGAGGCGAAAAAATCATTTCCTCTGTCGTATAAAGTAGAGATATTGAATAGACAAGTACGCAACGAAGCACTCAGGTTTTGGTTAGAAAAAGGTCTCGAGCCCAGCGAGGAGGTCTTCACCATTTGTCTGTTTGGTAATTTGGGTGGGAATGCTGAAATTCCGCTGCTTGTCGATGCGGCAAGAAAAATTTTGGCGGACGACGTTCATAACGTTCGGTTTGTAGTGTGTGGTGTCGGGGAGATTTTAGGTCAGCTAATAAAATCCTCGAAAGATTTACCCAACTTCTATTTACCCGGTTGGGTAACAAAAGGACAGATTCGCGTTTTGATGGAAATGAGTAATGCTGGTGCGTTACCCTATCATTCTGATCGTGGGTTTGAATTATCGCTACCAAACAAAGTGGGTGAGTACCTTAGTGAAGGTTTGCCGATTCTATCCAGCATTAATGGAGTGATGTCTAGGTTTTTGGATGCCGAAAGAGTTGGTTTCACTTATAAGAATCAGGATGTGGATGGGTTAGTCGAAGCTATCTATGCCCTTGTCGAGGATAAAGTTTTGCAGGTAAATATGCGTAAGAGGGCTCTTGCAGTATTTAAGAGTAAGTTCAATTCTCAAACAGTTTATAATGACTATGCAGATTACCTTGAGAGCTTAGTTGTGTAGGTCTTTGTAAGACGTAGTCATCTGATAACTCCGCCGAATATTAGCATGCTGTAAAAGTAGACGCGAGATCGAGGCTTATACAGGGGGCCTGCTTTAAATATGATGTTATAAATATGGGTGTGATGTCATAGTAAGGATGACAGACACCCAACAATAGGTACTGAAAGTAATGATTGAATTTCAAGTAGGAGATATCTTAAAAACGGTCAAATACCTTGAGTTTATTGGAAATAATGAAACCATTATTGAGCGGCTAATCCCTATAGACCGAAACAACCAAAACCCACATGCTCTATTTTGGTGCTCTGATGCTAATATTGATTCGTTAGATGAGTTAACTAAAGGAACGGTAATCTGTTCGAAATTGGTATATAAAAAAAGTTTATCTAGTGGCTGTAACTATGTTGTAGTCGAAAATCCACGCCTTTGTTTCACCGAAGTAATTAACAAGTTTTTTAGCTATCCGGAAACTACTGGTTTATCGGAAACAGCGAAGGTATCCAAAACTGTCAAGTTAGGACATCAAGTATATATCGGTGAGTACGTTGTGATTGGTGAAAATTGTGTGATTGCTAATAATGTTTCGATTGGCCACAATTCGGTTATCAATAGTAATACGGTAATAGGGAGCAGCGTGAAGATCGGAAGTAATTGCACGATCGGTGGGTGTGGATTTGGATATGAAGTCGGTGAGGATGGCAAAAAAATTAGAATTAATCATATTGGTGGAGTCTTATTGGGTGATCATGTCGAGCTTGGGAACAATGTTTGCATAGATCGGGGTGTGATTGGAGATACAGTTTTAGGTGACGGGGTTTTAGTCGATAATCTTGCACACATTTCTCATAATGTTGTAATTGGTGAAAATTCGATGATCTTTGCTCATGCTGTTATATGCGGTAGCACCATAATTGGGAAAAATAGTAAGGTCGCGCCAGGGGCTTCGGTCATAAATAAAGTTACTATCGGTGACAAAGCGCAAATAGGTATTGGAGCTGTTGTTGTTAGAAATATTCCTGCGGGCATCATAGTTGCTGGAAATCCAGCAAAAAAGCTGAACTAGGGAAGTTAATTAAGGAAACATAAAATGAATTTTGAGCAAGCGGTTAAGGTGGTACTTGACTCACTTAAGGAAGGGATTGATGACACTACGGAAGACAGTAGAAAGTTAGCTATTTCTAACGCTAGTTCTGAGACTAGGTTATTTGGTGGCAGTGGATTACTAGATAGTATGGGCGTAGTTATATTGCTCGCTGATTTGGAAGATAAGTTAGACGAGGAGTTTGATGTGGTGCTTTCACTTGCCACTGATTCGACTATGTCTCGGACACGGTCTCCGTTTCGAACAGTAAAAACATTGGCTGAATACATAGTCCTGGCAGCGGCAGAAGCATGCGAATCTTAATAACAGGCTCGAGAAAAGGAATCGGCCGTTATCTTGCTGAGAAATTCCTAGAGAGGGGGCATGTTGTTTTTGGTTGCAGCAGAAGTGAATGTGATCTTAAGCATGATTTATATCATCATTCTGAGTGTAACGTTTCTGACGAGAGGGCTGTGATTAAATTAGTTAGAGCGATTAGCAAAAGCCACGGTGGAATTGATGTGTTGATTAACAATGCGGGCATGGCTTCCATGAATCATATACTGTCGACTCCAGAGAGCACCGCGAGGGGCCTGATGGATACGAATTTCATGGGAAGCACTCTGTTTTGTAGAGAGGTTGCTAAGTTAATGGTGCGTAAGAAAATTCGAGGAAAAATGATAAATTTTTCTACTGTGGCCTCAGCATTAAGTCTTGAGGGTGAAGCGTTTTATGCCGCTAGTAAGGCCGCCGTTCAAAAATTTAGCCAAGTTGCGGCTAAGGAATTCGCGCCTTTTGGTATTACAGTTAACTGTATCGGGCCAACGCCTGTTGATACGGATTTAATAAAGGCTGTTCCCAAAAATAAGATTGACTTACTGATAGCCTCTCAGGCTATTAAAAGACTGGGTACAAAGGAAGATGTCCTCAATGTCGTTGATTTCTTTATGGCAGAGAGTAGCGATTTTATTACTGCTCAGACAATTTATTTAGGAGGAGTGCACGATTAGCCGACTAATATCTGAATGGATTAGCCACTGTGAACGCAATGGAGAATCTTCCTTTCTCTCTAATGAAAATGGGACATGGACATACACTGATCTAGCAAATGCTATGAAGTGTTGTGAAAATTCACTAAAAAAACTGAGGCCTGGTGTATGTTTAATTGAGGGGGATTACTCGGTTAATAGTATAAGCTGGCTGATTTCAGGTATCGCTTTCGGGTGGCGAATGGTTCCTGTGGTATCTACTAATCAAAGTATCGTTGCTTCTCGTAAAAATATTTCAGGTGCAACTCATAAGGTATCAAATAATACCGATTGGGTAGTTGAGTCTCTATATTCTAGCATTTCGAGCCCCACAGGCTTGGATGCAGATGAGTCTGGGGTGATTCTTTTCTCAAGTGGCACCACCGGCGAACCTAAAGCAATGTGTAAAAATATAGATTTAGAACTAGCCGACAGCGGACATCACAAAACCAAATCATTATCTATAGGGTTACTTTTACTATTTGACCACATTGGTGGGTTGAATACACTATTGTCTGGATTACGAAAAGCTGCACATCTGATTGCACCACTTGAGCGCAGTCCTAGAGTTTTGGCGCGCTTAATTGAAACTCATGCAGTTAGAGTTCTGCCTTGCTCGCCTACATTTTTAAATATGATGTATTTGGATGGTGTGTTTGACGAATTTGATTTCAAATTTCTTAGACTGGTTACATATGGAACAGAGAGAATGCCTGACGAATTATTAAAGCGTCTTTCGGCATTGCATCCGCGAATAAAATTCTTGCAAACTTTTGGGACATCTGAGACTGGAATCGTCCAGACTAAGAGCTTATCGTCGTCGTCAACCTTTTTTACAATTGATGATCCATCTGTAGAGTGGCAGGTGGTCGATAAAGAGCTTTGGTTAAGATCAAGTTCGCAAATTTCAGGTTATTTAAATACGAAGGAGAAGGCTATTGATGATGGATGGTTTAAGACTGGTGATTTAGTAGATTTAAGGAATGATGGCTATTTCAAAGTTGTGGGCAGAACGACGGAGGTGATTAATGTTGGTGGAGAGAAAGTGTTGCCGGGAGAAATCGAAGATCTCCTGATGTCTATTGACCAAGTTATTGATTGTACTGCTTTTTCAGTAGAAAATGGAATTACCGGGCAGGCGGTAGGTGTGCGAGTAGTTCCATCTAAAGGGACCGATTTGAAGAAATTGAAAAGAAATATTAGACAGTTGTCTCGAACGAAGATGGAGAGCTTCAAGGTTCCAGCGAAAATTATTTTTGAAGTAGATCTCAAATATACAGAACGTTTTAAAAAGGAGAGGTAACATGGCGGCTGTTGTTGTTGAAGGGGTAGGTATTGAAGGTATCGTTACAGTAGTCCCTCCTGTAACCGTACTTTTTAAGACTGATGCAAAACGATTGGGGATCGAGGCGGGCCAAGCGCAGCGAATTAGCGAAACTGTTGGTCTGCAAGAGAGGCGAGTTGTCTCGAATGGCGTTACGGCGCTTGATTTGGGAGAGCTAGCTTGCATAGAGCTTATTAAAGGCTTGAATACTAAGCCTACAAATATTGGTTTTATGATTTTTGTCACGCAAACTCCAGATCACCGCCAACCCTGTAATGCTGCGATTCTTCATGGCCGTTTAGGTCTGGATAATTCAGTCGGGGCTTTAGACGTGAACTTGGGCTGTTCCGGATATATCTATGGCTTATATCTTGCGGCAACTATGATTAAGTCTCTTGGAAAGGATGTATTGCTTGTTGTTGGCGATACTCTCAGTACCCAAGTTAATCCCTTGGATCGCTCTGCTTCAATACTATTTGGAGACGCGGCATCGGCCACATTACTTTCTGCAAGAGAAAATGAAAAAATGTATTTTGATATGTGTACTGATGGAGCAGGTTTCGAATCAATCATTGTGCCTGCAGGTGCCGCGAGAATGCCGTCCTCTTATGAAACGGGAGTAGATAGAGAAGATGATGAAGGGAATATTCGTGCTCTTGATGACTTAAAAGTGGTAGGGGGAGAGGTGTTTAATTTTGCTGTCAGAACTGAGCCTAAAGCCATAAAACAATTATTAGAATTTTGTGAAAAATCTCTGGAAGACGTCGACATGTTTTTCTTTCACCAGGCCAATAAATATATTCTTCGAACGATAGCTAAAAGACTAGCGGTGCCTAGTGCCAAGATTCCTGATTCGATTATTACAAAATATGGAAATCAGTCCTCTGCATCTATTCCTTGCACAATAAACGAAAGCCTAGATGCCGATGGACAGCAACGATTGTCGGTATTGTCTGGATTTGGAGTGGGGCTCTCTTGGGCTAGCGTACTTTGTAATTTAAATTTAAAATATTGCCCTTCACCAATCAATTGGAGTAAAACGCATGAATAAACAAGAATTTATATTAGAGTTAACTGAAATTATGATGTTGGATGATGTTCTTGTGGAATCTACAGAGCTTGGGTCTCTGTCAGCATATGATTCTATGACTCACTTGACGCTTCTTAGCCTTTTTGAAGATGAATTTGGCAAGGAAATTGAAACTGAAGACCTGAAGAAAGCTAAAACTATAGCCCATTTAGTGTCTTTAGCTGGATTAGACTAAAGTGAATGACTCGAGTGTTTTATTGACTGGTGGTACATCAGGAATCGGTCTGAGTATTGCACGATCTTTAACCAATAGTCATAGATTAGTTAATATAACCCGTTCAAAGCCCGATGAAAGCGTACAGCATTTATTCTCTGATTCTTTAGAATTAGATCTTCGTGGTGGTGAACAAAAAATAAAGGAAGTTCTTCAAAAGCTTAAGGATAGTGGAGAAAAATTTAAAGGTTTTGTTTCATGCTCAGGTATGCAAAAAATTGCTCCAATAACAAATGTTCGAGAAAGCGATCTTCTTGATTTATTTCAATTGAAC
>Ga0209815_1001659_pt1 | contig 14352 bp, 12 predicted proteins | sample CoawatmetaG00DNA_FD_187507 | JGI IMG/M metagenome (GOLD analysis project Ga0209815, IMG submission 187507) | Marine microbial communities from the West Antarctic Peninsula - Coastal water metaG002-DNA (SPAdes) (version 2) | ecosystem: Environmental > Aquatic > Marine > Coastal ...
TAGAAGTGTAGGTGAAGGCATTGTATTTGAGATAGGCTCATCAAACAAAGGTTGATCTAGTTGTGGCATTTCAAAGTTTTGCATGGCACCTTGTAGGTCTTCTGTAGGTGAAATAGGTAAAGTAACTGGTTGTTGTTCTACATTATTAAATGACATTTCATTTGTTAATGGTGGTTCTATATCAGTTTCTACAGGTTGTTCAATCAAAGGTTGTTCAAAACGAGCTAAGGTTTGTCTAGCTCTATCTAATGAAGAACTGCCTGCAAAAGGTTCAGGAGAAGCTAACATTTCTTTTTTAGCCAAAGCAGAAATCATTGTATATTCAGCACTAGAGGGATTAAGTTTAATTTCTTTAACTAAAGTAGGAATTACATTTTGTTTAAATTGTTTTACTTTTAAAATTTCATCGTCTGTAAAAAACTCATTAATAATTTCTTTTTCATTGTTAAGAATATCATTGTAATTTTTTACTATCATTGATCCATTTGCTTGATTATTGTTATCACCACTAAAAACTTTAGTAAGCACCCCATCTTTTAACAAACTATTAACTTGAACAAATTGATCTTGTGGCAAAGTGTTTCTAAGTTTAGAAATAACAAGAGGTAACGATTGGTTGGGAGCAAATTTATTTTGTCCAAACAAAAGATTAACTACATTTTTAGGCGTGTAATTTTTATTGGTAATTTGTTCAAGTATTTTGTTTGCTGTTTTTTCTCTACGATCTACAATATTTTCTTTGTCTGTTAATCCCATGTAATTATTATATAAACCAGTGGCATCCTGTAATTGATCTAGCATTTCTTTATCTTCATTAACAAAACCTTGCTCAAGTTTGTTATAAGTAACACCATCAAGAACCTCTTTCATTTTAACTAAAGCTGATTGTTCAAAACTTTCAGGACTTGATTTGTTAATATTTGTGCTTAATCTTGTTTGAAAATCATGTATTTTTTTTAAAGTTTGATCTTTAGATTTTGGGTTTTGACTTTGGTTTAATATTCTTTGCAAAGAAACAACCTCTTGTTGCAAAGGGTTACTTTCTAATTGATTTGGTGAAAAGATATTTTTATACTCTTGCAAAACATTATTAACAATTTCATTAGAACCTTGTGTAATATCTCCACCAGTAGCAGAAAAAATTATATTTGAATTAATATCATCAGGGTTTGATCCATATTGTTCTTGTAATTCAAGAGCATCTGACCTTATTTCTCCCAACTGAGCACTATCAAGACCTTTTTTTTCTTCCTCATCTCTTTCACGCAACAGTCTTAATAATTCTTCTGTTTGGACATCTGTTTCTGATGCTCTTTCTATTTCACCAATAACCCTTGAAGCTCTTGTTGCTTCCAATACAGCAGGATTTTTTAAAGGCTCTAATAATTTTTGCATTTGCCCAATCTTAAAAGCAGTTTCACCAACCAATCGAGGAGAGGTTAATGGTAATCCTGCTAATGCACTAGGATTAACACCCATTCCCACAACACCTACTGTAGCCATACTTGCACCCTGTAATCCTCTTGGTGCAGCATTGCTTAACGCTTGTCCTGCTATTTCTGTTACTAAATCAGGGTCAAGTTTTTTCAACATCTCTAACCTATTTCCATAATTAGTATTTACATTATTACGCATAGCAGATTGCAATTTTCTTAATGTGGTTCCTGCGTTGGCTTTTTTACCCAAAGAAAGTTCAGTCATGTATTGTTTTTCTAACTTCATGGCAACTTCATAGTCTTTCATGACTTTTCCATACTCAGGAACTTCCTTTAAAATTTGTGCTTTAATGCTATTTCTAATTTCAGAAACCACCATTCCTGAATCTCCTACTGCAAGACCAGTAGGATATTCTGCATCTATTCTTCTTTTAAGAATATCCATGCCTTTTGCGTTGTGTAATGCAGGATTGCCTTCCCACTCTTTAACTATTTTTTTTATATCTAATAATTTTTTTTGTGCTTTTGCTGATAGCTCAGACATTCCTTCAAATTGTTTTGATAACTCAAACCCATTGATGTTGTCTAATGTTTGTTTAAAACTAACAGGACTTTTTTCTAGTTTTAATTCTGCTTTGCTAGATTTGTAGTTACCTGTTCTTGTATCAGATAAATCTTTCATAGCTTGCAATGCTTTTGGCACAATTTCTTCAGGCAACACATTTCCTCTTAAATTATCTGTAAACAATTTTTGTGTTTCTTTGCTACCTCTTCCTGATTCAACAGCTATTCCAATAGCATCACCACCTGTTCCTGTGGTAGTGCCTAAAAATGGTTTTACAACACTTCCAATACCCTTGGTGGTTGCACCGATTACTTTGCCAGTGGCTTGAACAGGGTCAATAATGTTTCCCACTTTAGAAATAGTGGCTGTTGTTCTGCCTGCAACACCGGGTACCTTAGCAGCTAAACCTGCACCTCCTGTAAACACAACAGATATGTCACTTACAATACCCAAAGGGTCTTCTGCAAACGATTTTTTAAATCCTTCAAAACTTCCATAACGATCTGCAAAAAATTTACCCACTGCTCTTGCAGTTGCTTCATCAGGTTGTTCGCCTTCAGTGGTAAGTTGATAAATTCCTCTGCCCAAACTAGCCAATGATTGTGCTGTTTGTATAGGGTGTCTAATTGGCATGGTTATATCAGAAACCAATTGACCTGCACTCGAAGGTATATTTGAAACTGCTTGCCCTAAAACCTCAGAAATAGGCATAGAATCTTCTTCTTGAGAAGAGTTATTTTTTCTTTGTTCTTCTAATCTTTCTAATAAAGACATGACTATCCCTGTCTTTCTTTTAACAACTTAATAATTGCATCTCTTTCTTTGTCGTCAGAATTTTGAAACATTTCTTCTAACTGGTCATCTGTCATATTTTCATAATCAGCAGTCTGTACCATGTTGTTCATTATGCTATTAAAGTCTAAAACTTTAGATTCATAACCTTTAAGAGTTCTATTTTCATTAAAATATGCAATTGCTTCTTCTTTAGCTTTAGCTGCCTCAACAATGGTTGTGTACAATCTTTCTAATCTAGCGACATTCATATCTTCATCAAGATAGCTATTAAATGCTGCTGCTACCAATCTGTCACCCTCTCTTTCAGTAAACTGTGCACCTAATTTTTCTCTTAATGATTGAAAAACTATGTCTCTAATGTCACCTATATAAGAAGCTGCTTTGGGAAATAATATTCCTTTTGCTGAATCAGGCAGTAACCCTATGCCTGGACCTGATACATTTATTTCTCCTTCTTTTAAAATATTTATTTTTTCAATTAAATTTTCTAAATTTGCTTCAATCTGTGCTTGTCCTTTTGTAGTGTAATCAACTGCAATTTTTGAAAACTCTTGATCTATACCCTTTTCAACAACAGACAGGTCAATGTCAGCAGGATTTGATCCTTCTCTTTTACCCCTTGATTTATTCAATTCTAAAAGATATGCAGCAAAAGGGTCTGAATTTTTCATTGAATCGAATCTTTTTTTACCCTCATCATCTAAGGCTTCCCTAAAATTAAAATTAGTAATGTCAGCAGTTTGTTTTCCAACACCCATAGAGCCTTTTGCTAACTCAAATAAACTTTTGTCTAAAAATGCGTTAGCCTTTTGTTCGTCTTGCATAGCCATTTGTGCTGCTTGTAATCCTATTTCTTGTTTGGCTTTTGCATATGCTTCTTGTTTCTGTTTCATTTCAGCAGAAGCATTAGAAAAACCAACACCTAAACCTGTAAAAGCTGATGCTCCACCTGTGTTAGGAGTAGACAATAATCCTGCTCCCAACTGAGAAGCCAAATCATAAAACCCCATTCTTGAAGGTTTAGGTATATAAGGCTCTAATCTTTGTTGGTATTTTTCTATATTGTCTTCATAGTTTCGAGCTTCAAACCTCTCCATCATTAATTTACGAAGTGCATTAGACTGATCGTCAGTAGCACTTACATCACCACCTGTAGCAAATGGATCAATGGATTCAAATATTTGTGATCTACCAATGGTCATTAGATTGTATATCCTGCGTTAGTTCTTCGTGGTTGTGCTTGTGGTTGTTTGAAGAAGTTACCCAAAGCACCCAGTGTGCTTAAACCAACACCTAAACCTGACTGTAAAGCACTTGGTTTTGGAGCAAAAGTTGTAGAAGTTTGGAAAGAACCTGTTGGTACAGATTGCATAAAAGGTAACAAGGATTGATATTGAGCCAATGGAGCCTGTTGAGCTTGTAGCTGATTAGCTCTAGTTGCATCTAACTGTGCTTGTTGTTGTTGTTGTTGCATCTGTCCTGATCCAATCAACTGATTGATGTCAAAAGCACTAGATTGTTGAGCTTGGTTACCAATGTTTTGTAAGTTAGAACCTAAGTTTTGTTGTGCTTGTGCTCTTTGTTGACCCATTTGACCTTCTAAACCACCCAAGTTACTCAAAGCACCTGCCTGTGTTTGCTGTGCTCCAAACCTAGTGCCTGCCAATCTACCAAGATTAGATGCTAAACCTTGTTGTGCACCTAATTGTTGTCCTGCAAAGCCTGAGAGTTGATTGGTTAAGTTTTGTTGTGATCCTAGTCTTGAGCCTGCCAAACCTGATAAGCCTTGTGATGTCGCCATCTCTTGTGCTCTTTGTCTTGCAAATTCGTTTAAACCTGCTGATTGAGCCTGTCCAAAGCCTTGTGCACGCAAAGAACCTAAAGACTGACCTAAACCTCTACCTAGAGCTTCACGCCTTTCTTCAGCACTTAAACGAGCTCTTGAGCCAAAAGCTGACTCTCCACCTGTTTGTATGTCTCTAGCTCTTTGAGCCATGTCTTGTTTCTCACCTGCTTTAAAAACATCTTCAATGGTTTGATCTACCACTTGTTGTTCGTATGGGTTGTAGAACTGTGAGGTTAAAGACTGGTCGTAACCACCTAAACTACCCCTTAGAAGGTTCTCAGACTCGCCTAAACGATTGCCAAACTCATCTGTGGCACCTATGCTACGACCTGCTAAACCACCTAACTGAGTGCCAAAGTTACCTGTAGCACCTCTTTGTATGTTTTCTACATCAGATAGTTCTCTACCAAGCGAGCCTACACCACCTTGTATGACACCCAATGACTCTAATTCTCTTTGTTTTGCTCTGTCTAAGCCTGAGCCTAGTTCTCCAACACTTGAACGAAAAGCAGATTGAGCATCACCCAAATACTGATCTTGTATGCCAGTAGCTCCTCTTGCCATCTCCATGGCTCTTTGTTGGTCAGGAGTTAACCCTGCAATTTCTTGATCTACAACTCTAGGTGTTCCATCAGGATTAAAGAAGGAAGTCTCAGCTGCTTGCATTGCACCCGGTATGAATCCACCCTTACCATCTAAACCAAAGAGTAATTGTTGGCTCAGAGCATCTAAGCCTGTCTCGTTTCTTTGTTGATTGCTAACATATGGAGCAGGATCATTGCCACCTGTGTAGGGTGCAAGAGGTTGTTGTACAGGAGCAGTTGGTTGTACAGGAGCAGTAGTTTGTACAGGTGCTTGTTGTACAGGAGCAGTAGTGTTTGAATCTATTGGTCTAGGACCAGGCAAACGACCTTCAAAACCACCATCATAAAACCCAGGGGTTCCACCTGCGTATACTGGAGGTGGATTAAGACCCATTGATGGAGGTAGATTACCAGTCATAATTGTGCCATCAGGATTTCTAACAGGCATAGTAGTGATACGATTATTAGTTGGATTTTGTGCCTCTTCTGCCATTGCTCTGTTTAACATATCTTGTTGTAAAATATTTCTTTCAGAAGTTTGTTGTGCTAATAATTCTTGATTTTGAGGTACTTGTGGCATCATTTGTTGTTGAGCTTGAGCCTGTTCTATCATGTCTTGAAAGCCTTGAGGATTAGCGTTTATAGCTCTTGGATCAAAGTTACTAAAATCCATACCCATAGGTAAATTAGAAAAATCTATGTTCTGTAAACCGGGTATACCACCTATGCCTTGTAAGTTTGGCATGTTTGATATGTTAGGCATAACAGAAGGTCTTATTTGTGGCATGTTGCCTATATTGCCAAATAAACCACTGCTAGGCTTTCTTTCCATGCCATCTCTAAATCTGTCAAATATTCCCATAATTATTTCTTAGCTTGCGTTTGCACGATTGCCAAAGACCTCCATCATGTTGTACAAAAGTTCTGTACCACGATCTCTGTCTTCATCTAACGATGGAATTAAGTTAAGAATGCCACCATCACCTTGTTGTAATTCGTATGAACCTGCTCCTCTTACAGCTTGTCCTGTCATAACAAACTCACCATCAGACAACATCGCAGGTACATCGTCACTGATTTCAGTGCCTTCACCATTAATCATGCCATTTTGTCTTTGAAAGTCCTCCATAGCTACATTGCCACCTTCTGCATATGCCATTGGCATCATTGGTCTGCCACCCATGTTGTAACCTATTGGCATAACTTGACCACCCATGTTGTAACCCATTTGATCTACAACTTGAGGAGCTACCTTATTTAATGCTTCTAAACCTTCGTTAGGAAAAGCTCCACCTTGAGCATACATTGGAACCATTCCACCACCCATCATCCCTACAGGAGCAGGTTGTCCACCTGATAGTTCAGGAAAATTGTCTTGTGGCAATAAACCAAACTCTACTGGATTGGGTGCTTGTTGACCCATTCTACGAGCTATTTCTGCTTCATTGTTGAATCTACCTGCCGCGTTCATTGTATTTAAAGGTGTCAATGGTACACCTGAGTCGTTTTTGGTTTCATCGTAAGCCATTTTGCCCAAAGAACCTGCTAAACCTAACAGTCCTGCTGTGCCTAATCCACCAAGTCCACCACCTTGACCACCACCAAACATTCCACCACCCTGTCTTACAGGATCGGATGGTCTTCCTCTTAACATGTCTTCTAAACGACCTGCTTGACTTTGACCGGGTGTACCACCACCAAAGATGCTTCTGCCACCACTTGCTTGTGGAGCCATGCCTGATTGTTGTAGGTTTTGCATGATCTGTGCATCAGACATGCCTTCTGATCTTAGTCTGTCGATTCTAACTTGTGCCATTGGATCACCTGCACCAACTTCTTGAATGCTTGGTTGTTGACCACCACCTAGTAAACCACTTAAAGGACCATCACCTAGCAATCCTTTTAAAGAGCCTAAGCCTCCTTTTATGCCACCAAAACCTTGTGCTGTACCACCTGCTATAGAAGATAAGCCCGGTATTCCTGCATTTGCTATGCCACCCATGACTGTGCTTCCAACACTACCAAGGGCACTGCCTAAACCACCTAAACCTACTTTTGCTAAACCTTTGGTTGCTAGACCACCTAAACCACCTAAAGCACCACCTAAAGCAGTACCAACACCGGGTATTAGCATAGCTAAAGGAGCTACTTTTTTAAGAACTTTGCCTAGTTTTTTAAAGAAACCAAACTCTTCTAATCCTGTGGATTGGTTTAGACTGGCTATGCCCATTCCTACTACAGCTTGCCTAGGATCAATTCCTAGACCTTTAAATTTATCCTCAACCATAGCCTCAAACTTTGGGTCTTCCATCATTTCAGGAGGCAATACAATCTCACCCGGTCGTAAATGAGCCAAGGCTGTGTCTTCACCACCACCTACTTTGGCTAATTCTTGTGCCATTCCACCCATAGGAGCGTTGATCTGTGCTTCAAGTTTATTAATCATGCCACTTATACCTTCAGCTTCTTCAGGATCAGTGGTTACTTGTAACTGTTGCATTAAGGCTTGAATAGACTCGTCAGTAGGTTGGCTGTCAAAACCAAAACCATAATCTTTGCCGTCTATTTCTACATCGTATTGTTTTTGTGGAATAGAATCCATAAACATTTGTCTGTCTTGGTCAGATATAGCACCCATACCACCACCCATTGTTCCTTCTTGTGCCATTCCACCCATTGGACTAGCCATAGAGCTTGTGAGATTGTTGATTCTTTGTTGTAGTCCTTCGCTTATAGCCATAATTAACCTATTGTAACTGTTACTGCTCCTACACTCATTGTAACACCTAATCCTGTTGGATAAGTTTGATGACTGTACAAGTCTCTAAACCTAGTTCCATCAAACGCTTGATGGATTGAAGTTGTAGTATTAAATATTATACTACCTGTTGCAAATTGCAATTGAGAAATCTCTGTTGCGTTAAAACTTGGGATTCTATCAGGATCAACATTGTCTAAGTTAATCTCTAATATTCTTATTAAACGATTGAAAAGCTCAGGTGTTACATCAGTGCCTTCAGCTAAGGGCAACCTTGTCACTAGAAGTTTTGTCATGACCCTCTACGACCTGATGGCTGTATATCTAGCCTAGTGTTACCTAACCTCCATTTGTAATCTTTTCTATCTTCTGTGTCGTTGTCATCGTCTGACTCAAACCTAAGCACAAATTGACGACCCCTAGCTCTTACATCTACTTTGTTGGTTGTAGAAGTTATTTTTGAAGTTGAGTCTGTTTCTAAGTTTTCTCCCATAAAATCACGATTTTTTAACACAATATTAACAGCACCATCAGGAGATGTGCCTTGTGAATTAACAAATTTAATGTCAGGCAAAATGCGTTTTACAAAAGCCAATGAATCTCCATCGCCTAAATCAAAGTCAGCAGACTGTATAAATACATTGTCCATAGGCTCAGTGTCATCATTAAAACCTGTTTCATGGTTGTATAAGTAATAAGCACTTGCTGAAATGCCTGTAGCTTGTGGAGTGTTTTGTATTCCACCATCAACCCAAGCATGTCTAACCAGTAAGCCAATTGACCACAGGTTTTCCTCATAGTTATACATAGCGTATCTTGATATTTCTCTTGTGCCATCCTCAATAGAGGGATAAAAAAACCAAACTTCTGAAAACTCAGAGTTTAAAGCCACATGGCATTTGTAGGACTGTGATAGGTCAATGTCTTCAAATACATATTCTTGGACAGTGCAAGGAAGTTTTTGTACAGCACCATTGTAAAAATAAAATCCTTGTTTGCTCATAAAAAACACACCATTGGGTGCATTTACAAATGCTTTAGGTCCTAACAATCCTGCTCCTTCGTTAATTAAATTAACTGAAAAAACTAGTGGAGCACCAATAAAACGCATACTGTAAATACTGGTATCAGTCCAAACAAGTATTTCTTGCCTTGCTTTTAAACCACCAACAATCTGTGAGCCTGATGACAACCTTAACGACCCTGCTGAATTTGTAGCAATAGGGTTCCAATCAATAGCACTCTCTGAATCAGAAAAAGCTATTAACATGGGATCAATGACACCTGACCTACTGCCACTAACTATAGGATCAGCACCCAAAACAATTGCATGTCTGTCTGTTTCTGAAACTATTACTTGTAATGCTACTGTAGGAGCATTGTTTGCTCCTGAAATATCAGACAAAGCTACAGCTCTAGTACCTACACCATCATTTTCTGTCCACTGAAAAACACCACCTGCACGAACATTAAGTAATAAATTTTCTCCAAAATTATCGTGTGACCATAAACGCAATTGATTGGTTGCACTTAAAGATGTAGCTGATCCAAAAGTTCCATCACTCCAAGCTCCTGCTCCCCAACCAGTAGACTGAACATAGTTATCTAAGCCTACGCTAACTTGATACAAACCATCAACACCTGACCCTCCATTGCTTGTATCACTACCATTGGCTGTTGCTGATGCTACAAAAGTGTAAGTATTTGCTGATGGAACAGTTGCTATTTGATGTTCTTTGTTTAATACAACAGGCGTAATGGTGCCTCCAAGAGAAGCTGATCCACTAATAGTAACAAAATCGCCTTTAATAGCACCATGAGAAGAATCAGTTGCCGTAATAATAGTAGAGCCATTGGTGGCAGAAAAAGTAATTGAGTTGGTGCTTGTTTTCCTTATAGGAGTAATGTCATTAAAAACACTACCATTTTCTATGTAATATTTTAAAGTTGTTCCCAATCCAAGATATTTACTTCCTCCAAGACTAACCCATTGATGCAAGGCTCTAGCTATGCCTAAAAAAGCAGAAGAACTGGCTTTAAGCCACCCACCTATTTTTTCAGGTCTATTTTTTCTGAATCGAATGAAATTAGCATCAACATAACCACCTTCTTCTGCATAGTCGGTTTCTTCTTTGTTGATACCTGCTTTGAAATTAAATTTTGCTAAAGGCATAAGTAAACTCTTTTATTGTCATAAAAGTTTACCATAAACTGTAAAATTTACGCCAAACGAATGATGGCACCAGTGGCAGTAGGACTTGGGAAAACTACAGTAAAATCACCTGCTGTACTTGTTTTGTCTCCACCAAAATCAATTGCACATAATGCTTTGTTACCATTTGCTGTGTTATACAACAAACAACCTCTAGCTGTAACTGTGGCTGTGCCAAAAGTTAAATCTGCAAAATCACACACAGCAGTTGTGCCTGATAGGGCAGGAGTAACATTAGTTAAAGCTGCTCCACCTGACGAATAATTAGTACCACTTGCTTGTCCTGTGGTTACAAATACAGTAGTACCTGCTCCCAAAGTCGCTGATGATGTGTAGAGTGCTAACTTAATAGAATCTGCTCCATTGGTTAAATTGTGTCCTTCTACAAGAATTTGTTGTTTAAAACTTGAACATATTGCTGATGTTATTGCCATTTATAGCTCCTTAATAATCTTAGCCATGTCTTCATGACCCTGTTTTGTAAGCAAACCTACCATAGTAACTTTTTTTGAATCTATGGCGTTGTTTATATTAGATAAGATTATACTATAAATGTGATTTTTGAAAGCCTCAGCTTGTAACTTGACATGCTCAGGTGCGTTTTCTGAGATTCCTAAAATTTTATTTGTAGTTTGTTGTGCCCAAAACTCAGGATCGTGACCTTTATTATTAGTAGTGTGTACTTCTATTTGACCTAATTGTATAAAACTATCTGACATTATCCTTTGTATGGCTCAGGTGGTAATTCATGATCTTGCAATTTAAAACCTTCTTTTTGCAAATCTTGGTCAACTTCATCGTAAGGTTTAATAATCCATTTGTCATTATGAATGACAGTCACAAAAGGTTTATCTAAACGATGGTAGCCATAAAGTTTTTCAGTTGGTGGTACATCAGCATCCAATACTGTTGATCTAGGACTAACTCCTACTGTGATTCCATTGTCCATCATTTTTGATAGCCAAAATTCAACACAAGCTCTTCCTGCTTCTGCAAAATGTAAATCGTTTCTATAAGAAAAATCTATGCCAAAAAGATCAATAGACTCTACTTTGTTCCACATTGCAAAACCTAAAGCGTAGGCTACTGTGTTGTTAAAATAAGCACACTGAGTTGCATTTGCCACTTCTTCAATTGGAAAAAGAGTTGCTTTTGGTACTCTTTTGTCTAACTCACAAGTGTAAACAGGAATTTTTAATTCAGGCAACATCTTTCGCAAAACAATGGTTTGTTTGCCTGCATCGTCACTGTCAAAGAATCGACTAGCAGGGTCCATCATAAACAAACGATCTAAGTTAAATACGCTACAAGCTGAGTTTATACCCCAAACTTCATCCCATTCTTTACCATTTTCTTTGCCAATCACATAATCTATTTGTGATATGCCAAGACCTAACAAGGCAATTTTCTTGCCCTCAAGCGATTTTATTGGTTTCATTACGATACTACTGAGCGTAGGCTATCGTATCTGTATTCATCTCTAGTATCTCTACCTTCTGATAAGTTTTTCATTCTCATTACTGCCTCTTTAAATCTTGCTTCAAATTGAGCAATGACATCAGGAGTCTCTTTGAGAAAAATTGCACCTTCAACTAAACTTCCATAGAGTAAAGCATCAGGATAATCTGTACTAAGAACTGTCGTTCCACTGTCACTACCACTTGTTAAAGAAGATGGTTTATATAAGTAATGTAATTCTACTGTATAAATTACATCAGGTACAGGTGCAAGAGCAAAAGAACTTTGGCTAAAAATTGAATAGTATTTTGGTTTACCTGTAACAGTTGTGGTAGGACTATATTCTTTTAAAAAAGAAGCATGTTTTAAATCAAGGTATGTGTAAGTGTCATTTGAAATAATAGCCAAGCTCATGGGAGCTAAAAAATCAGTAGGGCAAGCTAAAAAACGACTGCTTGCTGTGGTTACGCCTTGTACATTTCTTCTTTGCTCAGGCAATTCAACAAATTTTAAAATTCTTTCTTCTGCTTCTTTGATAAAAGTAGGTAAATTTGTTGTAAAAGTAGTTTCAGAAGATTCTAAATAATTTCCTATTGCTGTTTTTAATGTGGCTAATGTAAAACTCATGTTATATCTATAGTAACAGAACCTACGCTACAGGTAACTTCATAAGTTGTTAATTGTTTTCCTAAAATACCTAAACCTACATTTGTGTAAACTGTAAAAAAGTTATTGTCATCTGCGTTATTAGGTCTTGGGTCTTTTAATGCTTGTGGATCAGTAGCAACAGTTCTAGGGTCTAACTGTGGATGTTTTGGATCAAACATGTCAGGTCCTACTAAAAAACCATTCCATGTTTTTTTCATGTCTTTTAATTTATAACGAAACCCACTGACATCACAAATGCCATAAGCATTTTTGTTACTTGCAAAAGCAGACATTATGGTGAGTTATAGCTCCTAAGATCAGGACTGACACGAAACGATGCCCTTTCCTCATCTTGAGACATGGCTCTTAAAAACTCTTCTTCATACAATTGTTTAAGCATGGGAGTTCTTTCAGGTGCTTTTTTTAATGATAGGTAGTATGCAAGACCTGCTGCTAAACATGGATAGAACCTATAAGGCATGTCCATGGTATTAGCACCAACATCTGCATCATCCATCCTTGTTAAAACATTCATGTGCACAGTGTAGGTGCTAGATTTATCAGGAGTTGGGTAAACAGTAATGGTTGGTGTTATCTGCTTGTCTACAAAAAATTGATTTGGCTGACCTGTTTGTGATTTACTTGGAATAGATGAATATTGAGAACGACTGATTCTTGCCATAGACAAATCTGAGTCATTACCACCAGTGGTTTGCCTCATAAACGCATCTAAAACATCAATGGTTGCTGTGCCATTTGTAGTGTCTACAGTATAAGAAGCTGTATCTTTAACCATTGCTACAGTTTTCTGTGTAATAGTCCATTGGTTTAAACCTCTGTTAGACCATTCTGCTAACAGAAGATTAAGACTTCTTTGTGCTGTTTTAAGATCGTAGCCTGTACGAAGTTCTAAACCACATCGTTCAAACGCTTCTTCTACAAACTCACCTACATCAGGTTCAAAATTTTTGCTATTTGATGTTGCCATCTTTAAGCATGAAACGCTGTCATTGATGTAAAGGTTGCAGTTGTGTAATTTATAAATATACCATCACTAAAAACAATTCCACTGTCAGGAATAGTTATATCTCTAGTTGCTGTAGCAGAAGCCACACATCCTAATTTAAAGATGCTACTTCCATTAGGCGAGGTATTTACAAAGTCTAAATTACCTGCTGTTCCTGAACACACTACATTCATGCCTTGCAATCTTGATCTACCACCGAAAATAACATCTGCAACTGCTGTGTTAATACCAGCAGAAACATCACCTGCTGGATTACCAACAGCAGTTATTGAGGCTATTACTCTAAAGTATTTAGAACCAGTAGCCGTACCTGCGTTAGCACCTGTAATATTTTCAGTTTGAGAATCACCATTTACATCAGTTCCTACTACATTAAATGATTTAGCTGAATCGTTGCCAGCAGAAAGGATCGTTACAATCCTTCCACCAACATTGGTAACAGAGCCTCCGTCAGCTAACGCACCACCTATAGTAAGTGCTGCATTATTTCCAACTGCTGCTGCTACTGAAATACCATTTGCATCTAATACTTGAGCATCGGCAGTTATAAAGACTGCTGTGACATCTGAGCCAGTTAGTCTAGTTGCCATAAGTTACTCCCTATTCAAATATAATTCTGTTGATTGCTTGATAATGAACATCAAGTGCTTCAGCTGCCGCAGCTCCAGCTTCTATTCCAATGTAAGGAATAAAATCAACATTGTCAGTTAAAGCTCCTGATAGCACTGCTGCTGAACCTTCGGCTACAGCAGATACTGCTGTTCCACCTGTAGACCCTGCAGTGGTTGTAATGTCGTACTGTGTACCATCAACAAAGATTGTTAATTTTCTGTCACTGTCAATAACCACTTTTAGGTGGTAAGTGGTGTTAGCAGCTACTGTTATAGGCAGTTGCGAAATAAAGTCTGTACCACCAACTGAGTGTACAAAATGCAATTTAGTGAAATCAGTAAATGCTTCTGAGTTAGTAGCATCTGTTTGAAATTTAAAATACGCTTGGTCAGCATCAGTAGCTATCAATTG
>Ga0209815_1001670_pt1 | contig 14288 bp, 9 predicted proteins | sample CoawatmetaG00DNA_FD_187507 | JGI IMG/M metagenome (GOLD analysis project Ga0209815, IMG submission 187507) | Marine microbial communities from the West Antarctic Peninsula - Coastal water metaG002-DNA (SPAdes) (version 2) | ecosystem: Environmental > Aquatic > Marine > Coastal ...
TTAAGCGGTAGGTAGTGAGTGTCAAAAACAAAGGGGATTTCGGCCGCATGATGTGCGCCCGCGGTTTGCCCAACTCTAGGTGGGGTTCGTCGGAACTGATAAACATAGACTGGTAGCTCTCGCATAGCATGCGCATCGGCCAGCAACCGAGTATGCACCCCGTAAGAATCATCACCCAGCATATCAGCTTCGCCATACTTATAGCGCTCTGGCTCATCTAACCCATAGGCCTGTATCAGCATCTCAGCATCATCGCTAAACACCTCACGGAAGCGCGCTAACCGAGCAGGCAATTCATTCGGGAATTCATGATTCATGCGCGTTGCTCTTTGGTACCACTGATAAAAAAGTGACCCTTCATCAGCGTTATAGCCAAGCAGTATTGGTACTGGGGCAGTCTTTTCATCAAGAATTAAATTAAGCACTCGGTCCGGTTGGACGTAACCATCAGCTACGGGTAAGAAAGCCCCTAAGAAACGGCGATCTGAAATAGCCGCATTCAAAATAGCATCACTTGAAATAGCTCTTAACTCTGCTGCGCTGGCAGTCATTGTGGCAAGCCCATTGAGCGCAAAAAAACTCTGACCAATCACTTCTGCTGAGGGTATTCCCCGAAAGCCTCGCTTAAGGCCAATGGGATGCCAAGAGTAAACGCCCGATTGCATGATAGCTTTGTGATACAGCCCATCTGCAAGCGGTGAAGCCATTAATTCGGATACCGCCTGCGCGCCTGCGCTTTCGCCAAAGATGGTGACATTATTAGGATCGCCCCCAAAAGCCGCGATGTTATCTTGAATCCATCTCAAGGCAGCAATCTGATCCAAGATACCATAATTGCTGGACACCCCATTGGGATCATTTGCCGATAACGCGGGGTGGGCAAGATAGCCAAAAGGACCTAACCGATAGTTAGCAGTCACCAGCACAATGCCTTGCTGTGGTAGCTTAGTAGATTGGTAGGTTGGCGATGATGCGGTTCCCGTTTGATGGCTCCCACCATGGAACCAAACCATTACCGGCAGATTTTTTGCGGGTACCATATTTGATGTAGTCAGATTTAAAAATAAGCAGTCTTCGCTCATTGGCGGTGGTGTTCTGCTTGCCAGCGCACTGATTACCGCTTGTGCCTCTGATTCAGGTAACCCCTGCCCTCGAACAAGAGATTCTGTAAACAATGACAGCGACGAACTTTGCATGCATTGCGCACCAAACTCAGTTGCATCCTTCTCATTAGACCAAGGTAATGGAGAGGCCGGCGCAGCCCAGCGCAATCGACCTAGAGGTGGCGCTGCAAACGATACACCTCGGAACACCGCAAGCAGATCTTCATCCGTCTTTTGCCAGAGCCCCGACAATCGTCCCTGCTCAACCTCCGCTTTAGGTGACTCCAGTATCGTGCTGGCATCAGTGGATAGAGTTGCATTAATCTGCTGCCCAATGGGCACACAGGACAATTGAAACAGGCAGCAGAGTAGCAAAAGCGCGATTCGAAACATTACGACTCTCCTTGGGGAATAAGTAGTCTGCGTTTATGTAACGTCATAACACAACCGGACACTCATTCAGCGTCCGGTAAACAGCTCTAGGTTGCGTAGGCGAATGCAGGAATTGTTCGTCGAAAGCGAAGGTACATAAAGGCATACAGCAGCATTGCCACAATCGCCGCGCCTGCGCACATAATAAACACACCAGAGTAACCCAAATTCAAACCCAAAATGGAGGCCGCTAAATTTGGCCCAATGATCTGCCCAAGACCTTGAGCCCCAGGCATTAAGGCGGCAAACCTTCCGGTTTTGTCGACATTAGCGATGGTGGACATCTGGTAGACATCAATGAAAATCCACAAGAAGTTGAATGATAAAACACTGATTAAGATATTTTTATCGGTAATACCGTTAGCCAACATGCCAACAATAACTGCCATGGTAACCAGGGTTACTAAAAGTGGCCTGAGCAGTCCGTAACGACTACTCAGTATTGTGGCGAACAAACAGCCAATAAGACTACAAAATGATGACCAAGTTAAGACTTGGCCCACCCACTCTGGATCAGCTTGATCAGAGGCGGCCGCCAACTCGATATAGGTCCAATAAGCACCAATATTAATATAAGTAATCACCATCGCGGCCAAACATAGCCATGGGACAAACTTAGGAACAGACTCAGCAGCTAAGGAATCAACAGCAACCGCTTCGGCAACCTCAGTTGGCGCATGCGCTGGAATCCAACTAATAAACGGGATAGTCAGTAAAAAGCAAACAATGAACGTAGTATAAATGCCAGCCATAGACAGCAATGGTAAAAAATGCATTTCCAGCGCTTGTGAAAACGCAAAGGCAAACAACATGGCGTTATAAGCGCGCGCCGGTTTTGAGCTAGCACCCAACGAAGAAACCGCCACTGCTGTGTAAATACCACTCCCTATACCTGACAATAATCTCAACCAAAGTACCTGATCATAATCCACTACGCTAATACACAGCCCATTAGCCACCACCGCCAGTGAGAGTCCAATAAGGACTAGTAGACGCCTATTAACCTTGCCAATTAACATAGCCGTCACCACGGCTCCTAGCGACAAACCCCCTAAGTCGGCACCGGCAACACGACCCACTTCCACCTCTGTAAACCCCAGCAATGTGACCCAGGCGGTGCTAATGACCGGAATACCAACCAATACACCATAACCAATCAAGGTCATATAAAGACTAATAACGATCGATTTCCAACTATCAAATGGATTTTTCAGGCCCAGACTTTGTCCGCTAGCATCGCTCATTACAGTCCCTCAGTTTTATGGGTGATTAATTTAGTTCCCGCGGCTTTCAAAAGCTCTAACAATAACAGCGCGCGTATCTGCAGGATCTATTACCGCATCAATTTCTAAATGCGCGGCTGCTTCGGTAGCTTTGCCGCGCTCATACATCTTATCAACTAACTGGTTAAACAAGGCATCTCGCTCTTCACCCTCGGTAACGGCTTCAAGTTCTTTTTTGTAGCCTAAGCGCACAGCACCTTCCAAACCCATGCCGCCAAACTCACCGCTTGGCCATGAGGCACTGTAAATTGGCTTGTGAAAGCTGCCGCCAGCCATTGCCATGGCACCCAGCCCATAGCCCTTGCGTAGGAAAATAGTCACTAAAGGCGTTGTTAATTTGGCCCCTGCTATAAACAGCTGCGCCATGCGTCGCACCGCCGCTTGCTCTTCGCTGGCAGGTCCTACCATGAACCCCGGGCTGTCGCACAGGGACACTATGGGAATATCAAAATTGTCACACAGCGTAATAAACTTTGCGGTTTTCTCAGCAGCTTCAGCATCAACCGCACCACCAAGGTAACGGCAATCATTGGCAATAACACCCACGGCTCTGCCTTCAATGCGCGCAAAGCCGGTAATGACTGCACATCCGTAAGCATGGGACAACTCCAGAAAACTATCACTGTCCACAAGCTGTGTAATAACCGACCGAACATCGTAAACATAGCGCCTATCCGCCGGCATCATGTTACTTAGTTCAAGTTGATCGGCACACTGCCATGTCTCGCTACCACCCTGAAAATAGCTCAAACATTGCTGGGCCAGCGCTGTAGCATGGGCCTCGTCATCTGCCACTAAATCCACAACACCATTTTTAGCTTGGACATCCATTGGGCCAATCTCGGTGGGCGCAAATGACCCTAAGCCACCCCCTTCAATCATGGCTGGCCCAGCCATGCCAATCCAACTTGTTTTGGTGGCAATACGAATATCAGCACAGCCAAATAAAGCCGCATTACCGGCAAAGCAATAGCCATTGTTAACAGCAATCATAGGCACTTGGCCGCTCAAACTAGCCCAGCTGGCAAAGGTTGGAACATCCAAACCGGCAATTTGTATTTTTACATCTGTGTCACCAGGTCGTCCACCGCCGCCTTCGGTATACATCACCACCGGCAAATAACCGCGTTTTGCTTGCTCCAACATACGGTCAATTTTGCGGTGGTGAAAATAACCTTGAGTACCGGCAAGAACAGTGTAGTCGTTAACAATCACCGCAACCTGCGTGGCATGTTCACCAAATTGATCGGCGTTAATAGTCGCCAACCCAGTAATAACGCCATCGGCAGCCGTCTCAGCTTTTAACTTTTCACTACTCATACGATCACGCTGAGCAGCAACCGCAAGTTGTCCATACTCAACAAAGGAGCCCTCATCACAGAGCTGGCGAAGGTTTTCACGGGCGGTGCGATAGCGTTTAGCGTGTCGCTTATCAACTGATTTTTTGCGCCCACCGTCAAGACTGGAGGCTAGTTGCTGGTTGAGTTGGTCCAACGCGTTTTCGCCGCTGTCACTGATTGGTTGCTGCGTGTCTACAACATCACTAGACTGGCTGGATTGGACAATCTTGCATATCAGCTGCCCCTCTTGAATAGTTTGCCCAGCACTCACGTTAATATCAGTGATAAGCCCAGCCACTGACGCTGTAATTGCCGTTTGCATTTTCATGGATTCGATAACAGCAATAATGTGATTTTTATCAACAGACTGCCCCGCTATCACGTCAACACTCACCAGAGCCGCGGCCATTGGCGATACAATAGAATGCTCAGAATTTTTACTACTTTTTGCCAAGGTGAAGTCCCATTTTATTTACTTAGTCGTTACTCAGATGGGCTCAGACCCAACAACATTAGTCATGCTCGAGTCTACGCTCAAGCACCAGCGCATTAACCCAGCACTGACCAATAATAACGCGACCCCATAATATAGCCAATCACCGGCAAGAAATCCTGCTGAAAAGCCGACGTACAGCATTGCAGAGAGCACTATAAGCCGGGTATTTTCCAGAATACCAGCGCTCTGTTTACCCTCCAAAAGCGCGCCAATCACAATCAGAGTGTAGGACTGAGCAATGACTATCGTCCACAGCAGTTCAATACTTAAATGTGCTGCCTGTTGTGCACCCCAAAGATGAAAAAACGATACCAAAAAATACTGGCCAACAATACCAACGTTAGCCTTATTACTGAGCTTAGGGTCATATTTATGAAAGTTTTTTAAGTCAGCTTTGTCAACCGGATGGCGTGCGGCAACGTCCGCCGGACGCCAGCCTGTGCGCGCCCATAAAACTCTAACCTTGTCACTCCAGCGCGCAGCATGCCAGGCATCTCGCGCCATGTTTACAAACACATGGAGATTGGCCCACGCTGGATTCCAACTTTTTAATGCCGTACGAATACCGTAAATCGGTATCTGATGCTCATCTTCTTCTTTAAACGTGCCAAAAAGTCGATCCCAAATAATTAACAAACCACCATAGTTCTTATCAATGTAATCGGCATTTTGCGCATGGTGCACACGATGATTTGAAGGGGTAACCATAAACCATTCGAAAACCCCCAACTTTGGAATATGCTGGGTATGCACCCAAAACTGATAAACCAAATGGGCAGTAGCAATGCTGACGTACATGTAAATGGGCATACCTAGAAAAAAGCACGGAATAAAAAACACCCAAGTGGTTAAGAAGCTGGTACTAGTCTGACGTAGCGCTGTACTGAGGTTGTAGTCCTCACTCTGGTGATGTACCACATGAGAACCCCAAAAGAGTTGGCGCTCATGACTAATTCGGTGGTACCAATAATAGAGAAAGTCATACAACAGTATAGCTAGCAACCAGTGCGCATAATCGTTCATATCAAACGCCCACACCGCATAGGTTTGTTCAATGCGCGAAAACACCAACACACCTATGTTCAAAAAGACAAACTTGGTCACTGTGCTCAGCATCCCTAAACTAAGGCTGTTTAGACTGTCATTAATGCGGTAGGTATTGTTGCCCTTCAACCAGCCCCAGGCCAGTTCAACTAAAATTAGCAGCAGAAAAAAGGGTATTGCATAGGTTACAAAGTTCATATTTTTATTATTTAACTCCGCAAATACTAGACTGACTTATGGCAAAAGCGCATTAATAGCAAAGGATCCTAACCAATGTCCGCCCTCATAGCTATCGTCAACTAAATTAGGCAACGAATAAGCCAAGTGTTTATCAGCAACAACGATAAGATGGCCAAACTGAGGGTATTGACGGGCGAGCGCCGCCAGCACCCAACCACGGCTAAAATTAAGACCATCCAAATGCACTAATTTGCCATCGGTGCGGTCGTATACCTCGCCTACCGCCAACTCAAAATCTGCTGACAATAACTGCGGTAAAAAGTCTTTTACCCAGACCATAAACTGCTTCTCTGGCAATACCCTACGCATCAAATCTAACTCTTCTAGACAGGGCGACAAAAAATCATAGCCACTGGGTTCCCATCCAATGGGACAGTTCTTATCCTCAAGATAAAAGTCTTGGGCTCGCTGTTTTATCGCCGCTTTTAGGTCGGCATCCTCAAACATCACGGCATAGTCCCAGGCGAAGGTTAGCCCAAAAGCCGTGTTAGTGTGCTCGCCTACCCTAATGGGATAAACCAACTTGGGTAAATGCGCCACATACTGACCCGACAAATGCTCGGCCAAAGGTTTGAGCGCAAGTGCCAACGGTACAGCCACTGGGTCATCCCAAGTGTGTAACTCGGTCATTAACTTTAACAACCATGCCCATCCATAGGGCCGTTCCCACGAACTGTTGAGCTTAAAATAGGCAAGATCAGCAGCCACATTGGCTGGGGTAATGTGCTGTTGCAGTATCGCTATAGCTTTGTCACCCCCCTCAATATCTGGAAAGGCCTTAAGTAGGCGCACCATAGACCAATGACCATGCACCGCAGAATGCCAATCAAAGCACCCATAAAAAGCCGGATGCAATACCTTAGGCGATGCTAAATCGTCATCGCCACGCAGCGTTTGGCTTAACTTGTTGGGGTATTCAGTTTCTGCACAACTCAAAGGCAACTGCATTAAATTGGCTGCTTCGTGAGCAGATATAGAGCCTGACCCACTCATGTTTTCAGAAGCAGTGGCTTGGCCCGATCCGATGACGATCACTAGTAAAAAAGTGGCCCTACACCATGGGAAATTAATGCGCATGAATTTTTACTCTTTTAAATGTGCAGCCAACATTCTTGCGGCTTTAAGTTTTGATTTAAAGTTTACATCTCGAGGGGCCGCGGCTCCAGGCTGACTTGAAAACCATACCATCACAGTATCTGCCGCACGGTTAATATAAATAACTTGGCCATGAATACCAACAGCGCAGTACTCTCCCTGGGCTGCATCCAGAACCCACCACATATTATGATAGGCCGTCCATGGTTCGTTGCCGTAATTTGGGTTAGCTTTCATATTTGACCGAAGCTTATCGGTAATATCCAAGGTCGCATCTACCCATTTAGCGGGGATAACCTGCTCACCACTAAAGCTACCTCTATCACGAATCATCATGCCAAAGCGTGCTGCATCTCGGGTGGTACTATTCATTCCCCCAGTCACTGCCGGCATGTAGGCGCGATCTACCGCAATATAGCCATCGTGCTCTGCACCCAATTTCGACCAAATATTTTGTTGGATATAGTCTTGGAACGACTGACCACTCACTCGAGCAACAATCCATCCCACTACATCAGCATTGCTGGAGTTGTAATCGAAATTGTCTCCCGGCTCACGCCCGCTGTCAGGCTTAATAAATTTGGCTAAAAAATCATGTACGCCATAAATATCTGCATTCTCTGGTTGCACATCGGCGGCACCAGGTAGCCAACCCAAGTTAAGTGCTGGCGCATAGTGCACCGCAAAGTCTGAGGTAAAGTCAGTGTAGGTCTCTTTGAAATCTATTGAACTCGCCATGTCAAGCACATGCTGAACAGACACCCGCTCAAAACCACTGCCCACAAGCTCTGGAATATATTTCGCCGGTGACGCTGCAAGATCCACTTTACCCTCAGCCACCAACAAACCAAGGGCTGAACTAGCTAATGACTTACTCATTGAAAACCAAAGGTGCTGCGCATGCTCATTGAACTGATTAAAGTAACGCTCATAAAGTAACTCATCGCCCTGCACAACTACCAAACCATCGGCATAGTTAGCCGCAAACAGCGTGTCAAGACCCATGGTCTTGCCTGCAACATCAGACACCGTGAAGTTAGCCAATTCTGATTGAGTAGGACCCGGCAACTCTTTAATTTGACCCTCTCGCGGAATCATCACCACATTTAACGGTGCCCCAGCATTACGAAAAGTCCACTGATTAAAGGGATGCTCTCTATAGTTCTTCATAGTCGCTTGAGACCCCCGCGTTGGCGGAAACCCCTGCATCGCAGCAGGCTTTACTGCCTCATCTGCAGCCAATATTGGCATACCACTTATAGCGCAAACAACTGCAAAACAACCGACTAGTGTCATCTTCATAAGATCTTACCCTTAATGCTGGCGCTCCTCTAACGAGAGCTATTTGTTGCAGTTTTCGGTGCACTGAGCGCGCAAAAACCATCGACCTCTAGACTACCTTATTTGAGGATAAAACCAAACCTTATGGTAGCGTTGAAACTGTAAAAAGCGGCATTGCTTTTTTACGATGAGTTAGAGAGCGACTATGGTAATAACCAGTAAATTAACTCTGTCCAATTTATTTCCTAGGAGTCTTATTAGGTGTAGTATTGGCGCCCATTACGGCGATCGTTTAACGCGTATCTGCCAATATATAAAAACGGTCATCTCACCGGCCTATGATTTCAAAAAAGGGGATATAACATGGCGATGATGTCGCAGTTACTGGATAAGATGAAACCCAAGACATTAGAGCAGCGATTGGCAGAGCTACCGACGTTGTCAACGGAGGCGTTGACGCTGATCATTGAGGGAGACGACCCAGAGAGCTTGCGCATAGCCGCTGTTGCCCATCTTGTAGATAGCCCAGTATTGACTGCATTGGCGGTCGCTAATGACTCATTAAAACTCCAACAGGCTGCCAAAATTCGCATTGCGAGCTTGATTGACGATGGCAGTATTGTCGTGGATGAATTTAGTCGCCGTGACATGGACAGTTTGGTACAACTTTCGATTGTTGGGTTTTGCGAAAAGCCAGATGTCTTAGCACAGTTACTTAGCACTCATACCGATGAGGCCTTTCTTTATCAGATTGCCATAGAGGGCTTACCCGCGCGGGTGCGAGAATTAGCTGCCGCCAAGGTTGAAGATGCCAACCAACTCAAACAATTATTAAAAGCCACTAGAGGGAAAGATAAGTTAGTGTACAAAATTGTCAAAGACAAGTGTGACCAGTTGCGCGAGCAAGAAAAACAGGCAGAACAAATTCAGGCGGACATTGGCGATCTCTGCGAGCGCCTAGAAGTCCACAGTAAGCGGCCTTTTGATAAGCAGTTTATGGGTAGAGCCACCCGTATGATCGCGGCTTGGGCAGACTTAGAGAGCGCATCTTCTGAGCCTCTCAAAAGTCAAGCTCAGCAGGCCATTACGCTCTGCAAGCAGACCATTGATGCCCATGAACTAGAACTCGCCAACATAGCCACAAGCAAGGCTGCCAATGAGGCCGCTGAAGCCAGTTTTGGGCAGGTTGTTGACCAACTCCATGTCCTGCTTAGTCAGGTCTATGGCTGCGACGGTAATGCTGATGAGGTTGCAATTATTCGGTCACAGCACAGTGCCCATATTGAACAGTGGAATAAGGCACTTGAGCTAGCCTCAGCTAATAACGCTAGCATTAAAGCATTTACGCTAGCTAATGAGGGCGTTAAACAACAGCTGCAACTCCTCAGTGAGTTTGGTAGCCTACAAAGTCAACTAGCCTTACTTACTGCCGATGCAATGCAAAATGAAGAGCAAAGCGAAGAAAAGAAAGTTTCTGACCAACAGACCGCCTACAAAAAAATTAAAGTACGACTTCAATCTGCCAGCGCACTGCCATCGACAATGGTGCCGCAGCAGGTTAATGATGCTCGAAAAATACTGGCTGACAATGATAAATATTGGGCGGATAAAAAGCAGGCTGAAAGTGATCGTCAGCGCCATATTAACGCGCTAATAAGCCAAGCAAACCAAGCGCTGCAAAACGGCTTATCTCGGGATGCAGCAGGCATAAGGCGCACGTTAGAAAGAAAGCTAGGCGCCCTGGAGAAATTACCGGCGGCAATAACCGCCAAGGTTGAACAACTGGATGAGGCTTTGAGTAAATTACTGGACTGGAAGAACTTTGCTGTAGCACCTAAACAACAGGAACTGATTGACCAGATGCAAGTGTTGACTAAAAGCCAAGACAACCCTGAGGCGCTAGCTAGTAAAATAAAGCGCCTACAATATCAGTGGAAATCTCTGAGCAAAGATTCACAAGATCAACAACTGTGGGAAACCTTTCACAAACTCGCCGAGCAAGCCTATAGCCCTTGTAAAGTCTATTATGATCAAAAGTCAGAGATTCGCCGCAGTAATATTGAGAAACGTCGTACTTTGGTCAGTCAATTAAATGACTATGTTACCGCCCAGTCTTGGGAGGGCGATGGCGATGGCGCCGACAGTATTGACTGGAAGTTAGCCGAGAAATTAATTGGCACGGCGATTAAAGAGTGGCAGAGCTACGCACCCACAGATCGCGATGCCAATAAACCTCTGCAAAAGAAATTTGATCGCGTGCTAGACACTCTACGAAGTAAGTTGTCTTCTCATCAACAGCAGAATGCAGAGCTCAAGCAACAGTTGATTGCGCAGGTCGATGCGCTTTTGGAAAATAGTGACAAACGAGCGGCCACGGAAAAAGTTAAACATTTGCAGGCGCAATGGCAAAAAGTAGGCGTGGTGCCACGCAAGCAAGAGCAAAAACTTTGGCGTTTATTTAGAGCCAGTTGTGATGCCGTTTTTGCTCAGCGCCACCAGCAGTCAGTAGAATTTAAAGCCGAGCTAAATACCCATAAGGGTGTGGCAGAGAAATTAATTAAGGAAGTTGTAACTCTTGGCGCGCTGAGTGGCAAGGTCCTGCTGGATGGCCGCACTCGCGTGACTGAATGCAAACGGGAGTTCAGCGCTGTGGGCAACTTACCCAAGGCTGCAGTGGCATCGATTAACCAACGTTTTCAATCTGCCGTAACGGCGTTTGATACCGCTGTGACCAACCAACTAGCGCAAGCCAAACTACAACTTTGGGACAACCTGTTTACCGCAAGCGCCATGCTTGGTCTGGCGCAGACAACATCTGATGAATCAGCAAGTGATGCCTTACTGACTAAAGCCCAAGACTTTATGGCTAGTGTTGAGCAATGGCCCAAAAATGGCTATCAAGCGCTTGAGAAAAAAATGGCAAGAGGGAGCGCTCTAGATCGCACTGAAGATTATCAAAAAGCATTACGGTTGTTGTGTATTCGGGCAGAAATTTTGGCGGACCAAGAGACTCCCCCAGAGGACAAAGCCCTGCGCATGCAATACCAGGTATCTCGTCTGCAACAAGGGTTTGGTCAAAATAGCTCACCCAATGGCGTCAGTATTCAAGATCTAGTTATTGAGTGGATTGCTGCTGGAGCTGTAGCAAACGACATTTATGAGCCTCTACTTGAACGCTTTAATCATTGTCGGTAACTCTACTTTTCAATTAACTTTTAAAGGAATAAACCATTGAAAAAACTCTCTTTATTTTCCGTAGCGTTAATGCTCGCTGCTTGTGGCACAGCCACTGATAAACAGGTTGCACAAGCAACCTTACAAACCGCTGAGACCAACATGGCGGCCTACAATGGCGACTGTGCAAACGTGCAGGGCGAGCTGCCAAGCCTAAATGCGGTGGATCGTGACGAATGGGGGTCTGCAGGGCTAGACCTAGCCGCCATGGATAAACGCTTTGCGGCTGGTGATGACTTTTTCTGCCATGTGAATGGTCTGTGGTACAACAATTTTGAAATGCCAGAAGACAAAACGCGTTATGGGTCATTTACTCTTTTACGTGATAAATCCGAAGCACGAGTCAAAACTATTATTGAGCAGTTGGCAGCTGCGCAGCCAGACTCATCAACATTAGAAGGTAAGGTAGCGGCATTTTATAACGCCTATTTGGATACTGATGCGATTGAATCTATAGGACTTAAACCGGCCCGACCGTACTTGGAACAGATTGCATCGATCAATAATCTCAATGAGTTAGCGCAAATATTCGCCACCACCGGTTTTTCAAGTCCTGTTGGCGGTTGGGTCGATGTAGACTCCAAGGACACTGCAAATTATATTTTTTATCTCACTCAGGGTGGACTCGGCCTACCCGATCGCGATATGTACCTCAATAATGAGGGCAAAAACATTGAAACTCGCCGTGGCTACTCAAGATATTTAACGTTGTTACTACGCGAGGCCGGGTATGAAGATCCGAGCGAAGCCGCAATACGCGTTTTAGCCCTTGAAACAGAAATAGCCAGAGCACACTGGGATCGCACTGTCGGCCGCAATCGCAACCTCACTTACAACACTGTCGGCCGCAATCGCAACCTCACTTACAACAAAATGAGCAAAGCTGAATTAATCTCACTGGGCGGTAATTTTCCGGTAGAGGCTATGCTTGACAGCTTAGACATTGCCGATCAAACACAATTTGTGGTTCGGCAATTAACACCTGATGAAGCCGAGATAAGCGAACTGGGGTTAACCGAAGAGCAGGTGGCTAAAATTTCTGGTGGCGGAATTGGCGGCATTATGGCATTGATGGCCAGCGCTGATCTAAGCGACTGGAAGGCCTATTTGAGTGCTCATTTTTTATCTGACCACGCCTCCGTGCTACCGGCAAATATTGATCAAGCGTCCTTTGAATTTTACTCAAAGCAGCTGCGAGGCCAAGAGCAACAGCGACCGCGCTGGAAACGAGCAGTGAGCGCTGTTGAGAGCTCCCTCGGTGAAGCCGTTGGCAAGGTCTATGCCGCACGCCACTTCCCTGTCGAGAATAAATTGGCTATGGATGCCTTGGTGGAGAATTTACGCAAAGCTATGGCAGAAAATCTCAACCAGCTTGACTGGATGGGTGCGGAAACCAAAATTGAAGCGCGGGACAAGCTCGCCAAGTTCACCCCCAAAATTGGCTATACCGAAAAATTTGAGACCTACGACAGCATGACGGTTAGCAATAGTGCTTTTAGCAATATTATGTCTGCTGGTGATTGGTCCTACCAGGACATGATTAGCAAGCTTGGGCAGCCTATTGATAAAACAGAGTGGTTTATGTTGCCACAAACGGTGAATGCTTATTACAGCCCCAACCGAAACGAAATTGTCTTTCCTGCGGCCATTTTGCAACCGCCCTTTTTCAATATTGATGCCGACCCTGCAGTAAATTATGGTGCAATTGGTGGTGTCATTGGTCACGAAATGGGCCATGGCTTTGATGATCAAGGCTCTAAATCTGATGGCGATGGAGTTTTACGCAACTGGTGGACACCGGCAGACAACGCAGCATTTGTTGGCAAAACCGACGCGCTTGTAGGCCAATATAATGCTTTTTGCCCGCTTGATAATGGTCAAGCCTGTGTGAATGGAAGGCTTGGGCTGGGTGAAAATACCGGCGACCTCGGCGGACTGTCTATGGCCTATAAGGCCTACAAAATGAGCTTGGATACCAACGGTGACGGCATAATTAGCGCTAGTGAAAAGGCTCCGATAATTGATGGTTACACCGGAGATCAACGATTCTTTATGGCCTGGGCACAGGTGTGGCGAACTATTTATAGAGAAGCTGCATTGCGCCAACAGTTAATTCGCGGGCCACATAGTCCACCGTACTTTCGTGTTAACGGCGTGGTGAGAAACTTTGATGAGTGGTATGAAGCCTTTGATATTGGCCCAGATCATGCTCTCTATTTACCGCCAGAGAAACGCATTAGAATTTGGTAAGTTATGAATAACGAGCGATGCTGACTAATCAGCATTGCTCTGTTGCATTAATAAGTTACAAATTAATCATCGATCAGAGTCCAATTTGTCCATACCCCATTAGTAAATTGGCAGTCAATAGAATCCAAAACCATATGAATTATTAAACCAAGGCCAATAAGGCGTGTTTTTGGGAACAAGCAAAGAGCCGCATAGAGTGCGATAAACCAGGGCTGATGGAGCGGGTGAAAGCCAATACTGCAGCGCGTCGGGTCATAAATAGGATTAGCAAGAAGGTGGTCAAGATCGACCAACATAGTCGCCATCATTAGTAAATACGCATGTTGCCAACGGCGGCGGAAAAACAACCCCGCAGCCACCGCGGGAACCATAAAATGCAATACTAGATGGAGCATTAAAACCCAGTAACACCGGATGGGATGGCTGGATAATCCCCCACCAATGGGGTACCATTTTCTACTGCCTGAATAGCCGCTTCGATAATGTCTAA
>Ga0209815_1001673_pt1 | contig 14281 bp, 30 predicted proteins | sample CoawatmetaG00DNA_FD_187507 | JGI IMG/M metagenome (GOLD analysis project Ga0209815, IMG submission 187507) | Marine microbial communities from the West Antarctic Peninsula - Coastal water metaG002-DNA (SPAdes) (version 2) | ecosystem: Environmental > Aquatic > Marine > Coastal ...
GTACTTCGCCATGGTAAAGTCTAGGTTTCAGCAGGTATTTAACAATCACTCACTATACTGACTCTACTAGGGGGACTTCTAGTAGCCAAAAAGAAGGAACACAATGTCGCTGCCTTCACTTCACTGATTGTTTGCATGGATCTATGACAATCTATCGCATCGCGCTCACCGAACAAGTGAACTAGCAATTCTGCATTGAACGGGAAGCCCTTTTTGAACTCGGTCCAAGACTTATATCGGGAAGAACCTTGTAGGGCCTGTGGTGTCCAATTGTCGTAGTCTTGAGGATAGTAAGGGTTACCGGTCTGTTTGGCCGCCAAATGGTCATAAGGGTCGTCACCATATGTTCTAAACTGCTTCTTGGTTAAACTCACGCCAAATCCTCCTCTGTTTGTTTAGTTGCCTCAGAAACTTCGTCTAACACATCAGCGAACCGATAAAGGGTATCGGCTAGTTCTCTAAGTTCCGTGATAGTGAGTCGCTGAGATACTCTAACGTTTCCCGACACAATACCTAAAGAGACCGTCCCGTATATCGGAATAGGTCCTCTGTCGACCTCACAATGACCGCAGTCACAGTCATCTATGTCAACAGCAATAAAGCAATCTCTCACCTCATCACGGTAGGACTCTGACGCAAAGATGGGGTCAATGATGATGTGGCCCGAGTCGTGTCTCAACACAAGTCCTCCATAGAAGTCGAATCAGCGAAGTTAATCATTAAGGGTGCAGGTAGCGACACGAACAAAGTCGGAATTTGGGTCGATCTAAGGGCGATAAGCATATCGTCACCGGTCTCTTCTATAGTGAATAAGTATTCATTGGCCCCGCGTACTATAGGCATAGCAATGATTTTGGTGCTACCTTCTTGGTACTCATGACTCGCTTCGATTTCGAAACTAGCACCAGAAACGATAAGCATAGACAAAGCATAGAGGGCTTTCATCTCTGACTCGACGTGGCCCGCCATGACAGTTTGCACAGGTAAAGCCAAGTATGCGGGGTTAATGATACTTTTTATCAGTAGTTTAGTAAGAAATCTACCTGTTTCAGGCCATCTCCTAGATATTTCTTGACTGACTCGTATACTAACTTCACATCTATTCTATCACTATCATAGTATCCTATAGCGGGGAATGCTATAGTATGAGTAAGGTGTAAATCTAGTTCTCTCATCTTAGTAAGACATTTGATTATAGAGTGCAGATCGAACTTACGACGTATGTCTCCCCGACCTATCAACCACACAACAGTCGCCCTATCCAGCCTCTCAGACACGATTATGGTTCCTAGAGCCGTCTTGCCTTGACTTTCCATGTCTTTGAAATGGGAGTATGCTATCGGGTACTGATACAAACAGGTCTCGTGAAGAGTTGGATGTATAGTTAGAGCCTTCTGCATAGTCTTGGCGTGAACAGGTATCACCACTAACTCGGCAGAAGTTGTAGCCAATGAATGGATTTTATCAACCTTGACTGACATACTCTCCCTCTATCACTGCCCCGGCGAACTGTCTCTTCGGATCCCCATAAGTATTGACTACCGAGCCGAGAGTCGGGACATATACATCAAAGAAATACGTTATCTCTGAATGGGAAAGGTTGGAAACAAACATCTTGTAGCGGTTCTTCTTCTGTCTGATCGATATGGTCTTCATATTGAAGCAGCAAGCCATGTCGGATAACCACTTTTGGTCGGTTCGTATCAGAGAAGATGTGTCGTATAATGTTGCCTCGCCCATAGAAATGGTTGGACATTTCAGAGCACGACTGTGCAGAGACTTAAGGTATTCAAATGGCAGACCATCGTCTTTAACTTGGCCCACAAAAAACTCCATCCTAAACGAGATGAAATCTTCGCGATTAATGTCTGGGCACTGTTCATGGTAAGCGGACAATAAGCAATGGTCTGCCGCTGCTATATGGTTAAGCCTCTTGGTACGGGGCAAACCTAACTTACTGCATAATTGGCCTAAAGACGACGCCTCCCAATACTTGGCAGCGGGCATCCCGTATCCAAAGTCGCCCTCTTGATGATGGTCAATAAGGTCTATGCCTAGTGAGTACAATTCTTTCTTAGTGTAGCCTGTCGGTTTACACTCTATCCATACATCATATGGCTTGGGAATAGGATAAGTCGCCTCATAAGCCTCCGAGCGATTGACTCTAACTAGACCTAACTTAGCATACTCCACCGAATAATCAGTGGAGGCTAAGAGGGCTGCTATCTCAATCATCTCTGTATCTGACCCGCCGAGGATAAACCTCACTCCTCCTCCTCCACATCTATTACTACATCTCTGGCTATATCAACCGCCAAGATAAGTTCGAACCAAACCTTTGACTCACCCATCTGCATAGATCCGTCTTCTCGTGCCCCGATATGGGGGTGAATATAGGCTTCCTTGGGCTTCTTGCTTAACTTGGAAACGAATGTCACCTTAGTTATGTGCTTGCTAAGCACTGGATGAGTTCTTAGTGTCTCAACCATCGCTAACATCTTGTCTACTGCATGGGTACTTGTGATACCTGTGCCCAACATCATGCCGCCTTTCTTTCCTTCGCCCATTTCTCCATCTACTAATGCTATTAATTCTCCATTCATTCTGATTCCTCCTTTGTTGTCCATGTTATCTGCTTTACTTTTTTATCAAACGTCACCTTAACGAATCGCTTGTCTCTTGACAATATCTGACCCATTGAGTTAACGCTAGGTACATTCTTGTATCTGCGGTCACTCAATCTGCCGAGTATCTCTGTCGTCGTTAGTGGTTCATTTACTTCTTTTAGCAATTTTTCAATTGCTCTCTTAATCATTTGTTGTGCCATGTCTTTTCACCTCTTTGAAAACAACTGGGGCAAACACCATCGAAAGATGAGTCGCTACATTTAGGACAAGGGACCGCAGTTAGCGGTTTCCCGAATAATTTACTGATAATCCACTTAAACAAAGTTATCCCTCCAAGACCTTCGCCCAAGAGTACTCTTGTATGTGATTATCGCCGTCGTAATAGTGTCCTTCGTAAAATCCTCTTCTCTTAATCATGTCTCCAATCGTTGCCGTGCTCCATCGTGTTTTCTTCGTTTTTGTCAAGATGCCGGCAGTAGTTAATGCTTCCGCAATATCTCCCAGAGACTTCTCTTGATCTCGCAATTGGAAAATCATCTGGACGACTTCTGCCTCTCCTTGATTTATCTTCAAGAGCCCTTTATCCTTGTCATTGTCTGTTTTGGAGTAAATAGAATCGTAGCCATAAGGAGGTTTTCCTACCCATCTGCCCTCATTCTTTACACCTTGCAGACCCATACGGGTTCTTTCTTGAGTGACTTCGACTTCCATCTGGTTAAGAGCGGTGATTATTCTAAACACAGCCATACCCATAGCCGATGTAGTATCTACATCGATGTCTAAAGCCACGAAGTTCTTACCGATGTCGTTTAGTTTAGCCGCCCACACTTGGGCGTTGGTAGAAGAACGATGGAATCGGTCTAGTTTGAATGCCACTACGACATCCCATTCGTCAATACGGTTCATCATCTCTTCGAAGCCAGAGCGGTCTGTGTTCATACCTGTTCCGACATCAGTAAACTCGTCTACAAGAGTCCAGTCTTTCAACTCAACATATTGCTTGCATCGTCTAATCTGTTCGTTAACCGATGTTTCGCTCTGTAAGTCTGTGCTTATTCTTCCGTATACTACTGCTCTCATTGTGAATCCTCCTTTGCTCTTTCTAATTCTTCTCTTACTATCATGCGTATGTCATTATAGATAGTATCCATAAGTAATACACATAGTAATTTTATATCTGTTTCTTTCATTCTTCTTCACTTCCTGTTTTCGGTACAAAATGTACCATTCTGTTACAGCATTCGTCGGCGTAGATCATTTCTGTGTCGGGGAACAGCCATGTTACTCCTCTGTCTCCTTTACAATTTGGACACTTGTATCCTATGTCTATGGCGTGACCTCTGCTAAGGATCTCGGCAGTCTTGTCCGTAGTGAACTCAAATAATTGCTTCCACACAGTCACTTAGAGTCCTCCTGATGGTGTTCACAACGGGTGCTGTTGAAAATTACTGACTTGGTGCAGGGATCGCCCTTGCACGAGACCCCTGCGCATAGGTATTTCGCTGGAGGGGACCGACGGCACATACCGCATAGGGCAAAGAATCCCGGCTTCTTAAGAGCGGCCACACTAGGATTGTACTTCTCTTTACAGTGTTCACAAAAAGCGACAGGCATCACGGCATCCCCAGTACGAATCTACTTTCATTCAGTAGATAATGCTTATGTTCTTCACATTCAATATGAACTCTAACTAGTATACCATTAGTAGTATGTATAGTGGTAGGAGATAATTCTTGGCACACTCTACAATATGCTTTGACCTTAGTTATGCCTCGACTTGTTCTCATTCAAACACATCCCAATGGAGGAACTCGTGGCAGTTAGGACATTCGAGTAAGTCTACTTTGACAAAGTTATGGCAGTGTGGGCATAGCATTTCGCTCATTCTTCTTCACTCCAATGCCCGTATTTGTCATCAAGTAGTTGGTTCATTCTCGCATAGAAGTCATTGATTACTTCTTCTGGTATCTCATCCATGTTAAGGAATCTTTGGGTTATCATCTCGCCGCATAAGACGCACTCTATGTCGTATTGGTAGGTGCGCAGCGACATAGATTTGCCAATGCTGTGGTCAACCTTAGCGCCCATGACGAATTGGTGTAAGCCTCTATCGCAGAGTCCTTTCATTCTTTCACCTCCGTGATTCTCACTTGGGTATGCTTAGTCATAAGCACACACTTAGATGCTGCACGTCTTGCTTCAGTTATGTCATTCGTAGTAGCAAACAGAACCCACTTGATTCCGTCTGTTGAACCTTCTATTCTTTTCATTATTCCTCACCCTCCATATCTTCTCGCACTTCCGGTACAGTTTCTTGGATACACAGTGCAATATCCAAAGCAATCATTTCATCGTCGAACAGTTCATAGACATAGTTAATTCCTCTGTCCTTCATTATCTTTCTCAAGCGTTCCTGCTGTTGCATTCTCCGCTTTTCTTTTTCTCGTTCTGCCATCCTCTTTCTTCGATCCCAGTCTTCGTTCATACTTTCACCTCTCCTCGACACAAGGCACAGGAGGCGCAATCCTCTCCGTCTGTCCACAAGTCATCCCAAGTGACATAATCCGAATGACCTTCGCATCCTGTACAATAGGTGTAGTCTTCGTAACTTCCCCAGTCGTTCTGTGCTTGGTGTGTCTTACCGACTAGACCCTGCTTTCGGTTGCTTTCGTTATCTACAAACTTTTTCGTGCAACCCGGAGAGCCGGTGTTCCTGTAAGTTTTCCAGTCTTCAAAGTCAGTCCTTTTGGTTACATTATCCCAGTTTATTTTTCCACCTTCTTCTTCTACGCAGTGTTGACATGCCGCAAGCGGAGCATACTTATTCAAGCACTCTGGTCCGACTCCTATCTTTATGCTCTTAGGTGCAGTCAGTTTTGATTGACAAAACTTGCACTCGTGTTTCTCTTGTTTCATTCTTTCACTTCCTCTTCCGTTTAGGGTGGTTAGGTGGAATATCCGTCAAGGGTACCTCGGCGTAATTACACTTCTCCGGACAGCCCCTGTTGGGCGAGGTTCATAAAGATACCGTCCCTTTCCGACCTGGGAACCGTTAAGCATATAGTTCCCAGAACGGGAACTGGGCCCTATCCCTGCATGGAAACCCGGTTTCCTTTACCCCCGCATAGTATAGTACGCACGCGAGAAGAGGGTGAGCGGAGGGAAGAGAAAGAGATACTCATCCAGAGAAGCCAGACTGAAGAGATGGAAGCCCCTCCGCTCAAAGTAAATGATACACTGGTAGGATATTTACATGTCGATTCCGTTTAGGTACCCTTGACGAATGGGCTATTTCGCCAAGGGTGCTTTGTCGGATACCTTGATAAGCCTTCGACTACCCCCTCAAATTGATAAGAGGGAAAAGAAGTGAAAGAAACACTAACCGTACTAAACAGCATAAATGAAAAACTTGGACTGGTCTTGGAGATACTCTCCGCAGACCAACCTATAGTTAAGCCGAAATACGTCGAGGTCGCAGAAAAAGTTCTTTCTGTGAGCAACGCCGCACTTGAGGAAGTCATACCTGCTGTAATTGAAGAAGTCTCAACCGAGACACCGTCGAACGAAAACATAGAGATTGGTTCTATTGTTACCTATACAGGTGATAGATCCGAACTTGCTGGCAAGAGAGGAACCGTCGTGGAATTGAGAAACGCATGGACTGTCGTGGTCTTTGACGGGTCAGGCGACCAAGACAAGTGCCGTAAGAGCGAATTGACGCTCGCTGGCAACGAACAGCCGCCCGAAGTAACCGAGGTTGAAGTCGCTAAGGCCGAAGCCGAAGAGGTTGCTGAAAGCCTGTTCGATGACGAAGCCGCGAGTTACAAATTCGAAAAAGGCTCTTTCAATGAGTATCGTGACCTTCACGCTATTTACTCTGATGCCAAGAAGACTCTGGGCAACAAAAAGTATCTGCGCTTCCGAGCAAAGAAGGTCATTGGTGACGACACGCTCTCACAAGAGATGTGTCACCGATACTTAATCGGCGTTCAAGACGAAGAGTATCTCAAAGAGGTGAGTGCGTGAAGGTTCTTCTAACAATCGAAGGCGGCTTCGCCAAGACCATCTTTGAAGGAGACAAGAAAGTAGTCACTGACTTCTTAGAAGGTTTCCAGCACGCTCGAAAAATGAACCTTGAATCGCCGGAAGTAATCGGTGTTCTCAAGACTATGAGCGAGAAGATAGACTATGTACACTGGGCTGCCGGTGCACTATCTGCTATCGAGAACAACAAAGGTAAACTTGAGGTGGTTGAGTGAGAGTCACCTACAAAGACTACAACGAGGGTACTAAAAAACAGCACCGAGAGTACGACGAGGTTTTCAAAGAAGAAATCGTTCTCTTCGGTGAGATTTACGATTCCCCTTGCGATGTCAATACATGGTGTCCCGAGTGCAAAGACTACGATATTTTCATGAACAGTAGCGGTATAGACATTGAAATTACTTGCTTTCCGTGCTTCATTAAAGAGGTGGTCGCATGAGTTGGGACAACGAATCCCCTCACGGGCCTTGGGAAAAGACTGACATCTCTCCAAGCAAACTGAAAATGTTCAAGGACTGTCCTAAGAAGTACGAGTACCGATACGTTAGACGCGAAAAGTCGTACACTGGTGCTGCTGCGCTAGAGGGCTCTTCGGTTCACAAAGTATTCCTTGAGGAGTTTTTGGCCGGTGGAGTAGACGACACGGAGTTTCTGCTTGAAATGATGGCTGACGACTTACGAATACGACTTGACACAGAAGATCCGAGAGAGTGGCATAGCAAACTGCCACTTAACAGTGCACAGAAGTTTGACTCAATCGCTGACATGAGAATCTGGGCAGAAGGTCTACTTAACGCAGTCAAGAACGGAGAGGACTCTTACGGGAATTCTCTCAAGTTGCCTAAGACAGTCGATACGGAAGTCGAAGGGTGTGTGGATTTAACTCTCCCTAACCTTGAGGCCAAAATCCGCCTAAGAGGATACATTGACTTGGTCTTTGAAGACGGTGCTCTCGGTGACTTGAAACTCGCTTCCGACTTCTGGAAGGCTATCTGGACACTCGGTAAAGCAATAACCGAAGACCAGCCAGTTATGTATTCTAAAATGATGGGAACAAGAAAGTTCCGATACTTGATTGTGGATAAGAAGAAGGACAACAAGAAGCGAGCGAAGGCTCCCTCTGTTAGAACCATTGACTTTGAAGTAACCGATAAGGACTTTGAAAGACTTATTGCTGACCTAGAGCACTTTGTAAAGACTGTTGATTTGATGAACGACCATAAAGACGGTGTGTTCACACCTAGACCAGAGTTTAACGGACAGACGAAACTAACAGCAGGACAACCAGAGAAGCAATTCTGTGGTAAACTGTGTGACTTCAAAGAAATCTGCTACCGTGAAAACTACAAGAGAGGCGATGAATGATGCTTAAGCCGTGTAGTGCCTGTGGTACTCCGACTGATGACATAGAGTTGTCTCAAGAGCACAAACTGTGCGCTGATTGCCACAGAAACTACGAGCAGTGAGTCTTATGCCTAAGCGAGCGCACATAGAAGCACTAGTCGCGGATAGCGATTGGACTGATGCGTTCATGATTAAAGTCAAAGAAAACGACGGTCCTCTTGACACTCCCTGTTGGGAATGGCAAGGGGGCCTAGACCGTGCTGGCTATGGTAGAATACATGTTAAGAAGCACTGTGAGAAGAAGAGCGGAAGAAACTTCTTTTCTCACCGTATGTGCTACATGATTCACCGTGGCTACATTGAACCGGAGGAGTTTATCCTCCATCAATGTCACAACCGACTCTGCTGTAACCCAGATCACCACAAGTTAGGCGACCATAACGATAACATGGCTGACTTGGCGGAATCTGGGCGTGTGGCAGGGGCTAACAATCATAACAGCAAGTTATCCGAAGAGGATGCTTGGGAGATTATGGTATTATACTACGAAGGAGATGTTGATTCAGTTCTTTGGACAGTGACAGAACTCTCTAAAGAGTTTGATGTTGGCCGAGGAACAGTGACTGACTTGATTTATGGCCGTACTTGGAAGACTCTCTATGAGGAGTTCTGGGGCGAAGACGATAGCAAATAACACTAATAGGATGAATAGATATGAGATGCGATATATGTATAGAAGGTAATATAGAAAAGAAGGGTGCGTATTGCATGGATGGTGTTACCATTTGCAGACCGTGCTTAACCAACGCAATAGTATTCTATTGTGAACACCATAAAAATAAGCCCGCCAGTAACAATAAGGAGACTTCCGAGACTGTTAAAGAGGCGCGTAAAGAAGATAATGTTAGAGGGTGGTGGGCATGAGCGTAGTGACTATCAATTGCGAGTGCGGTTCATCCTGTGAACACTCTTGGAATGCTTTTCAATCGTACCTGCATTTCGGGCTGGTTGGGTGCCTTGCTTGCGATATATGTCGACGAGTCCCTAACATAAACTACGGAGGCATGACCGCATGATCCGCGACCCTATTTTTGGTGGCATAGATTGGGATGGAGTCCGACAACTTGGGTTTATGATCGGCGTCACGCTATCTATCCTATCATTCGGTGCGTCAACATCGGGCAATTGGTACGACCCTTATGATTGGGCCTGGACTTACATGTCCACCAACGCTCCAGCGTTTATTTTCCTTAGTATGCTGTTAACTATGGGTGGATACCTATACTTTCAGTTTGAGCAAGGAAGACTATGAGGTGAATAGAATGAGAAAAGTAATGTACTTAGAACACGGAAACATGGAATTGCTAGCGAAAGAAGTCAATCTGTATTTAGCCAAAGGCCACTGGGAACTACTCGGGCCAGTCGGTCACTTGAATGGTAGATGGGTCCAGACATTAGTATCGGGTGAGTGACTTGTCCAAAGGGTGTGCCGCTTACCTGCACTGTCCTTCTGACAAGGACTACGACTTTGATATGATGTTAGAGTTGCTAATAGAGTCTTCTTTTGGTGATAATCCCGTTGAAGAGGTCTACGCTGATGGCTGGACTTCTATACCTAACGGGATGAGCGAGTTAATCGCTGACGCTGGAAAGTACTATGGAGTCATACTGCTAACGTTAGAGGGCTTGAAGTCTTCGGATCTTAGAGCCCTTGTTGATAAGGGAGCGATATGCTGTCCGTTGACTGATATTGGTTGGGCGCACAAGCATACAGAAGCGAACTTCAAGGCTCTGTGCGCGACTATGGAAGCCAAGGATTACTATTCCAAAGTACGCAGCATGAAAATCAAGGCAGGAATGAAGAAAACCGATAAGCATGTGGGCCAAGTTCCCTTTGGCCATCGTCGAGACGATGAAGGTAAACTACAAGAAATACCTGAGATGATGGCTATGGCAAATGAGGTCAAGAAACACTACATCGCAGGAGTCCCTGTCACCGATATCGCTCGCGCATCAGGTGGGCATCTAAGTATCAGACAAGTCTACGGACTGATGGAACATTGGGGTGTAAAGCGTGGATGAAGCAGAGATTAGAAAACTCCAGTGGTGGCACGACTACCACAAGAGTAATGTTGTCTATTTGATTGCTCACATCGACGCTGTATTCGCAGGAAAAGAACACGCTGAGGGCATTCTTATGTCCGCCTTAGTAGGGTATCGCCAACAGTATTTAGCAGAACAGACTGGGGTGATTGAAAGTGAAACTGAAACCGAAACAACAAACTGAGGTCAACGAGTTCATGCGTAAATACGCAGACCGTTCTTACAAAACACCTATGAATGCGGTCCGTCTAAGTGCCGATCACACCGATGCTCACCGACGAGGGATCTTCGAAGTATGCAATGCGCTACTTGCTGAGGGTATTCCGTTCTATACTGAGGTGAGGCTCACCTGTGGCTGTATACCGGACATAGTGACCCCCACTCACATTGTTCCCTTCATCGAGGTGCTAGGGACAGAAACTATGCAGATGTTTGAGGACTTGAAACTGCATAAGTACCCAGAAGAGTTCAAGCAAAGATACAGTTCGGGCAGGTTAAAGTCCTTTATCTTCGTTGACGCAAACGAGATTGCCTTGTCTCGGTCGAACAAGAAGGACGTGTTATTTTGAGTAAAGAACAACTTACTAACGATCAGGAACCAATCATTAAGGAAAGAAAACGAGGGCAAGAGGGCTCTACATCCTTTTTATCGTCTTTGGGAATTGATTTGAGTAATGTGCACGTACGAGTTAGCCTAAAACCCGAAGACAAGGAACTCATTCAGAGCACTCTGAAGGAGATCTCCGACAAAGTAGACTACCGTTGGAAGGTTACGCAAGGCATTATGATAGTTGCTTTGCTACTTAGCGCAGGTGCGCAAGTGGTTAATTGGTTGTAATCACTCTACGTAGTTGTAGGCCATCTTTAGAACTTCAGTCATAGCGACCTTGCTCTTTCCACCGCAGAGTTTCTTCCATCGTGAATCGTCGCCACAGTGAATAACTTGTCCGTTGACATACTTCTTTCCTTTAGACATAACGGAGTCTCCTTCTTCGCCTTGCAGTTCAAGTGCGTGGATTCCGTTCTTGCCGTGCCACAATCCTTTGAGGATTGCTTTGCGTGCAACTTTCTTCTTTCCGAGGATTTCAGCAAGGGGTCCCTTGACTGTTACTTTGACATCTAGTGGCTTAACCATGTTCTCACTACCTTTCATTTCCTATTTAATAGACTCCGCTGAATCCAGCGATTGGGCCCATTCCTACTCCTTGAGCCTCATTATAAGGTGCTAGGATTTGTTTTTTCATGTTGACCAGCATATCTCTCGTCTGCTCTAGTCTCTTTTCTGGGCGGTTGGGATGGTATGCTATTGCTTCTTCTAGAAGGGTGATGCATTGTGCGTATTGCTCTGGTGTGACGGGGCTGCCATCCTTTGTTCCACTGCCGGTCATTCCTACTTGACCAAATAATGCCTTTATGAGGTTCATCTCTTGGTCTCCGGTGAGTGCATTACGCGGGAAGTCAGTGAATGCAGGATTCTTTGTTGCCGTGGCTGCTTTAGTTGCTTTACCGTTGCCAGAGTCTCGGCTTTTCAATACAAGGAGAGCCCCTGCTGCCACTGCTAAATACATCATATTATTTGATTTCATGAAAACACTGCTCCGAATGCACTCTTGCTGCTTCTGGTTGTTGGGAGAGGTCTGTTTTGTAGATATCTGTATAGCATAAATGCGCCTATCCCCGCGACTATTGGCATTGAACCAATCATGAATGCTTTACCTTCGTGTACGTAGGGTCCACTTTCTGCCCACTCTGCGATAAGTTTCTTATCTGCTTCATATTGCTTGGAAATAGGATCGAACTCTCCTTGAGTTATTCTCTCCATTGCTAGGTTGTCGGCCGCTGTGTTGTAGTCAGTGTATCTTGTAGCAAAGTTATTGGTTCTGTTATACAAGATATCATCGCTAGGAAACTGAGACATTCCCGGAACGTTTCTCTCCCAGTTATCAAAGTCCACAAGTGATGCTGTTCCGAGTCCTTTTTGGAAACGGGCTCTCTTAACCTTAGCGTTGTGTAGTCTAGCGTTACCTCTAGCAATACCACCAATGAATCCGCCGTCTTGTGCTGGTCCTTGTGTGCCGAAGTAACTCATGATATCACCGTGTTAGTATTTTGTAGAAGACGTATCCGCCGATTCCGTTAACCAGCATAGAGGAGCCGTAGACTTGCCACTTTGCTCGGTCACCCATCCAATTAGAGATTTGTCCTTGTCCCAATCCAAGAGCAGGGTGCAAGTAAGCAGCAGTTCCTGCCACCATCATCTTTCCGCCCACTCCTACGATTGATCTGCTTCCTGCGGAGTAAACTCCTCCGCCGAATACTCCAGCAAGTCCTGCACACTTTAGTATAACAGGGAGGATGTTTGGCCCCATAGTGTCATCTGATGCCCATAGTGGATTCCAAGGAGAGCCTGTGTTCGCTGCTGCGGAGTTAACCATGGAAGGCGCATAGCCCATGTTGGTCATTCGAGGTTGGGGTGGAGCGACACTTCTTGGTCCTGCGTTACCCATACCAGAGTCTCCCGTGGGTGTTGGGGCTGCGACCGGTTCACGGCTAGCCCGCTTTCTTTCAACCACTAGGGGTGGCTGTTCGACTGTAGTTGAGCCGATAAATCCTGACATGTCCATTGCCTCGTTTTCATCTTCGTCGTCATCGTAGGAACTTGCTCCTAAAAATCTGCTTCTCACTTCATTCCCTCCGTAATTGATACATACAAGAGTCCACCGACTCCTGTGAATAGGAATACTTTGTTGATGAAGTCTCTTGGTTCACCGACTACTTTCGCTACTTTCTTAATTACTGGTCTTGATCCCGGGAAGTCCGCTCCCACGTAGGCCATTGCTGCGAATATCAATGCCACAGAGGTGACAGATGAACCGAAAGGTGCTCCGATACTAGAATAACCGTTTAAGCCACTGATTCCTTTAACGGCTCCTGTGGATCTTAACTGGGAAGCGATGCTGTTCGCCACTTCTTTTGCTTCGTCCATACTAGGGTACTTGCCATCTATTAAGTGGGTCTTTCTTTTCGGGCAGTAATGTTCAACAACAAAGTAACCTGCGTTGTTCTTCACCACATAGACCACAGCCCAACCGTGTTTGGTTGATATCTCTTGTGTGTCCATAAGGTCGCCTTGTACCGTTGGCGTGAAATTGGGCTTAGGGCCAGTGTGTCCTGCCCCTAGTGCTCTTAGTGAAGTGTGGCGCGCTCCGTTGAGATAAGAGTTCATCTCTCCTTGTGCACCGTATGCTTCCAGCGACCCATTTGCGGTGTTTCCAAAGCCACGGGACATGACGTTCATTTGGTTTCGGCTCGCTAGCATCGTATCACTCCAAGGGTATCTATGTAATAACGGCTTTGTTTTTATTCCTTAGCCGATCTTCGGTAGCCTAGTCAAACGCTGGATAACATAAAACGTGGCTCCCAGACCTGCCGCCAACCCGATTATACCTTTAGTGGCTTCTATTTGACTGAATATTCCAATCGCGCCGCTATTTTCGTACGTTTCTAGTAGTGTTGCCGAAGGAGTTATTACTTTAGGCATGTTAAACGGCGAAGTTCTTTGCACGGTTCTCTTAGTGATTAGAGTTTTTGCTCCTTGATGATAGCGGGACATTTTATTTACTTTGCTCCAGTTATCATAGTACACTAACATGCCCGAAGGTTTGTATGCCAACCGACCCGTTATCGCAGGGACTGTTTTGTGGAATTCCCATACTATGTCTGAAAGGTTTTCGCCTGGCTCCGCCTCTTTGGCCAATACCACTTCTGAAACAAGCATACCATTGAATCCTTCTGGAACATACATTTGTCCGGGTGCTATGACGGTTTCTTGGTTTAGGTAGTTTTTGAACATACTCATAAGCATATTAAGGTCCGCTTCGTCATCTACTGGAGCATCGAATATTTTTTGTGGGGCCGATTGTGGCCAATCAGCCAACTGCATGATTCTAAGGGCCTGACCCAGTACTGCTGTGTATTCTGCGTTTGAGACTCTCGGTGCGTAGTCTATGAATGACTTCGGTCCTTTTTCACCTGCGGGTGATGCCAATGGGTGTTCTTTGCCGAACAACTTTGCTCTATAGATTAATTCGCCGGGGTTTTGTACGGTGTCAGTTATAGTTTTACCATTTATTCCCTCTGAGTATAGATGAGGAGAGTCTAAT
>Ga0209815_1001675_pt1 | contig 14266 bp, 5 predicted proteins | sample CoawatmetaG00DNA_FD_187507 | JGI IMG/M metagenome (GOLD analysis project Ga0209815, IMG submission 187507) | Marine microbial communities from the West Antarctic Peninsula - Coastal water metaG002-DNA (SPAdes) (version 2) | ecosystem: Environmental > Aquatic > Marine > Coastal ...
GATCTTATTATTAAAATAGAAAACACTCCTGTTGATCAAGAAGCTGTTGAGAACTTTATAAATCAAATTAAAAAACCGTTTATAAAAAACAAAGATTCTTATGAGTATGTTTTTGTAAATAATGTGAAACGGGTAAAAAAGAAAAAAAGCTATAAAGGCAAGGTCTATTTATTAGTAGGTGGAAGAACTTTTTCTGCTGCTGCGTATTACACGGCGCTGTTTAAAAACAGCAAAAGGGGATTAATTGTTGGAGAACAAGTTGGAGGGTCGCATCACGAAATAACGGGTGGAAAAATAATTGAGTACACATTGCCCAATACAAAAATTGGAATAAGAATACCTATAGCTCTTATGAAATTTTCACAAGAGTTAGAAACCAATATTCCAGAACAAAAGATAAACCCTACTGTTCAGATAACGGGAGAGGCTAAATATCAATATTTTCTTAAAAAAGAAGACTGGGACTTACAAGCAGTCTTAAAAATTATAAACCAACAAAATTAAAGTAGCCTCTTCAAAGACCCCCAACCTAATGTGATGATAAACAGTTAAATGATGCTATTAAGCGTTAACTATGATTTCTTTCTTTTATTATACCAGCTCCTACCAATTAGAACCACCTGCAACACACCCAGCAAGAGAAACGCAAATTGAATATTGTTTGTCCTTGCTTAAGTAGGCTAAAACGACTCCAAAGCGTCTTAAAATAGTCTTGATTTAAAGGTTTCAAGGAGATCAACTAAAGAAACTAATAACGGTTCTGTCGCATCTATCCATTCTTACATTAATTATCATATAAGGATAAAAATATATGTACTGATATTCAAATATTTACATTTTTATAGTTTGTTGCGAAAGTCTAAAATAGCCCTAATTATGACAGATGTGACAGAGCCCTTGACCAACCAACACTCCCTCCAAGGTGCAGAATTTTTCATTATCTTTGAAATATATTTTTTTAGGCCATGATGATTTTAAGAATACTATTAGTGATTATACTACTGACTGGATGTAGTAAAAAGGATCCAGCGGAAAACAATAACCCCATAAACGGCACTTACACCAGAAGTATTGATGTTAATGGCGAAGTTCGTGAATATTTGATTCACATACCGGATGCATACGATGGAACTCAGTCAGTACCTATTATGTTAAACTTTCATGGTTGGACAATGTCCGCTAATGATCAAATGAATGTGAGTGATATGCGTGCTTTATCAGAATCTGAACAATTTATCCTTGTTTATCCGCAAGGATCTCTGTTCTATGGTTCAACTCATTGGAATGTTGGTTCGTGGACAACGGGAAGTAGCTCTAATGATATAGGATTTATTGGCGATTTAATAATTGAAATCACTGCCAATTATAATATTGACCAAGATCGAATTTATGCATGTGGCTATTCAAATGGAGGGTTCTTTAGTCAAGAATTAGCCTGTCATTTAAGTGATAAAATAGCCGCTATTGGAGCCGTTGCGTCAAATATGAGTGAAAGAACAAGGAATACATGTAACCCAACTCACCCTACGCCAATTATTACAATTAGTGGCACCATGGATACTGTGGTTCAATACGATGGGTCTGAACCAGAAGGGACAATATCGCACAGCGAAACGATAAATTATTGGATAGACTTCAATAATACTGACACCTCAGCGGTTATAACCAATTTACCAAATAGCAATCCTACAGACGGAAGTTCCGTAGATTTATTTCAATATTTCAATGGAGATAATAATGTTGAAATCGAACATTATAAAGTTATAAACGGAGGTCACGGTTGGCCAGGAGTATTGGGGAATATGGATATTAACGCAAACTCTATTATTTGGGATTTTGTATCTCAATTTGATCTTAATGGCAAAATATAATTGTAAAGTATTAGAACCTGAAATAATAACTATTGCCAACACCGTACAAAATTAATTACTTCTTGCCTACTTACTAAACCATAGGCATATCTTCTTCTTTTAATTCAGAGACTTCTAAACCCCTTAAGTAGGTCAAACTTACATTTATAGAAGAATGCCCCATTGCTTTCTGTAACTTGGTTAATGAACCTGTTCTTTTAAAGATTTCTATTGCTCCTGAATGCCTGAATGAGTATAATGTTTGTCCTTGCTCAAGTAGTTTAGATTGTTTCTTAAAACGACTCCAAAGCGTCTTAAAATAGTCTTGATTTAAAGGTTGAGGTTTGCCAGAGAATATGTTGTTGTTAGGATTTCCTTTTATAAGAATATTTCTAATATAAGAAGGTACAGGTACAATTCTATTTCTTCCTGATTTGTTTCTATGTCCTGATAAATTAATATAGTTGAGGTCATCTGAAAAGTCTCCCCAAGTAAGTTCTCTAATCTCTCGATGAGGTCTTAAAAGACATCCATAAGTCATTAGACAACATAAGTGTAAGTGACTGTTGTGTCCTTTTATAGCATCAAGAATTTCATTTAGATTATCAAAAGGTTTATGAAGTGATGATATTGGTTTTTTCAGTTTTACTACCCTTACCAAGTTTGGTTTAAAATCATTTAGTAGCGGACTAAGAGTGCTTTTTACAGTTCGTTGTGTCTTTGGACTCCAATTAGGTCTCACAAGAAAGTCTCTAATATTAGAAGACTTCAGATTATCTAAAGTTATGTTTTTAATACTGTATTCAATCTCATAACGTTTCCATAGTGTAACTATCCTTTTAATGTCTTTAATAAAGCGTTCAGAACATCCCTGTGCAATCTTAACATCAACACCTTTCATAAGTGCTTGAATAACTGTGATAGGTGCTTCTTTAATCTCCTTTTTCTGTGGTTTAGGTCTCCATCCTTCTCTTAATTTTAATTCAAAAGCTGCTTTCAAGAGGGGAGGGTTATCAATACATTTTAAATCTAGGTCAATAGCTGTTCCATTCCAAAAACGATGGCGCTTTTCATTGTAATAGATAATAATAATTGGGTTGGATTTAGAACATCCTACAGATACTTTAAAGTGACTCATTCTGGCAGTTATTACTGGCAGAGAAAAACAAACATCAGTTAATTAGCTGTAAATAAGTCACTTGTAGTTACTGGATCATCGTACTCATAACCCGAAGGTCACTGGTTCGAGTCCAGTTCCCGCTACTAAGAAGAGTAATTAGCAATGGTTACTCTTCTTTTTTGCTTTAAACTTAGCGATACTTATGTTTTATGACTCTTTCCTGCTGTCTTTAGCTTATATAGCAGTCTCTAAATATGAATAAAACAGCAAGCACCAAAGTTGTCAGTAAAAGAATTAGTTAGCGCTATTAGATGTTTTCATACATAGCCTTGTTTAGATTTTATATCGGTTGGTAATAAACGTTCTAATAAGTATAGGGCTCTAGACTCTTTGAGGATGAGAGACTTTTAGTAGTATATCGAAAGGGATTGAAAAACACAGTTGTAGTGCTTGAGGCTTTCAATGAATTTTAATAAACATCACGAATCAAGTTGTTTAGTTATTTGTTTTTTAGACGGTTAATGTTTTCAGAAGAACAATAGTATTTAAATAAATTATATAATTATATAAGTCAATACCTTAATTATGTAAATTTTTTCTCACTTTGTTCATTATCTTTGACTAAGATAAGTTACCTTTTTAAAGATAATACGCAGCTTTAGTTTTAAAATTGTTAAAAAATTAAAAGACAGCAGTGCTAATTGTTTTCAAAATAGTCTTGTCTCAATAAAACGCAAGAAACAGTCCTCACTAATTATGTCGAGGCTTTTGCTAATAATGGCTTTGTTAGCTATTGCGTTTAATGATTAGATAAGGAACGGTGTTTTCTGGTTCTCTTATAGAGATAGATTAGATTGGCTATTACCGCTATTTAACTTCCTGCACTTATGGGCTTTACCTTAAATTTTTATTAAAATAAATAAACTACTGTTATCTGAATGATAAAATCAAATAAAAAACCTGTTTATAAAGATTTAGAGAAACTGATTAATGAATTAAAATCAGACTCTGAGTTTAGGGAAGTCGAAGATCGTTTTAATACACTATTAAAAAGATCAGAAGAGGGTAACGATGAATTAAAACAGGTAAAATTAACTTTAGCAGTAAGAGAGAAACATTATCAAGAAATATTTTATAAATCTGCGCAAGCAGAACTGATTCTCGAAAATAACAGGTTTATAGAGTGCAACGTTGCCGCTGTAAAGATGCTAGGTTATGAGGATAAAAAAGAATTCTTAGGTAAAAAACCTTTCGAATTGTCACCTGAAAGACAGCCCGATGGCCAGTTATCTGAGGAAAAGGCAAAAGAGATGGTGAATATTACTAACAATTCTGATATCAATAAATTTGAGTGGACGCATGCAAAAAGCAATGGGGATGTTCTACATGTAGAAGTTATATTAACAACCATGCCTACCGAGAATGTCAATGATAAAACGTACCATGTGGTATGGAGAGATGTCAGTGATCATAAAAAAAGCAAAAAACAACTGCGCAAGTTGAACAACAAACTTGCTGAGAAAATTAAAGAGTTAGCTTATCAAAATGAAGAGAAGGGAAAACGTACTGATGAATTAACCATTGCCAATGAAGAGCTACGTTTGTTAAGTGCCGAGTTATTAAAGAAAAATAAAGTAGTCTCTGAAATTAAAAATAAATTTAATAATTTATTTGATAAAAGTCCCGTTTCAATCTGGGAACAAGATTTTTCTGGAGCCATAGAAATGTTAAATAAAAAGACGGCTGAAACAGGTGACATAGAAAAATATTTAAATGAAAACACTGAATTTGTTAAGCAATGTCTCTCAAAAATTAAAATATTAAATGTAAATAAGAGAACGTTAGATTTCATAGGGGTTAAGAGTAGAAAAGAATTAATAAGTCATCTTAGAAAAACAAATACAGAAAAAGCAATTCGTGAATTAAAGAATGAATTGACATCAATTGCATTAGGTAAAAAAAGTTATATAAGTGAAACTGAATTTGTAAAAAAGGATGGCACCATTCTTTATGCTATTTTAAAATCTACAATGGTTGATGATTTTGGGGGAAACATAGCTTCTGTTATTAATATAACCGAGCGAAAGGAGGCAAAGAAAGGCCTCAAGGTAAGTGAAGAAAATTACAGGGAATTGGTTGAACAAATTCCGGATGGTGTTTATAAAAGTACACACAACGGCAAATTTATAGAAGTAAATTCTGCAATGGTTAAGATGCTTGGTTACAATTCTAAAGAAGAATTATTAGCAATCGATATTCAGAGAGATCTGTATATAGATTGTTCTGATCGTGATGCTTTTATTTTAAATGAATTAAGTCAAGATTTAGGTGTTTTTCAAGTAAGAAAGAAAGATGGTTCAGTAATTTGGGTTGAAGATCATGGATGGTATTCTTTCGGGAACTCAGGTAAAATTATAGCTCATCAAGGCATAATGCGTGATGTTACAGGAAGTAAAACTTCTGAAATGAAAATAACGAAGCAAAATTTAGAACTTTCCTTTCAGAATGAAGAGATAGTAAAACGTGAGGCAGAACTAATTAAGACCAAAGAAAAAATTGAAAAAAGTGACGAACTATACAGGCTAGCGGTAGCTGTAACTAATTTAGGAATTTGGGATTGGAATGTTAAAGAGGGTATAATTTATTTTTCTAAACTATGGAAAGCTCAAGTAGGGTACAAAGAAGATGAACTAGAGAATGTGTTTTCTACTTGGCAAAATCTTTTACATCCAGATGATTCTTATGAAGCAAATAAAAGTATTGAAGATTACTTAAAAAATCCTGTTGGCCAATATACTTCAGAGTTTAGGATTAAACACAAAAATGGTTCCTATATTTGGGTTTCTGCTAGAGCAGAAGCGATAATAAACAACAAGAGAGAAGTTGTTCGAATGTTTGGCTCACACACTGATATTTCAGAACGTAAAACCTCTGTACTGAAGTTAAAAGAGAAGAATATAGAATTAATTAAAGCAAAGGACAAGGCAGAGGAAAGTGACGAACTTAAATCCGCCTTCTTATCCAATATGTCACATGAAATTCGGACACCGATGAATGGCATACTTGGTTTTTCTGAATTATTAAAAGAACCAAATTTAACTGGAGAAACACAGCGAGAGTATATTGGTATTATTGAAAAGAGTGGTGAACGTATGCTTAATATTCTAAACGATATTGTTAGTATTTCTAAAATAGAATCTGGTCTCATGGAAGTGAACATTCAGCATACGGATATTAACGAGCAAATAGGTTTCATCCATTCTTTCTTTAAACATGAAATTGAAGGGAAGGGAATCCGTTTTTTAATTAAAAACTCCTTGAAAGGAAAAGAAAATTATATTCATTCAGACAGTGAAAAAATCTATGGTATTCTTATCAATTTGATTAAGAATGCCGTTAAATTCACAAAAGAAGGATCAATAGAATTAGGGTGCCGTTTAAGAACAGAAGAGGAGTCTTCAGTACTTGAATTTTACGTAAAAGATACGGGAATTGGGGTGCCTAAACAAAGGCAAGCAGCCATATTTGATCGTTTTATACAGGCAGATGTTTCAGGCAAAATGGCATATCAGGGAGCCGGCTTAGGGTTGTCTATTTCTAAAGCATACGCAGAGTTACTTGGTGGGAAAATCTGGATGGAAAGTGAGGAAGGAAAAGGGTCTGTGTTTTATTTCACCCTACCGCACCTGACTAAATAGAATAAAAAAGCGCAAAAAGATGAAGGTCAATCATAAAGTTTCTAAACTAAAAATATTAATTGTAGAGGACGATGAAATTTCAGGAATGCTCCTGAAATTGATGGTTAAAGACTTTGGTAAAACGGTACTTAGGGCAAGAAATGGTATTGAAGCGGTAGATCTGTGCAACAATAATCCTGATGTTGATTTAATTCTGATGGACATACAAATGCCAGAATTAAATGGAGATGAAGCAACCCGACTAATTCGCCAATTTAACAAAGAGGTTATTATCATTGCACAGACAGGTTTGGTGTTACCTGCAGACAAAGAAAACGTAATTGAGGCAGGCTGCAACGATTATTTGTCAAAACCAGTTGACAAAAAGAAATTACTTGCATTCATACAAAAATATTTCTAATAATAAAATTTACATTGTCTATAATTACTACTTCAAGCGGTGCCTAGGTAATGCAGACTATTTGTAAAAATAATATATAAATAGTAGCTTTATCTGTTAAAGTTAGATGGAGGTAGACCTTCAAAAGAGAATCTGGTTGTTTTCTTGATTCCACTTATTGCTAAATAAGTTGTTTTAAAAAAGTAGTTTACTCTATGCTATGTTTTTTTAGATTTAGCGGATACTAAAACTACGTAATTATTTTGCGAAATGATTTAGTCTGTATCTCTATGAACGTAATGCTTAGAAAAATGAAACACATTTATACCTATTTAAAGCTCTAATATTAATATCGAAATCATAGGATACCGAAAACTCATGAATACCCCCTGTATTTTTGAGTTCTGTGGTATTAAAATCATACGAATAGCCAAAACGAAATCCTTGAAATCTAAATCCTGCAAAAGTAGTAATTGAACTAATTAAGGAGGAGTTGTCGTCATTTTTTATGGGTGATGTAGCGGCTGTAATTCCGAAAGAAAAAGCATCCTCAAAAACATATTGTAGCCCCATGTCTAGCCTATTAAAATTGGCTTGCATCATAAAATTAGACAAGAGGTATACCTTACTTTTATTCGCAAACCAGGTGCTATAATTTTCTAAAAAAGGGAGGTAATACTTTGTGTGCACAGACCAAAAGATATCTAGTGGTATATTGCCATTTTCAGTGAAAGAAATATTAGGCTTATTTAAATGTTTTACCGTTAAGCCAATCCAAGAATCTTTATTATTAAACAAAATAGAGCTGCTAAAATCAAAGAAATTTCTCTGTTGATTTAGTAATAAAGGATCTAAGGTAGTGGTGTTTATGAGGTTGGTATTTAAGTTGATTTGATCTTCTAATAATAGGTTTTGAAATCCGTAATTTTTCATTCCAAAACCTGCGGAAACACTAGGTCTAAAGTACCACGTCTCACTAACTTGAAAGGCCATACTGTAATTTAAATTAATTTGATTAAAACTATAGTTAGATATACTTTCTGTCTGATTTAAAAAACTAATGCCAATTCCGGTCTTAAACCCCTCAAACCAAGTATCAACAAAAACAAAATTAGAGTTGGTTTTAAATGCACTATTTCTCCATTGAGACCTACTTATAGAACCGATTTTTGTGCTTCTAAGAGCACCTGTAAAAGAAGTGTTTAAAGTTTCTGGAACCAAGAAATTTTGTGAAAATATAATATCTTGTGCAAATGTTTGTACACTGGCTAAAACAAGAAATAAGAGTATAATTTTCTTCATCTTATTTTAGAAGTGTTAAAGGTGAAGTTGCTGTAATTTCTTTAGTATAAAAAGTAACTCCTTTTACAACCATTATGTAGTTGCCATTTTCTGCAGGTAAGCCCTTTATATTTCCGTTCCAACCTTTTAGATTGGTGTTTTTCTCATAATAGATTGCGGTTCCCCAAGTATTAAAAATAGTCATTTCTAATGTTGTAAATCCTCTGTGAGAAGGTCTTATTACATCATTAAAGCCATCGTGATTTGGTGTAAACGCATTCGGACTTATCAAAGAATACCCTTTTGTGATTTTTACTGTGCGTTCTAAAGTTTCTGCACATCCGCCGGCATGTATTACTTTTAGAATTATTGTAAAAGTTCCTACTTCATCATAAATATGAACCGGATTTTCTTCAAATCTAATCGGACTTCCATCTCCAAAATCCCATGAAATACTTTCAGAGTCTCCGGTAGAAAGATTGGTAAATTGTATCGGGTCTTTTACAGACAATAAATCATAGGTATCTAAAGCAAACGAGCTGTATCTAAAATCTGCGTCCCCAATAATAGGGATGTCAATATTAAAAGAGGTACTTGTTTTACAACCTCTGTCATCTGTAACAGTGAACGTATAGGAACCACTTTGAGAGGTTGTCATTATACTAGCATCTTCGCTAGACACGGTTCCGTTAGACCAACTATAGGTGTATGGCAAATAGCCACCAGTTACTTTAGCTTGGGTTTGTTTACTGATGTTTTTTAAATCACAGTTTGTGATACTTGTTTCTATGAGAGTAATAGCAAGTGGTTCTTGTCTGAAAATATTAAACTGCCTAGTTATTTGGCAACCATTTGCGTCTGTAATTTCTAAAGAATAATCTCCTGCAGGAATATTTTCTAAATTTTCTGTAGTGTCATTCGTGTTCCATAAAAAGGAATATGGGGCAGTACCACCAGAAGTATCTATAGAAATACTACCACTATTTACATTAGCGCAGTCTCTGGCATCTATAACGGTGGCAGAAATGGCTATTGTGGCCGGATTTGTAAGTGTAAATGTTTTTTCAATGGGACATTGGTTTGCATCGCTATCTGTAATTGTTACTGTATATGTTCCTTGTTCAAGATTGTTTCTTTGCAGTCCTGCAGTTGCATCATCATTCCAAGTAACTAAAAATGGAGCAACGCCACCCATAAAACTTAAAGTAATGGCACCATCTTTTTTTCCGTTACAGGAAATAGGAGTTACAACTGAGGTTGTAAAAAACAGCGGTTCTTCAATAACAATGGTTTCTTTTTTTACGCAATTATTAGCATCTGTAATTGTTGCAACATAGGTGTCTGCAGATAAATTAGACAAAGAGAAACCGTTGGCAAAGTTACTCCAAGATATTTCATAAGGGGCTGCACCACCAGTTACTGCTACATCAATAGATCCATCACTTTTTCCGTTACAACTAACGTCTGTTTTGGTGTAATTTATTACAATTTCAGGAGATTGCTGTATCATAACAGTCGCATTTACCGTGCAACCTAAATTGTCTGTAACTGCAATAGTATAAGCACCAGCAATCAAATTATCAATGTCTTCAGAAATACTTGTAAAGCCCTCAGGGCCATTCCATTTGTATATGTACTCAAAAATTCCCGGAGAGGTTTCTACCTTGGTCCCTCCAGAAATTTCAATTTCAATTGTACCTGTTGCATCTCCAAAACATAAAATATCTTGTGTAATAATCGTTTCTATTTTTAGTTCTTCAGGTTCGGTAAGTGTAATTTCTGTTTGAACTTTGCAGTTATTATTATCAATAACTTCTAATGTATATGTGCCTGCGGTTAAGGTATTTTGATTTTTAATATTTTGAATAATTCCACTACCATTAGAGGTTGTCCAATTATAGGAGTGTGGCGTTGTTCCTCCAGAAACAGTCAGTGCTATAGCACCATCATTTCCTTGAAAACAAGAAATATTTTGCTCTAAATCTTTGGTGATTGCCAAAATAGCGGGTTGGGTTACAAGGAATACTTCAGTAATAAAAAATCCTTCTTTATCTTCTACTCTTAAAGTATAGCTTCCGGGTTCTAAATTTTCTATAGCAGTATCGGTTGACGAGAATCCGTTAGGCCCAGTCCAAGAAATTAAATAAGGACTGCCAGTTTCAAAAGGAATTCCTCCCGAAATATTAGTAGTTATAGAAGCGTCATTAGATTCGAAACAGGTATTATTTATAAGAACAGCGTTTGAGTTTATACTTGGGTTTACAATAACTTCTAAAAGAAATATTTCGCCAATACAATTATTAGTGGCTGGTGTTACTGTATAGGTAACCTTTACGGGGGTTGTTCCGGTGTTTTCTAAAGTCTGACTTATTTCATCTTGTGGATTGTTCTCTTCGGAAGCACCTATAATTGCATTAGTAGGACTAAAAGTAGGAGTAGACCATGTATATTTTGTCTCTAGAGGAATGGTGTTTGTTGAAACAGTGTCAGGGTTGAAATTAAAAGGAGCTTCACTATAAACGGTAATTTCAGCTGCAGTAATTATAGGTATTTCGTTTATGATAACACTGGCTATATTTGATTTAATTTGAGCACAACCAACAGAAGAAAAAGAAATTTTTGCATAATAAAAAACTTCTCCAACATTCGTAGTTGGTGGATTATAAGAAGTATTTGTTTCGTTTTCGATGGCAGTTCCTGAAATAGTGTTATTTTCTGTATTAGAAAACCATTGATAAGTTGGCGTTCCTGTTCCGTTTTGATAAGCAACTTCTAAAAGAGTTGCAGTTTCATTTATACAAATTTCAGAGGAAGTTGGCTGCGTTGTAAATGTAGGTGCTGCATTTACTTTTAAAAATGAAATAGCACTTGTAACAGCGCAATTAGCCTCTGGTTGTGAAATAAGTAAATAGTAATAAAAGCGACCAACAGTTGTTGTTTCTGGCGTGTAGGTTGCGGCATTTGCGTCAACTAATGCAGTTCCACCTGTTGTTGCATTTGTATTATTCACAAACCATTGATAATTTTTAGTAGAAGAGGTTCCGCCAGAAACCACAACCGTTAAATCTGCAGGTATTGCATTTTGACATAATTCTTGATTTGCAATTGCTTGGCTATTTATAACAGGACCTGCAACGACACTTATTGTAAAAACAGCACTTGTAGCTGAAGTACAACCAGTACCATCTATAGAAACCTCTGCATAATAATAGAAATCACCCGTAGTTGTAAATGTGTCTGTTGTATATTTTGAAGTGGTTTCTCCAGGAATGGCAGTTCCACCAGAATTTAGGTTTGCAATATTCGAATACCATTGATAAGTAGCATTGCCCGTTCCACCAGAATAGGTAACTTCTAATTCATTTGCATTCCCGTCTATACAAACGGTTTGTAATGTGTTGACAGTACTTATACTTATTTGAGGCACAACATTTACTGCTGCTGTATTTGATATAATTTCTGAACAATCACTGGTATTAAAATTTATTTTAACATAATAAAATGTTTCTCCAATTACATTTGTTGGTGCATTATAAGAGGCGTTCGTTTCATTAGCAATAGGTTCTCCATTAGCAATTGAGTTAGAGGTGTTAGAAAACCATTGGTAGGTTGGGGCTCCTATTCCGTCTTTGAAGGCAACCTCTAAAAGTGTTGCAGCTCCATCTAAACAAATTTCAGAGGATTCTGGTTGTGTTGAAATAGAGGGCGCTACTTTTATTTTTAATACTGAAGTATTACTAGTAACACTGCAACCAGCTTCTAACTGAGACACAATTACATAATAATAAAAAGTACCATTCATGGAGGTGTTTGGAGTGTAGGAAGCAGTAGTGGCATTATTAATTGAAGTTCCGTTGGTATTAGAATCTGTGTTGTTTTGATACCATTGATAGTTGTAAGTGCTGCTAGTGCCGCCAACTACGGTAATTGATAAAGCTATTGGTGTTGCATTTTGACACAATTCTTGGTCTGCAATTGCTTGGGTATCTATAACAGGATCTGCAAGAACATGTACTTCAAAAACAGCACTAGAAGCTTTGTTACAGCCAGCACCATCTAAATAAACTTCTGCATAATAATAGAAATCACCAACAGTTGTAAATGTATTTGGGGTATGTGTTGAAGTTGTTTGTCCGTTTATGGGGTTTCCACCAGAACTTGTATTGGTAGTATTTGAGAACCACTGGTAAGAAGGGTTTCCTGTTCCGTTGGTATAGGTAACCGCGAATTCATCTGCATTTCCGCCAATACAAATAGTTTGAAAATCATTTGCGGTATCTACCATTATTTGGGGCACAACATTTACGCTAGCGGTGTCTGATGCAATCTCTGCACAACTGCCCGAGGTAAAAGAAACTTCAACATAATAAAAAATTTCTCCAATGGTGTTTGTTGGTGGGTTAAAAGCACTAGCAGTTTCGTTAGGAATAGGTGCTCCTGTTGCATTGTTGTTAGAGGTATTAGAAAACCACTGATACAAAGGAGTTCCTGATCCGTATTGATATGCAACCTCTAAAATTGTTGCCGCACCGTTTAAACAAACTTCCGAAGAAGTAGGTTGTGTAGAAATAATGGGTGTAGGATTTACTGTAATTATAAAAGTTACAATATCTCCAGCGCAACCGTCTAAAGTTGGTGTTACAGAAAAGGTAACTGTTTCGACTGTGTTTCCAGTATTTGTTAGGGTCTGAACAGGTATTGTATTCGTATTTCCGGTAGCTTGAAAGCCTGTAATATTTGCGCTTGTAACCGCGGTCCAGGAAAATACTGTACCTGAGTTATTTGCTGTTAAATCAATTTCAGAAGTACTTTGAGTAGAACAGATTTCTTGTGTTACGTTTGTATTTGTAATAATGGGTTTTTCAAAGACTTTAAACTGTTCTGTGCTAGTATTCGATATCCCACACGCATTGGTTACGGCTAAAGAGATGGTATAAACACCTGGTGTGGTATATGCAATATTTGTGGGGCTTACCTCGGTAGAGGTAGCAGGTGTTCCTCCATTGAAGGTCCAATTATAGCTAATTTCATTGGTGTTACTTGTACAGTTTTCTACAATTGCTGTTGGGTTAATAGAGGCATTTCCACACACATCTGCAATTTCTACAATGTTGGCTGTTGGTGGTTTTTTTACGTCGATTACTTTTACCGCAGTTGCTGTTCCACAAATTGTCGTTATTTTTTGTGTTAGCGTGTATTTACCTGGCGTATTAAATTTAAATTCTGGATTCTCTGAAGTTGCGTTTGTATTATTTGTAAAGTTCCAATCTAAAGAGATGCCACAATTATCAGCAGTATAGCCAACCACCCATTCATAGGTGGGTAGACTACATAAACCTATTAGATCTGTTGTATTTGTTGATTTTACAATTAAAGGAATGCAGCCCTCTTCCTTATCAGTAGTAAAAACAGGTGTAATTTCAGGTGAAATACAAATGTCTTTTGTAAACGTCTCTGTGGTGCAAAAAGTTTTAATTGTTAAGCTAACCGTAAAGATACCACTTGAAGTATAGGTGTGGTTTTCGTCTACAGAAGTGTCTACAGAGAATACTTCTTTAGTTGTTCCGTCTCCAAAATCCCAAATAAAATCTGCATTTTTATCACAATTAGCACCATCAGCAATTATAGATTCATTGTTAAAAACAACATTTGTGTTGATGCAACTTTCGTTTAAAGAACTAAATGCTACTGTAGAAGGTTCTAAAATGGTAATATTAGAAATTGTAAAATCTGTAGAACCACAACCATTTTGAACGGTTAAAGTAGCAACAAACTCGCCTTCTGCTTCAGCGCAAGTACCTTCTAAATAGTTGTGAGGTGTTGGAAATTCAACTAAGTTTTCTGCTTCTATTGTAGCTTGCGTAAATTCTTGTATTGGACTACCATCGCCAAAATCAACTAAATACTTCGTGTCAGAAGAGTTCGTTTCCCAATTTGT
>Ga0209815_1001676_pt1 | contig 14259 bp, 17 predicted proteins | sample CoawatmetaG00DNA_FD_187507 | JGI IMG/M metagenome (GOLD analysis project Ga0209815, IMG submission 187507) | Marine microbial communities from the West Antarctic Peninsula - Coastal water metaG002-DNA (SPAdes) (version 2) | ecosystem: Environmental > Aquatic > Marine > Coastal ...
TAGAAAGAAATGGAAATGTAGCGGATCTAAATCCGTTGGGGAATAAATAAATGAAATTTAAATTAAAAATAGAAAAATCTTCCTATCCGCTAGGGGAGGGAGACGATGCCGAAGAAGTAGCAAAGGTTATAATTGTTTCTCCTGATAAAGAGGTTTTACTTCTTAGGCGCGCAGATCATATGATTTGGGAACCTAACAAATGGGATTTACCCGGCGGTCATCGTAAAGAAAATGAAGAGATTAAAGACGCTGCAAGACGAGAAGTAAAAGAGGAATTAGGTATCGACATTGAAGATTTAAGTAAAGTAGATGAGTTTGATAAAATCACATTATATCGAACAAGCAAAGAAAAAGAAGAAGATTATAAACTTGATGATGAAAACCAAGAAGCAAAGTGGATAAATATTTCTGCTTTAAATAATATTGAATTGGTACCGAAAATAGAAAAATACATTAGAAAGGTTTTGGTTTAGATGAAAAACCTAGTTGAGAACTTTAAACATTTTTTAACAGAAGAAAAAAGCGTATATACTGCTGAGTTTCTTGTGATTGCAGAGCCTGGGACGCGTCTTTATGGCAAAGTTTTTGAGGCTATTCGCGGTGTCGAAGGTGTAACTGTTATTCGCTCCACCGAAGCTCTTGAAAGAGATGACAAAAACAATAAAATAATGAAGTTATCAGTTCGTTTTTATGTAAATCCTGCTGATGCCATTCCTTATCTTGAAAAACTAAAAAATGTTATTCGCGGTCTCAGAGATAAAGATGGCGGTCGCATATTATCAGTTTCTATTCGAAAACTGCCCGAAAGAATGGACGATCTATTTAAATAAATAAAAATATCATTTGTCTTTTTGTTATACTAACGCTATAGTTATACAATAGAGGGGATAAGCGTGAACAATCTGAGAATGGTGCTAATTCAAATATTTATAATATTATTTAGTATATTCTCCATTATCTCTTGCGCTAACCATACAGAAGAAAGTTCTGTAGCTGGTAACGATATAATAGATGTTGGACCAGAAATACAAGAAGACAAAGACACCGCAATAGAAATAAAAGAGGATACTTACTCAATCTGGACAGATCCTTGTGTCGAATGTGCGTGGTATTTTTGTGGTAACTTGGACGCCGTTTGGCAGAAACAAATTTGTATTAACAACTGTGATGCCCCACCTACAGTTGTGTATGAAAGTATATGCGAAGAACATTTAGAGTGTAATCCTACACAATTTATCTTAGAATCTAATATTCCATGTATTACCGGAGAAGGATATCCCGGTTTTAAGGAAAAGCTTTGCAACAAAGGACAAATTCAATATACAGACTGTATATCAACCTGTACAGAGGAGATCTGTGACTATATCGATAACGATTGCGATGGTGACATAGACGAAGGTATTAAGAACGCTTGTGGGGGCTGTGGAGACGTCCCTGAAGAGATCTGTGACTATATCGATAACGATTGCGACGGGCAAACTGATGAAGGACAACTAAATGCATGTGGCGAGTGTGGACCTCTTAATGAAGAAATATGTGATAACATCGATAATGATTGCAATGGTTTAACTGATGAAGATTTAGTAGGTGAATGTTCCACAATATGTGAAGCAAATTTACAATATTGCGTAGAGGGTCAATGGATCTGTACAGCCAAGCAACCTAAGCCAGAAGTTTGCAATGGTTTAGATGATGATTGTGACGGGCTAGCAGATGAAGGACTGAATTGTCTTTGTACAGTAAATGATATTGGCGCGTTGATGCCATGTAAGGAGAGCCCATTAGTTTGCGGAGAAGGGTATAAGGTATGTGAATGTGCAGATGAAGCATGCTCAGAACTTCAACTAAGTGAATGTTTAGCAGTCTGTCATTGGATCCCGGCGACAATACCAGCTGGTTCGACTTGTGATAAGTATCTCGGAGAAATCATACCAGAAGAATGCAACAACCATGATGACAACTGCAATGATCAAATAGATGAAGGTTTGGTTGCTGGTTGTTATAGTGGGGCGCCAGAAACAATGTTAGTTGGTATATGTTTGCCGGGAGAAATGACGTGTCTTGAAGGTTCTTGGGGCAACTATGACGATAATAATGTTTTTATTAAAAAACTTTGCTTGGGAGAGGTTACACCGCAGCCCGAAGACATATGCAATGGCACAGATACAAATTGTGATGGAAAAATAGATAAAGATAAAGAATTAGAGCCAACAGATATTCTTTTTATTGTGGATTTGTCTGGCTCTATGAAAGAAGAAATCAATGCCGTTACATTGGCATTAAACCATTTTGCTGTTCACTATAACGACTCTGATATCATTAAATGGGGTTTAGTATTTACTGCATCGTATACTGATGGCGGCGACCAAGTTGTTTTAGCTACAGATTTGGTAGACTTAGAATTATTTATGATCATCTTTCAAAGCATGGGCTTTTCACCTTTTGGCGGCGAAGAGCAAAATTATGATGCTATTTATATGGCAATCCATAATTTAGTGGGAGCTTCTTCGCTGCCCTACGAGCTTGTAGATTTAACATGGGTTAGTCCATGGGGATGGGGAGATACCCCAGCTGAATCGGATCCGCCAAAAGATACTTGGAACATAAGTTGGCGTGACGATGCAAAACATGTTATTATCCTTTTCTCAGATGAGGAGGGGCAAACATATTTAGAACCAAGTATCACAGAAGATATCTTGGTTAATATGATCAATGCAGCAGATGAATTGGCAGTTTATGCCTTTACTCTAGCTTGGATGATAGATTCGGGAGCTTCTGATAATTACGTAGCGTTAACTGAAGCTGGTATGAAGGGCAAAGCCTATCCTCTTACAATGAAAGCGATAGAAATGTATAACAACCTTCTTGAAATCCTTGATGAAACCGCGTGCGGTGGTGAATGATGGGCATACTGATTTGTTATTTCGGATATGCAAAAGCTTTTTTGATTATTAGCATTGTTTGCTTAATTTCATTATATTTGTATAGTAAAATTGTATCCTAACCGGAGGTTTTTATGCTAGCAGATATTGTTGTTGATCTTCAATACGGAGATTGTGGTAAAGGTAAGGTAACACATCACTTATGTAAAAATGAAGATTACACCCATGTAATTCGCTACAACGGTGGGTGTAATGCGGGACATACCATTTATCACAATGGGACTAAGTATATCACTCATCATATTCCAGCAGGTGTTTTTTTTGGTATTAAATGCATTATTGGTCCTGGTTGCGTTGTTAATCCTGAACAATTCTTTAAAGAACTACAAGAGCTTAATGAAGGAGGAATCAATACCAAAGGATTGATATATATCGCTAAAAACGCGCATATTATCACGAATGAGCATTTGGAAGAGGACGCAAAAGACACCGCGATTGGCACCACCAAAAGAGGAAACGGACCAGCATACCGAGATAAATTTGCGCGAGATGGGATAAGAGCGGAAGATATTCCAGAATTGGCGCCTTATATCATCGATATATTTGAAGAGCTTCATGAAAAATATACTAATCCTAGGATTTTATTTGAGGGCGCGCAGGGATTTGGCTTAGATATTGATTGGGGCGATTATCCTTATGTCACTTCCTCTAACTGTATTTCTGCAGCTGCTATTATGAATGGCGTCCCACCGCAGGCTATTAGAAATATATGGGGAGTGGCTAAAATATACGAAACTTACGTTGGAACCAAAGAGTTTCAGCCAAAAGGTGAAGTATTCAAGCAAATTCAGGAAGTTGGTCAAGAGTATGGAGCAACAACAGGTAGAAAACGTCAAGTTAATTGGATGAATTTAAATTTTCTTAAAAAAGCAGCTGCTATTAACGGAATTACACATCTAGTGTTTAACAAAGTGGATGTATTAGAGAATATCGAGCAGGCTGCTTTGTATCATAATGGAATATTAAAACGTTTTGACACTGTAGAGGATATGTGTAATGTATTAACAGAGCATATGTATCTTTCAACACTTAATTCAAGCAATAGCTATGTTGAAGAAATCTTCTTTTCTAGAACTCCTTATAAGATTTGATACTATTTATGATTATATGGAAAATATCAAGACTTATGCTAATAATTTAATCGAATTCTTTCACCAAAGATATAAATTACAAAACAAGCCGCAGCTGTCATTTCAAGATAATGCAGAAAATAGTCAAAAGCCGCTTGGAAAAACAGCTTATTACGATCCTGCCGCGCAGTCGATAACTATTTATACCACAGGACGCCATACTAAGGATTGTTTACGCTCTTTAGCTCACGAACTAGTGCATCATATGCAAAATGAACGTGGAGACTTACAAGATACAGCGCCAACGACCCCTGGCTACGCACAAAAAGACGATCATATGCGAGAAATGGAGCGTGAAGCTTACGAAAAAGGCAATATGTGCTTCAGAGATTGGGAAGATGGACTAAAACAACTTCAAGAAACTAATTATTTAACCAAAAAGCAAAAAGGAGATGCTAAAATGGCTTACAAAGAATGGAGAAACGGCGAACTTAACGATATGTTAATGGAAAAATGGGGTTTTAAGCCCAAAAAGGGTTCAATTCTGAACGAAGGAATGGGTAGCTATAACTTGGCAAATACAGATTATAACACCGGGCAGCTAGAAGAAGCACCAGAAGACCTTGAAGAAGAGGAATTAGGTGAAGAACTCGAAGTGAATCCGTTGTCTACAGCTTCTAAACAGGCAGTTTTAGACGAAAAAGAGGATCTTGAGGAGCAAAAGCTTCGTAAATCAATCAAAAACATCATTAAAGAGTTAATGTAGTGAAAATTGACCTTAATAATTTAACAAGAAAGTTCTTATTAGGTGAAACAAAGCAAAGACCCTCAGTGCGCGCATATGTTGAGTCCATTGTGCGTATTATAGATGAAGTGCGTCCTAAGTCACAACGTGAAAACAGACAATTTAGCGTTGCAAGGCAACATCTCCAAGAAATTAAGCGTTTAAACAGACAATTGGTGGAAAAAATAACACTTTTAGAAGAACAAGTCAAGATATTAGAAGAAGGAAAATAAAATGGGCGGTGTAGCGGGTCATTTAGCACATTTATACGACAATCGTAACCTAACTTACAACAAAATGGCGGAAATTCTCCAAAAAGCAGCCAATGGTGAGCTTATTGGGACGGAAAAGACCGATGGATACAACATCTATCTCGGTTTTGTTGATGGTAGAGCACGTGCAGCACGCAACAAAGGTGACATGTCTCGTGGTGGCATGACTATGGAAGACCTCGTTAACCGTGAGTTTAGGGGCGGCGAGAAGTCCAAAAAAGCCTACACTACAGCGTTTGCAGCCTATGAGAAGGCAGTCAATAGCCTTTCAGACGAAGAAAAAGCGCAAATATTCGGTCCAGCTGGCGAAATCTTCTATAATACCGAGATACAAGGTCCCATTGCCCCCAATGTCGTCAATTATGACGAAAACATCCTTAGCATTCATTATATGGGGCATAAAAAGTATAATAAGGACGCCAATACTCTAGAGCTTGTCGACAACGAAGAGCAATCTAAATATTTAGACAGTGTTGTTGATAGATTTGAGCAAGCAACAGCAAATGAACCTTTTAGCGTACGAAGAACAGCCTTTTTAGACCTTAATCGCATCACGGATGAACAATTAATCAATAATGTATTAGATAAAATACAAGCAACCGGTTATAGTGGTAGCATGACTATCAACGATTATTTAGAAAGTAAGCTTTATCCAATGGTAGAAAAAGACTTGCCTCGATTAGATGAAAACAAAAGACAACTGCTAATTGATAGAATGTTAGGAAAGGCTGGGGCGCCCACGACGCCTCAAATCACTAAGGGCATGCCCAAAGAAGACAAACAAGTTATATCGCAGTATAATAAAAATTCAAAATTCATCATAAAAAAATTAATTGAGCCAATTGAGCTAGCTATTCATGATTTAGCAGTGGAACTGCTGCGGGGGCTAAAAAGCGCTTATATCCTAGACAACCGGAAAGAGGTGGATAGGCTTAAAGAAGAAACCGCTGGGGCTATTAAAGCCATTCAATCATATGAAGGCGAAGGTAAAGATGCGGCGCAGGACATTTTAGTCAAGCAACTCGCTAAGTTAAAGCATCATGATAACATTGATACCGTTGTGGAAGGCTTTGTCTTCCAACACGATGGGCAGATGTATAAGTTTACAGGAAACTTTGCCCCAATGAACCAACTTTTGGGTTTATTTAATTATGGGAGGGGCAAGGTTCCTAGTATGGTCAAAGAAGCGCTTCTAGGGCAAAACGAAGTCTATAATGATAAAGAAATAGTAGCTATTTTACCAGGCAAGTACAAGCCAGCGCATCGTGGACATCTAGACATGATTAGACACTATTTAGAACATGCTGATAGAGTGGTTGTGTTAATTAGCCCTAAAGAAAAAGATGGCATTACTGCTGATGTAGCTGAAAGGATCTTACAGATGTATGTTAACGATGCTGGGTTAACTAATGTCGACATTGAAATAGCCCAATATCCATCACCAGTACAGTCTGCCATAGAATATGGTAATAATCCAGAGATGAAAGGTACAAAAATAATAGTAGGCGCTAGCACTAAAGGTGGAGATGCAGTTGACCGGGCAAGATTTTTTAAAAACTTGATAAAATATGTTGTACAGGCTGAAGTGTTAAATCCACTTGATTATGCCTTCGAACCTGTAGGTGAGGTTCTACACGCAACAGATTTTATCAAGGCTCTGAAAAAAAATAAAGATATAGATCATTTCTTACCAGCAGGTTCTAAAGATAAAGCAGATATCATAGCTGATATGATAAAAGAAAAACTACAGGAGGGTACCCAGCATTTTCTGGGTATCTTTCGTGGGTTAGTAGAAGAAATATTAACAGAAACCAGCAAAGCAGGTAAAAAAAGAGTATCTAAAAAGATTCCTAAGCTTAAAGATGAAGGATATCCTCAAGAACAAGCCATAGCAATTGCTATGGAAGAGAGGGATAAACTAGAAGAAGAGGAAGAACTAGAAGAAACGACCGTCGCTGGTGCTGTTGCTGGTCCCGCTGGTCCCGCTGGTCCCGCTGGTCCTGTCGGTAAGCCACAAAGACGACAAAGAAAAACAACGAAAGAAGAAGTTAATGAAGCTTTAAACTATTTATTACAGAAACTTGGAGTGTAGTCTATGATCAATCGCGATGAATTTTTACTGGAAATAAATGAAGAAAAGCGCTTTCGAAAGGTTTTGCGCAAATTATTGGAAAGTTATTTAAAAGAGAAAAAAGAAACTCAACTTCTAGAAGAGAATCGCATGCGCAAGATCATTCGCGTTTTGATCAAAGAAAGTATGTCAGCTAAAGTGGCTGATGAGCAGCCGCAGCGTTCAACTGGAATAAACGTATTAGAGGACTTATTAAAGAACATTATAGGTATTGCAGAAGATGGTTATAAAGCATTGACTACATCTCCAGAACAAAGAACCTCATTTAGAGCGCACATACTTAATGCTGTTGATAATTCTTTAAAACCAGCTGAGCTAGCTATGTCTTCGCCAGCTTTAGAAGAAGATATAGAAGAGTTAGAAGAAGATCTAGAAGTTAACGTTGAAGATGAGGAAAAGTTTATTCCAGTGAGAGATAGTGATAAGGAACCTGATCCCGAGGAAGTAGAAGAGCCAGATACGTTTGAGCCTATTTCGGGTATGAATGTAACCGGCAGAAATTTTGCATCTGTTACTTTTAATAAAGTTGAAAATCAGATTTTAGATTCTTATGAAAGCTTAGGTGATCCAGAAGATCGATCTATATTTGAAGATTATTTATTAACTAACCTTAAACTTTATTTTGATAGATTTGAAGAGGAATTACAACCTACTGTTCCTGAACCAGAATCACCGGGCTATCAAAAAGAACCTAAACTTTAAATTAATATAAAACTTATAGTAAGATTATATCACACATATCATCAAAGTTTAAGTTATGACCTGGAAATCGAAAAAGAAAAGAAAACCAACCAAATTAGATCAATATAGTATTATTAATAAATTCAAGGCTGAAGGTAAGATAACAGAGCTTACTTTAAATGATATTAACAATATTTCGCTTGAAGACCTAATTGCCCTTAAATTAGAATTATCAACAAGGTATACTTATGGAAAGTTCTTTGGAATGCCTCTTTGGAGGATTACTAGACATACAGTTACAGATGCTCTTTTGAAAACTGCACTAAGTATAGCAAGGACTAAAAAAGAAGCAGCTAGATTTCTGGGTGTTGATTATATGGACTTTAATAGGTATATTAAGAAATATAAAACTATTTCTTTTTTCGAATATGGGGGCGAAACGGTTTCGACAGAGAAAGAATAAAATAAACGTGCAAGACTGTGTGAGTATCACAGTAAAAATATTCAAACTTTATAAAAGCCAACGACAACGTTGAATTTAATTACGCCTTAGCTGCGTAATTTGGAGTTGCTAGCACTTTATTAAAGAAGCTAGACGGTTTTCTAATTTTTCGGTTACAAAATTGGTGGTACGCGCATAGTAGGGTTTGAGTTTGTCAGAGTTCACATAACTGACTAATCTTGTGAATGACGTTATTTTTGATATTTTTTGGACCTGGGTTCGACTCCCAGCGCCTCCACCTGCACATAAGGAGCTTAAACATGTCAGAGAAAACTTGGACAACTTGTGGTTATTTTAAAGAATTTAACAACGCAAAAGAAAAAATTAATGAGTTGGGTGAAGAGTATGAATTATATAAGATAAAGAGAGTTAGAGAGCGAACTAAAGAAGGAATGTTTAAACTTAAAGCGTGGAAACAACCTCAAGAGCAGCCGAAGGGCAAGAAAAAGAAGAAAAATGCAAACAAAGACCATGACAACTAGATTTACTTTCGATGCTCATGGCAAAAGAGTATATATAGGCGCCAAAGTCTATTATAGAAATAAGCAGTGGCTCTTAGAGGATATTGAATACCTCAGCTGGGGTCCGAATCAATATCTTACATTACGAGATCTAAATAATAAAAATAAAAAATTAAATTTTATTTTGCCTAGCAACGTGACGATTGGAAAATAATGAGAAAAAAAGATACTTCAGAAATGGATTATGCTTGCATATTTTCTAATTTTAGTATATACTCAAAGCGCTATATGGCACTAAGCTTCTATATTCATTAAATTCTCTCACATGTGGTGTTAAGTGCTCAATCAATCCTTTACGTATAAACTGCATTAAACTATCATACCTTACCGAAACGACGACACTGTGCATATCACGATATACTGAATGTAACAAGCCAATTAATTCGCCTTCTTCATTCAATATCATTGAACCACTAGAGCCAGGACCAGCTTCAAAAGTATAAAAACCGTTAAATCCACGTTCCCCTATATATCTTCCTTCAAATATAGGCACAACATTTGGATGGCGAATTCCATATGGAGATGCAATATTATATATTTTATCTCCTTCGACCGGTGGCTTGGCAGCCAATTTTACTTCTTCTACGTGATCAACTAAATCTTCAGCAAACATCATGCATGCATCGATTTCGCGATCAATTTGAAGCACTTTAGCCTCATAATACCTACCTTCTAAAGTTTGCACCTTAAGATGATCGATAGCTTGTACACCCGGCAGCAATTCCGCAGTGTTTGTAGCGCAGACGTGGGCTGCAGTCATTATAAAAGAACCTTTGTGCGTTACTTTTAAAACAAATCCGGAGCCAGCAGCTGCTATACTTCCAGTCTGGCATGAGGTTTCTGTACACCTTCGTAAACTGACAACTTTCTTTATATAAACGTATCCCTTTCTAGGCAATATTTCACTAACAGATAGGCTTTTAGTGGCAGAAGCGCAAGAAAGCATAGATATCACAATAGTAACAAGGCTAATAATTCTAATCATTGGTTTGTAGTCTCCCTATAGTAAATAAGAGTTAAAAACGTTTGGTGCCCTAAACTTAAATAAAAATATCTAACTATTTATATAAGTTGGGAAATATTTCCCCATTATAGCGAGGTTCTTATGGCAAAAAAAATATATGTTTTAGACACCAGCGCCTGTTTAACTGACGCTGCCTGCATTCGTTCTTTTACCAATAACGATATTGTCCTTCCTTTAAAAGTTCTTGAAGAAATAGATAACCATAAAAAACGTCAAGATAGCGTCGGGGCGAATGCCCGAGAAATGATTCGTAGGCTTGATGCTTTACGTGAGAATGGAAGTCTATACAAAGGAGTAAGATTATCGAAGGGAAAAGGTATAGTGTATGTTAAATTGTGCAAAAAAGATAATTTACCTGAAGACCTAGATCTAAGCATACCTGATAATGAAATTATAGGAGTTGCACTAAATCAGCAAAATGAACATCCGAAACGCAAAGTCATCGTAGTAACGCGAGATATTAACATGCGCGTTAAATGCGATGCGCTAGGGTTAATAACTGAGGATTATCAGTCCAATCAAGCTGTAGCGAATACGAGTAGTATATATACTGGCTTTACTGAACACTTAGTTGATGATCCAGTACTGGATATGTTTTATTCAGCTGAAGAGGTTTTTATAGAAAAAGGAGAATGCCTTTTAATGCCTAATCAGTTTGTAATGCTAGTTTCAAACCAGAATGAAAAGAAAACTGCTATAGCTAAATTTTTATCTCATGACCAATCACTTAAAAAAATCAATAGCGCTAGCAAAAAAGGAATATGGGGCGTTAAACCACGCAATAAAGAGCAGATATTTGCTTTAGATCTGTTAAACGACAACGCTATTGAAATGGTAACGTTAGTAGGCAAGGCTGGATGTGGTAAAACGTTATTGGCTATAGCGGCGGGACTGCAACAGGTTATGGAAACCAAGGGATACAACAAATTAGTAATATCCCGACCCATCCAACCTATGGGCAGAGATATAGGTTTCCTCCCTGGCACAATGCAAGAAAAAATGGCGCCTTGGGTAGCACCTATCCAAGACAACTTACAATTTTTAATGGGGAATGACCGCGAAACACTAGAAATGTATATGGAAAACGGGACTATAGAAGTTGAAGCGCTTACTTACATACGTGGTCGATCTATTTCGAATGCATTTATTATTATAGATGAATCCCAAAACTTAACCGCTCATGAGCTTAAAACAATATTAACTCGTGTTGGAGAAAATACTAAAATTGTTTTCACCGGTGATATTGAGCAAATAGACAATGTTTATATTGATGAGACATCCAATGGTCTAACTCACGCAGTAGAAAAATTTAAATCGTATGGTCTGTCAGGTCATATTACCTTGGTTAAGGGGGAAAGATCAAAGATCGCCACCCTAGCTTCAAAAATTCTTTAAAATTAAATATTCAAAATGTTATATTAAACACTCTAGGAGGAAAATACAGATGAATGAAGAAGATAACAATCCAGATCTGTTTAAAGTTGTAACTACTGATAACAAACTTAAAAGCCTATTAATTGAGTATGTTGGTGAACAATTACAACCTGAAAATAATGAAGTTACCGTTGAGATGGTAATTGAAGTGGTGGCTAAAGAATTTCCGGAGCTAATATTAGTTATTGCAGAAGAAAATTTTGTTCGTGGATACCAACAGGCTGCAACGGATATTAAAGAATTTGAAATAGAGTATAATGGAGTCACCGGTGAAGAAGATGCATCTCAATGATGAAATATATACAAAACTCAGTGTTGAGTTTCAATGAATCGAAAAAAGAATATAATGTATTAGGAATTCCAGTTTATCTGTTGGTTCCTTTCACGAAAAAAATTAATTTTAATTTAGTATTGCAACAAGTCGAAAAATTAATACCTAGGCATCTTTTACGGAATGTTGAGATAATCTACGTAGCTAATATTAAAGATTTTAATAAAGACAATAGCGAGTTTAACGCGCTATATAAGGATGGCGCGATATATCTCTCTCCAGAACAAGACAACGAAAAAGATTTATTAGATGACATTATTCATGAAATAGCCCATTCGTTTGAAAAAGACTATCAAGAATTTATATTTGAGGATGGATCACTGGAGAGCGAGTTTCTTGGAAAAAGAAGAAAACTTTATTATTTGATTGACAAACCTACTGTTAATATGTTAGTATATAATAACCCAGAGTATGATGCTAGGTTTGATTATCACTTGTACAATGAGTTAGATTATGATTATTTACGCACTGTATCATCTCAATTGTTTTACTCTCCTTATGCTATTACATCATTGCGAGAATACTGGGCTAATGGATTTGAAAACTACTTATTAGGTGATAAACAAACGTTAAGGGATTTAAGCCCAATACTTTATAATAAAATTGAAACTATTATAGACAATAGTGAAGAAATTTAAAGGAGAACAACGAATATGAATATTAAAGTCAACAAACAAGGTTATAATTTATATGTTGAGGTTACGATGTCACCTAGGCAAGCTAGCCAACAAAAGAAACGTTGTGACGTCAGTACTGTATTAGATTGGCTAGAAACACACCACCTTGAATACAAAAAGGATATAGTGTCGACATTAAAGACACCCACTGGAGCTGTATCTAACTACTCTAGACGTCTTTCAGGGGAATGGGTATTTGAATTAAAACAGCCGCCTGTTCCAGTAGTTCCAGTAGTAGCGATTGTAGAAGAGGTATCTGCGCCTGTCGTGGCTGTAAAAAAGAAAACAACAAGATCGCGAAAACCAAGAAACCAAACAAAAACTACGACATTAGACGAGGAATAAATGTCTCATATATCTTTTTCGGAACTTAAAGAGTGGACCGTTTGTCCATGGAAACACAAGCTTAATTATATTGATAGGATAAAGCAATTTAAAGGCAATGAATATACTGCTTTTGGTTCAGCGCTACACACAGTGTGCGAGCATCTTGTACAGAATGACATACAAGATTATGATCCACATGCTAGCTTTCAAAAAGAATTCTTGCAAAACTTAAAAAGCCTCAAAGAAGCTGTGCCTGATATTGAGTTTAATTCTAAACTAGTTTCGGATATGAGATCTCAAGGTGATCACATAATTCAGTTTATTTTACCTTCTTTGGCAAAAACGTTTGGCAAATTTGAATTAGTAGAAGTTGAAGAAAAGCTGCATGAATCTATTCCCGATCAGGAGCAAAATTTTAAGGGTTTTATCGATCTTGTTATTTACACCCCCGAAGACAAAAAATACCATATAATAGATTGGAAGACTTGCTCTTGGGGCTGGGATAATCGTAAAAAAACAGAGAAAATGATTACATACCAGCTTACATTGTATAAACATTTTTGGTGTAAGAAGCATAACAAAGATTATGGTGAAGTGCTTACACATTTTGCTCTTCTTAAAAGAACAGCTAAGAAAAACAACGTTGAAATATTTAAAGTAACGAATGGTGCAAAAAAAATAGATAATGCCCTTAAATTATTAACCAAAGCGCTTTATAATATTAACAAAAGTATCAGCATCAAAAATAGACTATCATGCCATGGTAGATATGGCGCATGCGAATATTACAAAACAGAATTCTGTAAATAAGAGGTTTAAATGGAAAAGAAAATCAAAGTGCTAACCATTAGTGACATGCCTTTGTCGCCAAGTGGAGTAGGCACTCAAACTAAATATATGTGTGAAGCGCTTCTTCGAAGCGGCAACTTCCAAATTATGTCTTTAGGGGGTGCAATTAAGCACCCTAATTATAACCCTATCAAGACAGAGGAGTGGGGCGATGATTGGGTAATGTTTCCTGTTGATGGCTATGGAAACGCAGACACTATACGATCAATCTTGCGTCAACACAAACCAGATATTTTGTGGTTTATGACAGATCCTCGTTTTTGGGGCTGGCTGTGGGAAATGGAAAATGAAATTAGACCTCTGATCCCAATGGTTTATTATCATGTCTGGGACAATTACCCTTATCCAACTTATAATAAGGTGTTTTATGAATCTAATGATTTTATTGCAACCATTTCTAAAGTCACCGACGATATTGTAAAAACGGTAGCGCCCAGTGTTAAATCTCAATATATCCCTCATGCTGTTAACAGTGATGTTTTTCGTTGCTATGATGATGATGAGGTGTTAACAAACTTAAAAAAAGAAGTGTTTGGCGAATATTACGATCCCGATAAATTTATTTTCTTTTGGAACAATCGTAATGCACGCCGCAAGCAAAGTGGTTCATTGATATTCTGGTTTAACGACTTTCTAGAAAAGGTAGGAAAAGATAAAGCATGTTTAGTAATGCATACCGAAGTAAAAGATCAGAATGGTCAAGATTTACAAGCA
>Ga0209815_1001677_pt1 | contig 14255 bp, 13 predicted proteins | sample CoawatmetaG00DNA_FD_187507 | JGI IMG/M metagenome (GOLD analysis project Ga0209815, IMG submission 187507) | Marine microbial communities from the West Antarctic Peninsula - Coastal water metaG002-DNA (SPAdes) (version 2) | ecosystem: Environmental > Aquatic > Marine > Coastal ...
GGCTTTATGGCGGCTATGGATGACTTCTTAGGATCGGCTCGTGGAGCTTCCCCTGACAAAAAAGAAAGAACATTAGAGCAATACAGAAAAGAATTTGCAGACGCTACTGGAATTGACGTAAGCGGAAAAGTAGACAAGAGAGATGCCCTTATGGCGTTTGGTCTTGCTCTCATGCAGAACAAAGCTGGTAAAGGGTTAAATGTAGGTAAGATGCTTGAAAGCGTTGGTGAGGCTGGCGAAAAGGCGATGCCTGCACTTACAAAAGCAAAGGCGGAAGCAAAAAAAGCAGGATTGGCTGCTGGTAAATATGCCCTTGAGTCCAGAAATCTTGATCAGACTAAAGACGAAGCTAATGTGGAGAAAGGAAGGCAGCGTTCAGCTTTCTACATAGTTCCTAAAGGCAAAGGGGTAAGTGGTTTCCTTGCTAACATTGATCAAGGTCAATTAGAAAATCTAAACCCATTTGAACTTGATGCCCTTATGAGCAACGAATCTTTCCAAGAAAAGTTTGACGTTGTACCCGGCAGCACATGGTCTGGAATAGTTGAAGAAGCGATGAAAACGCCTGAAGCGGCAGCACTTTACTTAACCAAAAATCCGAACACAATTTCACTAATTCCCGGCGTTGAAAGTGATCTCTTTACAATCAAAACTTTTTCTGCGGACCCTAATGTTGCAGGCAGTGAAGGAAGATCAGCACGTTTAGATGGTGACGGGCAAGAACAATACAGAGCTTTAGCGGCGGCGGCACAAGACCTTGAAAGAGCAAAAGGAAAATTTATGGAGGGGTTCGGTTTAGCTGAAGGCACAAGTGCTTTTAGGTTTACTCTTGATAAAGTCGATTCTTTAGCAGGTGCATTTGGTATTAATGTAGATGGAATCGCAAATCCTACAGAAAAATTAAAGTTATTTTTAAATAAACTTAAAGCACAAAATGCCAAAGAAATTTTAGGAGAAGCTGGTAAAACAATTTCAGACGCGGACCGTTTGCTTGTTGAGTCAATTGTTGGTAATGTTTCTGTTCTATCAAACCCAGATGTTCTTGCCGAAAAAATGAGTCAACTTTACAATGACGTAATCCTCAAAAAAGAAAGACAAATATTTTCTGCGTTGCAGACTTTAGACAGATACTCTGGCAGAAAGATAGCATCTAGGCTAGGCGGCGGTGGGGAATTAAACGCAGAAGAGCAAGCAGAGCTAGATGCGGCCATAGCTGCAATAGGTGAACAAAATGGATGACCGCACCAAGTTAATATTGTTTAGGGGCATAAAGTCTGGAGCTTTTAATGATAGGCAGAAGCTAGAAGCTTTTAGGGCTGTTAAAGGAAATGTTGAAAACAATGATGTTGCTGATCTAATAGGTTCTCTTTCCTTTTCTACTTTAAAAAAAGGTAAAAGCTTAAAAGAGTTATCAGACGAGCGCCAAGGTCGTGACACAAGCAACTTTGATTACGCCACAGGTGCGGATGGGACTCTAAGGTCCCTGCTTTCATTTGCCGAAACTGATGGTGATCGTGAAGCTATACTAAAGAAAATGGTTGGTGAGGCTGGATTCGTTAGAGATGCAGGAGGCAACCTTGCGTTAACGCAAGAGGGGCAAAAATCTCGTGGTATGGAACCGATAGGCAAGAACCTTATTATAGACGAAACTGGCTTCAGTATGAGGGACATATCTGATTTGGCTGGCATAGTCCCAGAAACTGTTGGTGCTGTAGCTGGCGCGATTATAGGCGGTGGTCCCACTTTTGGACTTGGCGCTGTTGCGGGTGCTGGCATAGGTGCTGGTTTAGGTCAAGCTGCTGAAGAAGTTATTGAGGGATGGTTAGGTGTTCAGACTCAAAGCCTTGGTGAAGTAACGAAAGACGTTTTAAAGGAAGCGGCTATTGGCGCGGCTGGAGAGGCTGTTGCGGGAACTATCATAGCTATAGGCAGAGGCGTTGTTGGTGGTGGCAAGAAACTTGCGGGAAGAGCATCTGGAGCTATGGGAGAAGAGCCTATAGATGCAGCGGCAAGACTGCGCCTTGAGCGCGGAGATGACTTATTGGAAAGAGGTTACATACCATCTTTGGGTTCTTTGGGCGCTAATGAAAGACTGGCATACCTTCAAAAATTTGGTGAGAACGCTTCAAAAGATACAACCAGAATACAGGCTAACTTAGCCGCAGCATTGCGTGAAAGAGAGGCATTCTTATCTGGTATTTCTGGTGATGCTGTAGATACGTTAGGTTCTGAAGCTACAAAGATGGCTCCAATCCGCTTTAACCAATTAAACGCAGCCAAACAAAAAGCTGATAAGTTATATATATCCGCTTTGGATGATAGCATAAATTTAATGAGGAGAGCCGTAGATGGAGACTTTGAGTTAAACACTTCAACTCTTGGAGCAATTACTAAGGCATTTGATGGTTTTCAAAACTCTATGATAGATGGTTATGGCTCTGTTGACGATATTCTTGGTAAAATTAAAGGCAAGATAACCTTGTCAGACGGTACACAAGCTTCAAGAACAGGTGGTCAACTTAGAATTTTTGAAACCAAGAATTTAATGTCTAAGTTCAAAGAATACGAGGAAAACTTTGGAAGGGCATTGCTGGAAGGCCCAGTAGGCACTGCGTTTGATGCCTTGAAGGGATTCCAAAAAAATCAACAGGGCAAAGCCTCTTTCAAGAACTTGGTGAACCTAAGAAAGAACGTGAATGACGAACTTATGTTCGGGTCAAGCACTGCTGGAACAAAACAGTTAGACGAAATCAAGGGCGCATTAGACACCATGCTTAACGACGCAACTATTTTGGATGGCGTCACAGGTCTGAATAAGACAGATAAAGGTTTACTTGTAAGCGCCGCAAAACGCAGATTGACTCAACAAAATATGTATAAAGATGGCATCAAGAGATTTGAAGAGCTATCAAATATTGGCGTTATTAAATCCATCAATGGGTTAAAAGCTTATGGAGATACAAGCCCTAGAGAGATTTCTGACCAATTCTTTAAAAAAGTTATTCAGAACGATTCTCCTCAAAGATTGACTGCGGTATTGAAGGCTACTGACAACCCCGATGAGTTACTTTCCAATCTTAGCCGCAGCTTCCTTGACGATGCTTTGGAAACGGCTGGTAGGGACCCGATAAACCCTGAAAATTTTAACGGCAAAACATTCGCTAAAAAAATAAAAGACCTTAAAACCACTGGTAAAGTTTTATTTGGAAAAGATTGGAACAAGATTCAGAAACTTGCTAATAGCATTAATCAAGCAGATATTAGTGGAAAGTTGTCTATGGATGACATTGCTAGAGTTAGCGCTGCTGGAGGAGACAAAGGCATAGTTGAGTCTATGGAAGCTGTTGTTCAAGCTCAAAAGCAGATAGATATAGCTGGATCAACATCTGTAGTTAAAAATTTAGACCCCAGCAAGGTGTCTAAATACTCAAGCTATGATGATGTTGTCGCCGCGCTGACAAAGCCTAACCTGACTGAAAGCGAAACCATACAGATAATGAAGTTCTTTGATGGCAACGATCAACTAATCCAAAGTATGAAAAATGTTGTACTTCAAGATATAATGAAGGTCGTAGACGATACTGTTCTTGAAAGTGCGGAAAATGCAAACTCTTTGCGTAAAACTTTAAATCAATATAAACCAAAATCTTTAAGTAGAATATTGGGCGCAGATACATATAAGGCTTTAGATAGCTTTGCCGATGATTTAATTATGCTTGGAGATGCTGGAAAAGAAGGCTCAATCGCCGCTGGTGGTATATGGTCGCAGATGTTCAGCCATCCTTTAAATGTATTAGGAAAAATTGGTAAATTTAAAGTTATGGCTAGTATGTTTAGCAAGCCTAAAAATGTTAAAAAATACATTGAAATGAGAAAGGCTTCTGCAAATAACCCAGAGTCTCGTGGTAATGTAATGCTATCTATGATGAACCAAGCTGCGCTTGACGAGGGTATTGATGTCGGAGGTAAAGCAGCACTTGCAGGTCGAATTGCAAGTGGAGTAGGTTCCACAACGGGTCAAGTTAGTCGCGCAAGTCTTCAATCTCAGCCTCGTATAGTTCTTAACGAAGAAGGCCCGTTTCGTCAGAAAGGCCAAACAAGTGCTCCTAATGTTCAGCCTTTAGATTTAAACCTTTTTGACATTCCTGAAGTAAGACAACCGCAAGCTAGATACGCCCCGCTAAGTCCAATCGAAAGAATACAGCAAGAGGCAGTCAGAAAAATGTCTCTTAGAGATCGAGCAAGGCAAAGCCCTGCGGCGGCGGCTACTCTGTTAGGTGGTTTAGGTAGCGCTGATCTTCTTTAGTCTTCTAAGACAGAAGACAGTCCACCTAGACCAACTGTGCCATAGCTATTTGGAGCTTGACGCCTAGACTTGACACTAGCATTAATATGTTCGTATGTTTCGTCGATCATACGCGCAAGTTGTCGCCCAATAGCGCGATCTTCGCTTTCAGCAATGATAACAAGTTTATCATAAGCTTCAATAGAGACGCCTACGGATTTATACTTACCGGGGTTTGGCATGGAGGTTCCTTCCCATAAATGACTTTCCCTAATGTATATAATCCCAAGCGGCGTGGGTCAAGACCCAAATACGGAAACAAAAAAGTTATCATTCAGGGTATCAAGTTTGATTCTAAATGGGAAGGCGAACATTACCTTTACCTAAAGTCGCTTGAACGAGCTGGAACAATCAAAGACCTTGAGCTACAGGTGCGATTTAACTTGATGGTTAATGATCAGAAGATATGTGCCTACATCGCTGACTTCTGTTACAAGCGCGAAGATAAAGATGGCGTATGGCATGATATTGTTGACGATGCCAAGGGCGTTGAAACTCCTGAATTTAAGCTAAAAAAGAAGCTTATGAAAGCCTGTCTAGGCATTGATATTCTATTATCGAAAAAAAGTTCTTGACAGTATATCACACTGTATGCTTATAGTTGGGACTCTAGTAACAAGCAGAAAGGAAACGACATGAAAAGTCGCGAACTATTCGAACGTCGAGAGGAACTTAAATCAGTTATTAATCAACTGAAGGGTGAATTAAGTGACGTTGAAAATGAATTGTCATGCACATATTTATCTCGTGCAAGAGATGCTTTGCATGAAGAAGGTAAAGACTTTGGTACGGCTCACATCTTAGATGGCAACCGTAAAATCAAAGCAGTTTTATCTAAAAAGATTTCATGGGATCAAGATGGACTGCGTAGAGCTTTAGGCGAATTGTCTGAAGAAGATGCACGACACTATGGCAAGATGACCTTTGCCGTTGAAGAGCGCAAGTTTACAGCAGCGCCACCAACAATCAAGAGAATTCTTGAAAATTGCCGAACAACAGAAGTTGGTCGTTTCACAGTAGAATTGGATAAATAAAATGGCTTTACAAATTATTACAGCCGATCAACGTATGGCAGAGACTAAAGGCCATAAGATCGTAGTGTGTGGTCAAAGTGGTGTAGGTAAAACTACACTAGCTCGCACACTAAACCCAGACAGAACTTTGTTTATGGATTTAGAGGCTGGTGACGCGGCTATTGAAGGACATCCTATTGATGTAGTTAGACCTAGAACATGGGCAGAATGTCGTGACTTAGCTTGCTTCTTAGGTGGACCAAATCCATCACTAGCAGAAGACCAGCCGTATAGTGAGTCTCACTACAACTATGTCGAGTCTATGTATGGTGACGGATCACAAGATGTGTGGAACAAATATGACACACTTTTTGTTGACTCAATAACTGTAGCAGGGCGATTGTGCTTCCAATGGTGCTTACAGCAACCAGAAGTACGTTCTGATCGCTCTGGCAAGTTAGATACTCGTGCAGCTTATGGCTTACATGGTCGTGAAATGATGTCGTGGCTAACCCACATACAGCATATTCGATCAAAAAATGTAATATTCGTTGGTATACTTGACGAGATTACAGACGAATATGGAAGAAAACAGTATGCCCTTCAAATAGAAGGTAGCAAAACTGGTAGAGAATTGCCCGGAATTGTAGACGAAGTAATCACAATGTCAATCTTGACAGGTGATCATGGACAGTACCGAGCATTCGTGTGTCAACCTTTGAATGAATGGGGCTACCCAGCTAAAGATCGTTCTGGTAGACTTGATACACTTGAAGAACCACACTTAGGTAAGCTCATTGAGAAAATGAGCAGTGGTGGTCCAAAAACAGACAAAGAATTAACCTTTGTCGATCCTGCAACACAAATCTCTAGCGAAGGAGAAGCATAATGCTTAATCTAAATAACGTCCCACAAGACGAAAACCCACAAAATCAAGAATTTACATTAATTCCAAAAGGAACTGTAGTTCGTGCTGTAGTCTTAGTTCAGGCTGGTGACATTGAAGTCCCTGAGTTTGGTCAAGGCCAATGGTTTAAGAAATCAGCAAGTACGTCTGCAAAGTGGATGAACCTTGAATTTACTATTATTGGTGGTGATTTTGATCGTCGCAAGTTCTGGCACAGCATCTTTGTAGATGGTGATAAGCTAGGAGCAAGCGGTATGCCTCTTGCAAAAGAAATCGGTCTTCGTACATTGAAGTCAATCGTAGAAAGCGCACGAAGCATTTTACCTACTGACATGTCACCGCAAGCACAACAAAATCGTAATATCTCTGGCATGTTCGACTTGAACGCATTAGAGATTTGTGCGAAAATTGGTGTAAAGAAAGGCACTAATGGCTATCCAGATAGCAATCAGCTAATGGTGGCACTAACGCCTGAAAACAGCGAATTTTTTACCCAAGGGAATATACCGGCACAACAAACACAACCGGTTAATCAGACTGCACAACAAACGGCTCCACAGCCAACTGGTGCAGTTCCTGCATGGGCGCAAAGTTAATCTAGCGGCAAGGCCAATCTGCGCCTGCTAGAACACGGACAGGGGGGCCGTGAGCCGCTAACCCCCCAACTATTCTAGCAAATAGGTTTTATTATGATATTACGTCCTTACCAAGAGGTAGCCGTTTCTGACGCGTGTAACGCATTAGATAAGCACGGAAATACCCTTGTCGTTGCTCCTACAGGAGCTGGCAAAACAATTATGCTTTCAGCTCTAGTTGGTCAACGCCACAATAAGGGCAAAAGAATTCTAGTCATGCAACATCGTGACGAGCTTGTTAGGCAGAACAAGCAAAAGTTTGAGAAGGTTAATCCTTACATCACAACAAGCATTGTCAATGGTACAGTAAAGCATTGGGATGGCGAAGCTGTGTTCTCAATGGTTCAAACAATGTCGAGGAATAAAAACCTTAGAGATCGTCCTTTATTTGATATGATTGTTATTGACGAAGCACATCATGCGGCGGCTGACACTTATCGCAAGGTTATTGACGCGGTTCTTGAAGATAACGACAAAGCAGAGATCGTAGGATTTACAGCAACGCCAAATCGTGGCGATGGTAAAGCTTTGCGGTCTGTATTTAATAACTGCTCTCACCAAATTGAATTAGCTACTTTAATCCGTGAAGGCTTTTTAGTTCGTCCTAAATCATTCGTGATTGATCTTGGAGTAGGCGAACAACTTGAAAACGTTACTAAGCGTGGCAAAGAATATGACATGGAAGAGGTTGCGGCGATCATGGATCGTCAGGTTATTAATGATCGTATCGTACAAGAGTGGAAAGAGAAGGCAGGAGATCGCAAGACCGTTGTGTTTTGTTCTACAGTTTTACACGCTGAACACGTATGCGAAGCTTTCCTAAACGCTGGAATTAAGGCAAATTTCGTAATTGGAGAAACACCAAAAGACGAACGAGCCGCGATGCTGCACGATCTTGAGTTTGGTGACACGCAGGTAATTGTGAATGTTATGGTGCTGACAGAAGGATTTGATGCTCCGCCTGTGTCCTGTATCATTCTAACTAGACCATGCTCACAAAAAGGCACAATGGTGCAGATGATTGGGCGTGGTTTGCGCATTCTTGATCCTGAGTTATACCCAAATACGATTAAGACCGATTGCGTTGTCATGGACTTTGGCACATCTATACTTACTCATGGAGCTTTAGATGAAACTGCAAACCTAGATGGAAGACCCAAAGACCCGGACGCCGAAGCGCCAACAAAAAAATGTCCAGAATGTGATAGCGAAGTTCCTTTAAATATTCGCGTATGTCCAATCTGTGAATATGAGTTCCAAAATAAAATCAAAGAAGAATTAGATAGCTTCGTTATGACTGAGTATGACCTGATGCAGATGTCTCCGTTTATGTGGATTGATGCGTTTGGAAATGGAAACGCTATGATGGCTATGGGCTTCAGTGGGTTTACTTTGGTAGGTAATATCGGAGAATACTGGATAGCCATCGTCAAGGCTCAGAATGGGCGTCCTAGAGTGGTTTCTATCGGTGATAAAGTACAAGCTATGGCAGCAGGTGATGATTTTCTCCGTGAGATTGAAGATAGCAACGCGGCTAACAAAAGTAAGCGTTGGTTAAATCAAGCGGCTACTGACAAGCAAAAGGATCATTTGCGTAGAAACGGCGTACAAATTAGCGCGATTGATTTCTCTTGGACTAAGTATAAGGCAGGATGTTGTTTGAGCTACTATTGGAATAAACAAAAGATTGATAAGATAATTTTCGAAAGAATAAAGCTGATGGAGATACAAGATGAATAGAAGCGAAATACTAAACACAGCTAAATTATACGTCACAAAAGACCGCGCATCTGATCATGGTGATATGGAAAGCAATTTTACTATGATTGCAGAATTATGGTCAATTTACTTAGGTGTAATTGTAAAGCCACATGACGTAGGTGTTATGATGAACCTCCTAAAAGTGGCACGCATTAAGTCTAACCCTAAACACTCTGACAACTGGGTGGATGGTGCAGGTTATATGGCATGTGGTGGTGAATTAGCCACACGGGAGTTATGATGCCAAGATTCGAAATGTATCTTATGCTTGCGCAGAAAAAAGAAGGTAACATTGAAACTTCTGAGTATGAAATAGTGTGCTGGGTCGATGACTCAAGCAACTTAAAAGAAATCCAATCAGTGGCTAATGAAGTGATTAATGATCACATAGAACGCGCTGAAAACCTTTTGCTGTTCGGGACTGCAAGCGTAAGGGTAAAGGGCAATGAAGTCTTAACTATTGGTTTTAGAAACAGTGAAGCAGATTCCGAAGAAATAGACGAAGCTATAGATTTGTTCGGTTTGCATGAAGGGGAGACGATACATTGACAGCAGCAAGTAACGCGCCATCCGCGCAAAAGCCACTAAAAGAGTTGGCATTTATATTAAGTAAATTTGGTTGGAATAAAAGGTTTTGCGATCTTACAGAAGAAGAAGTTCACACACTAATATTTGCCATACAAGAATCAACACCGCTAGATAAGGAGATTAAAATTGGGACACTCGAAGAAACCTACTATAAGTCAACAGGCACTTGGCCTTCTACTTCAATCCCATTCTAATGAAAATCCTATCGCAAATAATATTAAAGAAGCTGTAGATAATGCTATTGTAGCTAATGAAAGCAAGCGAGAACGCCGTTCTTATATCGGTGCGTCAAGCATTGGTGATGAGTGTCAGCGCAAGATACAGTATAGATATTTAAATTATACGATTGATGAAGACAAAGCATTTACTGCAAGAACTTTGCGTATATTCCAGTTCGGTCACGAGATTGAAGATTACGCGTCTAAATGGATAAAAGATGCAGGGTTTGATCTGCGAACTGAGCAGTCAGATGGTAAGCAGTTTGGATTTTCTATAGCTGATGGCGAAATAAAAGGTCACATAGATGGTGTTGTATGTGATGGTCCAGTTGCAATGGGCTATCCTTCCTTATGGGAATGTAAGTCAGCAAACGACAATAAGTTTAAGGCTTTTGTTCGTCATGGCGTTGCTAAAGCAAACCCAGTATATGCTACACAACTTGCGCTTTATCAAACATATATGGAGCTTCACGAAAACCCAGCTTTGTTTACTGTGGTGAATAAAAACACTTCAGAAGTTTATTACGAACTTGTTCCATATGATAAAAAATTAGCTCAACAGGCAAGCGACAAGGCAGTGAACATATTGACTGCCGCGAAAGCAGGTGACATTCTGCCTCGTATTGCTCATAGCAAAGACTTTTTTCTTTGTAAGTTTTGTGAGTTTACAGAAACTTGCTGGGGAGCTAATCAATGAATATAATGAGTTTTGGCAAGTCACCAAGGGATGTGGCGGAACGTATTTCTAAGGAAGTACCTCGTAGTATACAGCTACAGACGCTTATAGATACATATCCACAAGGTGTTCAAAGGGGTAAAGAATTCTATATAGGATCACTGCGCGGCGAAGCTGGCAGGTCTATGGTTATTAATATAGATCAAAGTAGTCCGTGGTTTCTTACAGGTAAAGACTTTGAATCTGGTGATGGCATTGGTGGTATCTGTAAGGTTTTAAAAGAAGGTAGAGGCTATACTTTAAAAGAGTGCTTCGATCTATTTGAGGTCTATGTGCAGCCTGACTATGTAGCTCCACCTGATAACATTGTTAAGCCGAACAATCCGTCTAACTTTGCTGTTACAACTGCTCAAAGTGGATTCTCAAAACCCGAACAAAAGAAAAACATTAACCCAAGCACAGATTTTGAGGACGAATATAACTATACTGATGAGAATGGTGTAGTCATTGTGTCTGTAAGAAAATACTTTGAGCGTGACTTAACTGGAGAAATTATCCGGGATGATTTGGGTAAGCCTAAAAAGCAGTTCCGTCAATTCATGGAAGGTCGCCAAGGTATTCCAGAACCCAGACCATTATATAATATTCCGAACATTTTAGGTTCAGATAAAGTTATATGGGTGGAAGGCGAAAAGTGCGCAGATGCTTTGAATGCTATTGGATACAATGCAACATGCACCATAGGTGGTGCTGGTATGTTGTCAGAAAACACATCACACAAGTTTGATTTCTCTCCTATGAAGGGCAAGAATGTAATTCTATGGCCTGATAATGATGATGCTGGCAAGAAGCTTGCCGCACTTGTAGAAAAAAACGTTAAGCTTGCTGGTGCAAAAACAGTTATGATGCTTAAAATACCATCAACCAAGCCAGAGAAGTGGGACGCTGCTGATGCTATAGATGAAGAATTTAACATTACAAAGATGTTAAGGAAGAATGAGCGAAGCGTAAAGAAACCAATCAATCTGCTTGATGAAAGCCTTTTGATTAATGAATACTTTGTTGGCTCCGCTCCAACACAAAGCTTTTTAATCGGTGATACTATACCTCTTGGAGTTCCATGTGTATTTGCCGCCGCTGGTGATAGTGGTAAAGGCATGATGACGCTAGACTTAGCAATGAAAGTTGCATCTGGAACGTCTATGCAAAGTGCGTTTGGGGGTTTAGTTGCCCAACATGGCGATGTAATTCTAATTACTGCGGAAGATGATAAAGACGAGATGCACAGACGTATTGCGCGACTTGATCCTAAAAAATCTCGCGAAACATATAGCCACAAACTTCGCATATTGCCATTGCCAAACCTTGGTGGTGTGTTTCCAATCATGCAGAAGTTTGACAATACATATTTGATGGGTGATGAATTCTCTCGAATTTATGATCAGATGTTAGAGATGGAAACATTAAAGCTAATCGTAATTGACCCTATGGCCTCGTTTGTTCACGCAGATGTAAACGCTGATCCTGCGGCTGGAGCTGCATTTATGAGTTTACTTGCGCAGATGGCTACTGAAACTGGCGCTACTGTGATGGTCAACCACCACATGGCAAAGATTAAAGACAATGATCCTGTCAAAACACCAGAACAGGCTCGTAATCTTATTCGGGGTACTTCTGCTATCGTTGATGGCGTTCGGTCTGCTTTTGCAGTCTGGTCTGTAGATGAAAGCACAGGAAAACAACGCTGTCGTGATCTTGAAATAGAATATACACGTAATGGTGTGTTTGATGGAGCTGTCGTTAAATCAAACGGGCCAGCTAATCGTGACATACGACACTTTATTCGTAACCCGAACACTGGTCTGCTAGAGGATCGCTCTGTAGATATTAGATCGCTTGTCATGTCGCATTCAGTTCGTCAACGCATGATCCACATTGTTGATTTCGTTCGAATGAGAGAAAACGAAGGACGCGCCGTGACTCATGGTGGTGCGCATGATGGAATATATCGTTCTATTCAAGAGTCAAATTCTCAAGAGCCATGCGCAGTATACCTAAAAACTGCTGGATTAGAGACAACAATTAAAAATGCGGTGACAAAAGCTTGTGCAGATGGGCTAATGCGCAAGTATTCAATGACATCATCGGGGTCTGAGAGATGGCTGGGTACAATTGATGGCCCAATGTCACGCGGTGAATATGAACGAGATACAGTTTGAGATAATATCTAGCAAAGGAATTAAAACAATGAACCAGAATAAAATAGAGCGATACCAAGACATTTATCGGGAACTTTGGGAGGCGCAAGTCAAAAAAGATCGTAATGATAACCCAAGATTAAATACAATATCTCCTAATTATAAGAAACGAAAACCTTATATATCTATATTGAAATTAGATAAAACACCAATCCCATATCGTTATCGCGTGTTGTCAAAGCAAGCGGAAACAATCAACATGTTGTTGCTTCGGGGCTTCGGGGTTAAAGATATTTCTCCAATCATACATACGTCAGAGAAAGCTATTCGAATAATTAAAGATCGTTACAATTTGCCAAGAAAAAATTAACGATTAAATCCGCCATAACCTGAGAAATTGTTCGAGTTATTTCCGTACTGCTGCGGTTGATACGGGTTTGACATCGGGGCGAAACCACCTTGACCACCATAACCTTGATTCATTCCGTAGCCTCCAAATTGTTGTGGCTGCGGACTGGGCTGTTGATATGGACTTTGTTGGTATCCACCGCCTTGCATCCCGTATTGTTGATAAGGAGTTTGCTGCGGCTGCATACCATAACCTTGCTGCATGTATGGATTTTGTTGCTGCTGCTGACCATAACCTGAAAAATTGTTCGAGTTATTGTATGGCTGCTGCCCATAATTTTGCTGCGGACGGGGCTGCATACCACCATATCCACCATATCCACCATATCCACCATAATTTTGCTGCGGTCTTCCGTATCCACCCTGCATTCCACCCTGCATTCCTCCGTAAAAATTCTGCTGCGGGCGCTGCATACCGCCGTAACCCGAATAATTCATTGGCTGCGGGCGCTGCATCATCTGAGGAAACTGAGGTCTGCCGAATCCACCCATAATACCTTGCGGTCTTTGCGGAGGTCTTTGAGGAAATCCACCAAACATTCCCATGCCTGTAGGTCTTTGACCACCAATACCCATACCCATGTTCGGGTTACGATACTGCTCATTCGCTTGGTATGTTTGATTTGCACCATAGCTACCTATTAAATTTCTTTGAACTTGCGTTAATCCACCCATAAAATCATCAAAAGAAGATTGATCAAACTTAGGTTTAGAATTAAAATTAGGGTTTCTTGGATTGAGAATATTACCTCCCGAAGTCATCATTTCTGCGACTAGGCCAGTGGTTGGGTCTATTTCAGGTTGAAGTTGCGAAGCCATGGATGAAGGATCATAGTCATCAGAATTTTTACGTGCATCTCTAAATTGTTCAAAAGTTTGATTTTCTGTCGGTAAAACAACACGACCCATAAATCCGTTGGCTCTTTGATCTGCGGCTTCTTTCTTTAGTCTGTCATATTCGCTTCTTATCGGATCAGAAGCCCCAGATAAATTATTCATAGGGTCTATATTAAAACCACCTCTAGGAATAACGCCATCAGGTAAAAGACTAGGTTTTGGTCCTTTTCTTCTTGGATCGTTTACAAAAAAACCATCTGAAAGTTTACGATCATTTGGACCTTGCGACATACTTCCGTAACCATCATTTCCTAAACCAGTAAATTCTTTAAACTTATCTTCGAAGGCTTGACCAGCTTCCGACAATGGCATTGAGCCTGCCCGCGCATCAAAGAATGAATTGATTGTTGGGAGATTGTTATTAGGGTTGGGCCTCATCGATACATTCTCCGTATTTAATAAAACTCCCCTCGGTTGCATCCTTTGCATCTGCTGAGAACCCATAATTCCAGACGAAAAACTAGGCTGTGAAAACGGCATACGTCTTATAGAATTTGCGTAGGGTGAGGCTACCATGTATAATCTCCGAGTGAACTTGTTCGGGTTATACCATTTATTTAGCTTTCAATCAATAATTGATTGACTGAGTTTTTGTGTTGTTTATAAAAG
>Ga0209815_1001685_pt1 | contig 14214 bp, 18 predicted proteins | sample CoawatmetaG00DNA_FD_187507 | JGI IMG/M metagenome (GOLD analysis project Ga0209815, IMG submission 187507) | Marine microbial communities from the West Antarctic Peninsula - Coastal water metaG002-DNA (SPAdes) (version 2) | ecosystem: Environmental > Aquatic > Marine > Coastal ...
TAACTGTAGTGTTTCTTTTAATTCATCGTATCTTGGTCTCTTAACCTGTAGCATTATTTTCCGCTTGGTGCATCATGCTGTATAATTTTTTTGCACCCGCTTGTCTACTACCATTTCCAAATCCTCTTACTGCCGCTCCTGTCATAACAAACTCACCATCGGATAACATAGCAGGAATATCATCAGAGGTTTCCGTTCCCGGCCCTAGAGTTAATCCTCCATCTTGACGTAAATCCATAATACCACCTTCAGCAACTTTTGGAATTAAATTACTTTGCACTTGCATATCTTCGTATCCCTCATAATTAGAAGGAGCAGTTGCTATCTGTTGTAAAACTAATTCTTGTAATGCCGCATCATCTCTGTCTGGATATGCGTTACGCATTTTATCCATCATTTCTTTTTGTTGCATTTGTGAAAAAGCACTTAAACCTGCACCTGCCGCCGCTCCTAGAGGAATTCCAAATTTACCTAATCCACCAAGATACTTAGCACCTAGTTTACCACCCGCACCTGCTGTTAATCCAGTCATTAATGCTTCGCCGGGTTTTGCTCCTGTTAATAGAGAGCCAATGCCACCGCCTAAAGCTGATGCAAAAAAAGTTGAACCGGGGAGTAATGAGTTAGCAATACCCGCACCTACTATTGGTGCCGCTATTTTTGCAATTTTTTTTATTGAATCAAATAATCCCATTATGTCATCTCCAGTATTGATACTATTATATGTAAATTGTTTCCAGTTGATGTTGCTTTTAAAATCTCTGATGATTGTAAAATTATTGGTGAAGCAGAAAATGAATAACTATTTAATAATTCTTCCGAAGTTCCCTTCTGTATTATTCTGCTTGTCTCTAGAGTGTACTCAACAGAACTAGTATCAGTAACTGTAATTGTAACACTCTGGTCGTTTCCTGTATCTTCATTGGATACTCTAATAGATTTAAGAATAGCTATACCAGAAGATGGAGTAGTATATATAGTTGTATTACCCCTTAAAATAGCTTTTGCATTTTTATATGTATTTGTTGTTGCCATTTAATCTCCTAACAGAAAAGTCATTCTCTCTGCTACTAGTTTGTTTTCTTCTGCTGTGTAACTTGTATTTAGTGTAAGTATAATTGTTTCAATTGCCCTTACAAGTTCATTCTGTTGTTGAACATTGTATTCTTGAGACGGTTGAGGTAATCTTACATTAGTAATTTTACTCATTATCTTTTTCCATCTGGCTGAACATCAAATCTAAAAGTACCAAAACGCCAATCTTCATTTAATGCATCATCATTAATTCCATTGTATCCATTACTCTCAACACGAACGGCAACCTGTCTTCCTCTCGTTCGAGGATTAATTTTTGTTCCCGATGTAGAATAATGAAATGGGCCTTTAGATGTTTGTGTTTCTGTTGGAAAATAACGAGACTTTAATGTTATATTTACATTACCAACTTGGTCTTTAAAATCTGGTATTAATTTTGTTATAAACATCATGTCATCGCCATCACCAATATCAAAATCTCCACTCTCAATAAAAGATGTCATAGTAGAGCCATCATCATTTTTTCCACTTTCGTGAACATAAAGAAGTGAATCTGTACCATCATATTCTGTAGCATAAGGTAAAGGATAAGTGCCAGAATCAATCCATGTGCTTCTATCTAAACTTCCAGTATACCATAATTTTTCTTGATAATTATAAATTACATATCTATCAATTTGATTAGATGCTGTAGAACAATAAAACCATATTACTTCTCCATATGCAGAGTTTGAACCTGCATAAACTTGTTCTGATTGAGTTGTATCTATATTATCAAAAACAAAATCTTCTACAGAGCATGGCATTTTTCTCACTGTACCATCAAACATATAAAATCCATCTGATGACATCCAGTAAACTAAACCACTAATATCAACCGCACAGTGTGGGCTTACAGCACCACAGTTAGTTCCTAATTTTTGAAAACCAAATGTAAATGGTGCACCAATAAAAGACATACCGTGAGCCGATGTATCAGTTAAAAATAATATTTGTCCCCTTGTACTAATTGCTGTAACAATTTTACTACCACCAGTAACACGCTGAGAGCCAGATGAATTAGTTGCCGATGGAGTCCAGTCATTAAAATCATCTTGGTCTGACCATCTTATAAACATCGGGTCTTGCGTTGATGTAGTTCCAATAGTTGTTTCCGTTCCAAAACAAATTAAATGTCTATCTGGATTTGATACAATCATAAACTTAGATTTTGTTGGAGCATTAGTAATAGCAGAAGCTACATTTGATGCCGTTGATATTCCGCCAGATGTATTCCAAAGATAAATTCCTGCATCTATATCTAAAGCTATAATATCCTCACCCCAGTTATCTAAATTCCAATTTCTTAATCCAATAGTAACTGAATCTGATGTGTTTGGTGTGTCCCAAGTTTGAGATGAATCCCAAGTTCCTGTTCCCCAACCATAACCAGATAAAGCTCTGTCTCTTCCTGCCGTTATCTCATAGGTTACTGTACAGTTATTAGTTGTTGATACAGCCGATGTAGCATTAGTGCTTACATCAATTATATAATTATTTGTATCTGTAATAGATTCTATTTCGTATTCACCATCCATAATAGCCGCTGATATACCTGCTGTAGCCGCATTTGTACTAGATACAGTAACATAGTCACCCTCAGTTGCTCCATGAGAAGAGTGTGTTATTGTAACTAAAGACGAAGCATTTACTGTTGTAAAAGCACTAGTTAAATCTGCTGTTGACCGTTGTGGTGTAGCATCAAAGAAGTTACCCTCACTATAAACATATAATTTTTTATGTGTTCCAAAAATATCATACGCTGTTCCATCTAATGAATTCCAAGCTAACTGTGCTCTAGCAACTCCTATAAATGTAGTGGTAGATACTTTTTCCCATCCACCTATTTTTTCTGGATAACCATAACGAAATCTAACTTTATCTCCATCAATCCACTTACCTTTAGATGTAATATCAGTATTTTGTTTATCAAATCCCGGTTGAAATTGTATTTTTGTAATTGGCATTCATTATTTCCCTGTTGCAATAAAGAAGTTAACAACAGAAAATGGTTGAACTATAGAAAAATTAAAATTTGAACCAGAAGATAAATTACTTCCACCTGCTGTATTTTCTGTTCCCCCTGTTGCTCCAAGAGTTCTAGATGTTAATCCAGAACCTGCTCCAGAACCCATAGGCACCCTGCCTTGTAAGTCTGGTAAATTAAATGTACTTGAACCATCTCCAACTCCGTAAGTTGTACTAACGGCTGAAAATAAAGCCGAATACGTTGAGCGACTAACAGCTTGTGCATTGCATAATAAATATCTTTTTGTTGAATCATCTGATTTAGTTGGCTCTGCCGCAAATCCCGCCATAATAATTCCACCAGTTGGAACTGTGTCTGCTATATCTTCTCCGCTACCACTAAATAAATTACCAGTAATAGTTGTTGATGCAGTTACTGCACCAGTTACATCTAAGGCAACACCGGGAGAAGCATTAAGTATTCCTACTCTGTTATTTCCACCATCAACAAATAGTGCGTGAGTGCTTCCATTAGATTCTACTCTAAAGTCAACATCAGCAGAAGACTCATTTATTGTTACAGCACCACCATCTAATGATACGGCACCGGCAACACTAAGAGTTCCCTTACAAGTTAAATTATTAATTCCTTGAGCAAATATATCTTTTACAAATGTTCCATTACTATACATTAAAGCATGAGAGCCTTGAGTAACTGCTGTTCCAGTTCCTGTATTTCCTGTAGTTGCTACGGTAAGAGTATAAGCTCCTGCTGTATTATTAAATATAACATATCGTGATTCTGTTGTCGGTAATAAAACATTAATGTTACCACTTAGAGTGCCAGTAAATTCTAATACACTTTGTCTTGATTCATCTGCTGTAGCATTACTATTTGTTAAAGTAACATTAGAAGAACCTGCAACACTTTTTGTTGCATAACCGTAAATAGATTCATCAATTAAATCAAAATTTACATTTGTTTTATCACCCCAAGTGTTTGCGTTTTCACCTGTAGCTTGTTTCTCTAATCGTAATCGTGTTGTAAATGTTGATGCCATTTAACCTCCTAGTGGGTTACTGTTTTTAGCTTTAATTTCTTCCATAAGAATATCTTGCAACTCATTTTCTTTAGCTACAATTGCTACTTGTTGTTTTAATTCAGACACTTTATCTTCTAACTCTTTAATTAATTTATTTAAGGGATTAAGATTGGTAGCTTTAGGTATATCAAGCATAGCCATTTCTTCTCTTATTTTAGCAACACTTTCTCTTATAGCAATATGAGCCTCAAGTACCCACGTCATATCTTGTGGTTTAATTTTATCTTCTACAGTAGATACCCTATCTATTAACTCTACTTTTAAAGTAGATATTGTTTTCATAATAGGTGCTAAATCTACAGTCTCGTTAACTACAAATTCTTTATTTTCTATTTGGTCTAGTCGTAAATTAAATTGACCCCATGTATAAAAGCCTCCACCGATTGCTCCTATAACTCCTATGAGTGCCGCATATGTGCTAAGTTTTTCTACTATTTTCATTGTTTAAGTGCCTCCAGTTCAGCTAATATTTGTCTTTTTTTTATACTAATTTGTTGTATTTTTCTATTATATATTTCAACTACATCATTAAATGTATAACTAGTTAAAGTTACACTAATGTAAATTTCTTTATCGTAAATACCCAAATCTATTTGATTAAAAAAATCTAAGTTAGTATCTGTATAAATGTCTTTTGATTTATAAAAATCAGTTTTGAGATAGGCGTTTAAGTTGTTATTATTAAAAAATAAATCCTCTTTTGATAAGTTCTCTGTATTCTGTTTTGTTGCTTGTGCTATTTGTTTAGCTACTTTTTTTAAATTTTGTTTTAATTTGTTTTCTATTTTGGCAACAGTTTTAGAAATAGACTTGTCGGTGTCAATGTCTCCCTTTTCTTCCGACTGTATTTCTTCTTGCTCTCCACCATCTTCTGTTGATACTTCGGATTCATCAGTTCCTTCGCTACTGGATTCTGTTTTTTCCTCAGTGTTGGTTTCGGCTTGTTCATTACTTGCTACTTCCTTTTCTTCTTGTATTGGCTCTTCCTTAGCAGGTTCTTCCATTGCCTCTTCTTCATCCTCAATAACCTCTGGTACGCTTTCTTCGTTTGTTGCGATTTCTTCCATTGGCTCTTCAAACTCATCAAAAGATTCCTCAGTAAGTTCTTCATTGAACTCCTCCTCAGTTATCTCTTCAAAAAATTCTTCGGCTGTTATGCCTTCATCTTCTAGAAACTGTTCGAACTCTTCTTCCAATCCAGTCTCTTCTATGAAACTTGTAAAATCTTCTTCAAACTCTTCTGTAAATATTTCCTCCGTCATCATTGGAGGCTCTTCCATGTATTCTGTTTCAAAAAATACCTCTTCCATTGTAGGCATTTCTTCCATGTCAAACTCTTCAAAGTCTTCAAACATTGGTGGAGAATCAAATTCTGTTATTTCAAAATCTAATTCTTCTTCAAAGTAAAAATTATCTTCTACTATATACTCATCTTCCCAAGTATACTCCTCTTCTTCCCAAGTATATTCTTCTTCAAATACTATTTCATCATTATCCCAATCAAAATCTTCTGGAATATCATCTATTATATCAATAATATCTTGGTCAATATCATCAATAACTTCCTGTGTTCCCTCATTAATTGGAGGTATATAAGTATAACTTACATTTAATTGTACATCATCAATATCTGGGCCAGAGTGCCCACCTCTATTATTGAGATTATCAATATCAACTCTTATATTAAAATCTGTTTGTGTATTACTACCTTGAATATACTTATCAGTATAATTTGTATATTGACCACAATTTACAGAACCGCATCCAGTATCTTCTATTACCCTTTTCTGTGTACTTGTAGAGCCATCAGACCCAGTTATAGTTTGTTTTAATGTTGTTGTATTACTATACTGATGCCAATACCATATGTCTGTTGACATGGTAGACGACCAACCATTTTGTATTTCTGGTGTAGTCATGTTGGTATCTTCAGACAATGTAACAGTCTGATTTATATTTGTGTTACCAGTTGAGGCAACAGTACCACCGGGTGCATTACCACCTGCAATACTCATATAGTTATGACCAGATGTACCACTTGATACATTCCAACCATCAGAAGAGTAGGTAGTTCCCGTACCAAAAGTAGAGTTAGTTAGTATATTACCTGTGTTTATTTCTTCTCCAAAAATCTCTGGAGATGTAAGTAAAAAAAATAAAGCTATGTAAAATAGTATTCCTTTTACCATCCTATCCTAATACCTAAATTGTGATTATGTTCTATTAAAGGTATTTGAGGTAAAAATGTTACTGTTAACCAAGTAAGTCTAAATCTTTCTGGCAACCATTTAGTTATTTCATAATGCATTGCACCACGAATCATAAAGTATGTTAAAACTTCATGTTGCTGTGGATGCTTACCCAGTATAGGATTTGTTTCGTAATATAAATCATCATGCTGAACTATTTCTAGTGTCTGCATCATATCAATAAAATTAACAACTTGAAAAGATAACTCTCCAACTTTTTCTGGTTTAGATAGTTCTTCGCTACTTGCTGTGAATGGGAAGAGGAATAGTATCAATAATAATAATTTTTTCATTTTCTTTTTTTTCTGCCTCTAATTTAGCTTTTTCTTTTGCAAGTTTTTCTTCTTCTAATCTTTTCTTTTCTGCTTCTTCTTCTAATCGTGCTAATTCTTTAGCTTCTTCTCTTAAAATTCTTTCATCTACTTTAGCTATTGCCTCTGATTTTGCTAAATATTCTTCATAGTCTGGTCTTAACTCTGGATATTTATCCCACATAGCTTGAGCATTTTTTCCTATTTTTCCATTCCACGGACAAGGGCTACCTGCACTTTGCATTGCCGCATGAACACGAGGGTCTTGACACAGTATTGACACAGCCGCTACCTTCATTCCGTAGTCGTATAATACCTTACTTAATTTTATGCGTTCACAATTTAAATCTCTAACGTGTTTTCCTACTGAAGCACCTAAACCTATTGTACTAATACTGCCGCTAATACCCATTGAACATACATCTTGGCTCATAGCTGAATAGGATGGAGCACTAGCTGAATTTACAGGTATGGAACTCCCATTTGATGTGGTTGTGTTTGAGGTGGTCGAGGTTGTTGTATTGGTCTGACCATCATTATTATTCGTTGTAGTAGCCGTGTAGCCACCTGTAATTTGGGTGTTACTTCCCGAAGTATTTGTTTGGTCATTGTCATCATTTGTTGAATCTGCTAAAATTGGTTTTGATATTATTGATACAAAAATTAATATCGTTAATAAAAATAGTAATCTTATGTAATATGTCATTCTTCCTTTTTTTTCCGTGTCCTATTAACATTATTCTGTAAATTCATTGTCTAGTTCTAATCGTAAACTTTTAATCTTATAACCTAGTTCAAGCATATCATTTCTTAATGGTAAGATATTGTTTGTGCTTTGTAATACAAGAACATCATCTTTAAGTAATTCAAATTGATTAAATATTTTGCCTACTATAAAAACATTTCCAATTAATCCTCCAACAATACCAAAAATAATTACAATATTTTTTAAATTAATATCTACCTGTGCCATATAGCATTTATATTTCCTATGCGTCTCGTTCAGTTCTAGTTTTATAATCCGCTCTCGCTATAACTAGAGCAACAAAGTCTGCTTGATTGCTTGGGATAGCATCCGTAAAATCAGAATCATTCATTAATTTTGTTGTCCACTCTCGTTGAAATCTTTTCCAACAATTATTAATTTTTCCTGCAACTGCGGCTTCTACCCAGTCTTTCAGTCCTTCGTTATCACTTCCAGTTTGTGATTGTAAGGCAACTACTGTTGCTAGTAAGTCATTGTATAGTATATTTTCTTGTAAGTCGGTTATTTGTATTGTTATTGTTTTAGCCATATTTAATCTCCTTTAAGATTGATTATTTCATCTATTGTAGTAAGTGTCCCTCAAAATGAGAAGCAAGTGCAGTTGTTTCAACAGCCATAGTGCCCCCATCAGCATGAACTATTTTACAAGTGTCACTGGCATCCATAAAAAGTATAGTAGTTGCGTGTGATTGTGCAAAAGCATCCACAAGAATAGCGTCATCTAATTTACCATATCTTGCACCTGTTTCAGTTAAATTACTAGATACAAAATTATCTGCAACTGCGTCATCAGCTCCTCCTGTACTCATACTTTTATATAAAACTGTAAATGAAAATTGATAATATCCATCGACAGGTGCAGTAAATTGACCATTTGCGGCTACATCTGCATTAACATCATATGCTTCAGTTAGGTTTGTAGAAAATAAATTATGTCCATCTGCAACAGACAAAGCACCAGTTTGCTGTACCTTAAATAAGGGTTGTAATGGTTTGGTTATCATGCCATTAGAATGAATAACTAAAGAATCTGCTAAAGCATTAACTTTAAAATTCATACTGTTATCATCGTGGTTATATCTTATTTGTCCTATGTCATCATCCCCACTATCGCCAAAATAAATACGACCGGCAGTTGATGTACTAGATAGAATTGATATTCCACTATTAGCATTTGCTTCTATAACTAATTCATCTGCCGCCGCATTAGCAGTTGCACTGCTATCAGAAGTTTTAATATGAATACCTGCTCCTAAATCTTTTGTACCTACAGCACCTACACCTAAGGTACTGGCAACAAGATTTAATGTATCAGCCGATTCATCCCAAAGCAAATGACTACTAGCTGTAGCACCGAATAATTTTACGTCTTTACCAGTGTCGTCCACTCCAACTGTTACTGTTCCACTAAATTGTGAGTTTCCTGCAATATCAATTGCACCAGAAATATCTAAAGTTGCGGCATCTAGTTCGCCACTAATTGTTAAATTTCTTTGACCAGAAGTGTCTATACTTCCATCCGTTGTAACTACTTTAGAGGCAATAGCAGTTCCCGCTGTTAGACCATCAAGTAGTTCTAGTTCAGCTTCTGCGAGAACGGCACTACCTGCAGTAAAACCTGCTCCAGTAACTACACCTGTAACACCTAAAGTGCTTGCCATAGTTACAGCACCTGTAAAAGCCGCCGCCTTTGCTTCGGTAAAAGATAGCATAGGAGTTGTACCTACTGCTGAACCTAAACCTATAATTAAATCATCTGCTGAGTCATCAAGAGCAATATAAAAATCTTGTGCATTACCATCAAAAACTAATTTAGCATCCTCTGCTCCTGCATCACCAATTGTTAAACTTGGAGTTGTTCCACTTAATTGTATATCACCGGTAATTCCTCCGTCTTTTAATAATACGCCATCAATAGTAACACCGCCGCCGGACGTCTTCTCTGATATAGTATCTACTTTTAATTCACTAGCCATTTATATCTCCTAATTTAATCCACTAACATCAAAACTAGCGTCTATTGTTATTGTTGGTTGAGCTGTTGTGTGAACAGTATATTTTTTATTAAACATAGCATCCCAATGAGGTTTATCCATTAAAGTTAATAACTCTGCTTTTGTATAAGAAGCAGGTGCTTTAGATGGTGTTTCAATTTTTGCATCTTTTTTAAATGTATGAATATAATCTGCCTCACCAGAAACTGCCAAAGTATACTTGTATTCACAATACCATTCAATTACATTACCATCACTATTTTTTGTAGGTATTGCACTCACCCAAGCCTTCGTTGCGTCATCACTGTGTGCCATTATTTAGCCTCCAATTCTTTTACTCTTGCTGTTAATTCTTGCACTGCTTTAATTAAGGGCATAATAAACATATTCTTTTTAACTCGTTGTGTTTCATTATCTACTTTATCCATATGCCACCCACCAAATGTTGTATCTCCATGCTTATCTATTGCTTCTTTTACTTCTTGTGCAATAAATCCATGAGATACATAATCTAAATTTTTTTGATTTTCTACATTATATTCTGTTTTCATTTCTTTTGGAACTTCATAAGAAGGTTTCCATTGAAACTTAACAGGTCTTAAATCATTAATAAAATCTAATCCTAATGTTGTACTTTCAATATTTCTTTTAAGTCGTATATCAGAACTTCTTGACCAATCAGCATCAGCATCAAAATCATTTGTTACAACATTACTCGACCTCCCAAAAGAAAAATCATCCGAAGCGGCGGTAACTGAACCTAATGCAATTCCGTTACTTTGACTGTCTACAGCAGGGTCAGAACCAGAACCTATACAAATATTATTACTACCAGTTGTGATAGCATCTCCTGCATTTCTTCCCAAACAAGTATTATTAGCACCTGCTAGTATACCTCTTCCTGCTTGATACCCGAATAATGTATTTTCATCCCCACTTGTAACAACTAAACCTGCTTCAATACCGACTGCTGTATTAAACTCACCACCTGAAATTCCTCCTCCAAGAGCATCCTGTCCTATAGAGATATTTTTGTCTTCACCATCACATCCATTGTAAGCATTGTGTCCTATTGAAACATTACTGCTACCAGTTGTAATTGATGCACCTGCACCACGACCTACAAAAGTGTTATTAGTTCCAGTATTTAAATCCGTTCCTGCATGAGCACCAAGAACAATATTATCAGCACCAGTTGTAATAGCATCTCCTGCTTGATACCCAAAAACAACATTTTGTGTACCAGAAGTTAATGTTTTAAATACATCTTTACCTATCCCAACATTTCCTGTTGCTCCAGATAAAGTTCCTGTTGTTGGGGCTGAACCATTGCTATCTGTTTGAATAACAATACTGTCAACAAAATTTGTAATATCCATTGCTACATCAGTTAAATCGTTCATTACTGCCGCACCACCTGCATAAGTTTTAATTCTAGATGCAGTTACTTTTCTGTTTGCTCCACCTGCTCCGTCATCTATAATAAATAAATCAGCATCAACAACTGCGGCTCCAATATCTGTAGCACCATCTATATCAAGGTCTGCTACTGCTAGTGAACCATCTGGAAATACAGGTGCTTGTGTAAAAGTTACAACTCCATTAGAAGCTATTGCCATAGAATCAGCATCTCCTACAGAACCAATTTGTCCTGCATTTGCAATAGTTATACCGGAACTATGAATATCTCTAGCAGTAAATGTTGCTACTCCTGTTTGGGTTAATGTTCCACTTACATCTAATGTACCGTTTAAATCTACGGCTGTAGCATTTAATTCTATTTCGTCAGTTGCATTAATATCAAGTACAGTTGCACTTGGTGCATTAATATTTTGTGATGCATCATTAAACTGTAATTGCATTGTACTGTTTAGTAATAATCCAGTATCTGCAACGTGTGTTAAAGATACATCATTATCAGCACCAAACTTAACTATGTGTCCGTCTGTATTTAATCTTAGTTCTGACATTTGTTATCCTTTAGGGTTTGCGTCTTTGACTGCTTTAATTGCTTTGTGCCATTCGCCAGTTGCGTCTAGTTTTCCCGCAGTCATGTCGTGGTATAGTTGGTCTAATTGTATATTTGTTCTTGGGTATTCTGATACTCTTTTAATAATTACTTTTTCTGCATCAGTTACAGTAGCTGCTGTCCATGTAGCTATTTGTTCTTTAGTTGCATATCCAATATCTAAATCTGATTCATCATAACCCAACCCAGAATCTATAAAAGATTGTAAATCTGCCGCATTTGATTCAACCCCTCCAGACATTGTTGCAATAACTTTTCCAGTAGTTTTGTGTTTAGCATATCTCATTTTCATATTTTATCCTGTTACTATAATTGCATATTTTAAAGTTACATCTGCGGGTGTTCCATTAACGGCTTTTGTTAATGTGCAATCATCATCATTCCATGCAGTAATAGTTAGATTATGAAATGTAGCACTTCCAAAAGCTAATCTTCCTAGGACATCGGGATTTGCATCAAAAGCACTTGTTCCACTTTGTTGTAAATAGTTATAAGCAACTGCATGAGCTGAAGATGTTGCACCAGTTTTTACTGCAAAACCAATACTTATATTATCTTCATCAGTAGCATTTGTTGTAGCATTTGGAGCAAAAATACAATGTGCGGCTGTAGGGACAAATCCCATAGATGATAAAGAAATAGTACCCGTTGTTCGAGAACCAAATGTACCTTCAAATAATTTAGATTTTCCGCCTATATAGTCAAAGAGCCTTAGTGCTGTTGTTTTTCGTAAAGTACCACCTGCCGCATCATCTACTAAAAGTAAATCTGCGTCTGCTATTGCGGCACCTATATCAGTTGCACCTGTTAATACTGCTGTAGCTAATTTTCCTATTGTAACTTGTCCGTCTGCTAGGTGTGCCGTATCTATAGAACCATCTGTGTAGTGTTCTGAATTGATGGCATCATCAGCAATTTTTGCTCCTGTGATAGCGTCTGCCGCTATTTTACCTGCAGTTACATTTAAGTCAGCAATGTGTACTGTGTCTATTGAACCATCTACATAAGAATCACTGTCTACTGAGTTAGCACTCATATTAGCTTCTATAACTGAATTTGCAGTTACAAGTTTTGAATCTTTTATACTCAAGCCATCAACAGTTACACCGTTAGCTGAAGTTATTTCTGATATTGTATCAGTTTTTACTGTATTATTAGCACCATCTAGTTCTACACTCATACTATTACCACGTTACCTGCTATTACCATAACATTTGGAAATGTTACAGGGCCTGCTAAAACAGCGTTTCCTTCTATTGTTTGGATTGTATCCATTACTGCTGTATGCTGTACAATAGCTTCATTAGGTGCCGCACACCCAATATATTGTATTCCGTTAATTACTGCTACTTCACTCATTTAATTCTCCTTATTCACTAATTGTGTCAATAAAACTTACCCAGATATCTAATCCATCATCAGTATCACAGTCGTGTGTTAGAACATCTCCATTTTTTAAAACAATTTTTGCTCCCCCTTGTATCAACTCGATTGAGCCTCCCGGTGGAATTGGGGTATCTTTAACGATATAATAGTTTGCACTACTTCTTACTACATAAATATCTACCTTAATTGTTGTAGTTAAAATATTTGTACAACGAATACCAATAACAGCATCAAAATCTCCTGCTGTTAAAATACCTGCCGCTGTAGTTCCCTGTGCTCTTGCTATTGCATTTCTAAAATCTTGTGCCATTCATTCTCCTATTTATTATAACTCATAACGCAACGGCCATTGCTAAACTAAACCCTGCTGAAGCAGAACTACCTGCCATATATGTTGCTACAGTAGTTACATTTGTCATTCGCATAGTACCACCATCGTTAATTAAAATTCCGTCTCCATCTGCTAATGCAGTTGTTCCTCTTGCTGTTCCACCATCTATTAAATTTAGTTCAGCCGCAGTAGTTGCTACATTTGTTCCACCAATATCAAGAGTTGTCATAGACACTTCTCCTGCTACTGTTAGTATACCATCAGCTAAAGTTAATAAATCTGTATCATCTGTATGCCCTATTGTCGCTCCGTTAGTAATTACATTATCAACAGTTAAAGTTGTTAGAGTTCCAAGACTTGTTATGCTTGATTGTGCCGCAGTTGTAACTGTAGCCGCAGTACCAGAAGCATTTCCTGTTACGTTACCTGTTAGTGGCCCTGCAAAAGCATCTGCTGTTACTGTACCATCAAAGAAAGCATCTTTAAATTCTAAAGAACTTGTACCTAAATCTATTTGATTATTAGTAACAGGAGATAATGCTCCATCGCCAATAGTTAATCTACCTGCACCACCTGTTGCTATTGTAATAATATCAGAGCCAGAAAAAGTTATTGAAGTATTTGTATCTCCGTCTCCTGCTATTGAGTCTAATTGTAAAGAGCCAACATTAGTAAAGTTTGAATCACTAAGGTCTAGAGTTCCAGTAACATCTAAGTCACCATCTACTGTTAAGTTACCTTCTGCTGTTACATTTGCACCACTAAAAGTTAATGCCGCAGTTGTTCCAGATTTAATTATTAAATTTCCACTTGTGTTTGTTGCACTACCAAAAGTAGTACCACCGTCCTTAAAAAATATATCTCCACCATCAGCATCAAGAATAATATCTGTTGTTGCATCTATTGTAAAATTACCAGAGGATGATAAGTTTGGAGTTCCAAACATACTGAGAATTTCATCACTGCCATCTATATAGATAACATCTTTCATACCAGTTGGTAT
>Ga0209815_1001689_pt1 | contig 14176 bp, 15 predicted proteins | sample CoawatmetaG00DNA_FD_187507 | JGI IMG/M metagenome (GOLD analysis project Ga0209815, IMG submission 187507) | Marine microbial communities from the West Antarctic Peninsula - Coastal water metaG002-DNA (SPAdes) (version 2) | ecosystem: Environmental > Aquatic > Marine > Coastal ...
AATTGAGTTGCATGCTGTTCGAGAAACTTTCGGCCTAAGTTAATGCGCGATGGTGTCACCAGTCGTTGTTGATAACCACGCCATAATAATTTACTTTCTGGTGCATTCCGCAGTATCGGCACAATGCTGGGTTTGGCTTTAGTTTGGGACAAATACTGTAACACCTCAGCTCTAGTAAAACCCACATCACCTGCTTCATCTAGCCACTTTGCTACGTCATCTCGCTGGTCGAAGCCAGCATACCCATGAGCGCTAAACAGCCCAACTATAAGCCAACTTAATACGATCTTTCTCACACCCTTCTCCTTGGATATTTAGCTTTGCTAATGTTTATAGAACTTAAGCTAGTTACGCTCTTTTAAACTAAAATCTATCAATTAACACGCAGAATATCAATAAGCCGATCAGTTGATAAAATATATCTATCAATACTCCAAATAGATTTAATTAGACACTACCGCTTTTGGACTGCAAAATACACGCTAATACAGATATAACCATGATTGATTTTCGGACGCTCTATGACCCTTACACCACTGCAACTTAGGCAACAAATCCGAAGCGGATCTATGACCGATAATACCTCTGGATTATGCTCTGGTTACGTACAGGGCAACCTGTGTATCTTACCTGAAGATTATGCCAACGATTTCTTAAAATTTTGCCACCTAAACCCCAAGCCATGCCCTATTATTGGCATGTCAGAAAACCCTGGCGACTTTCGCCTAAAAAGCCTGGGCCAAGACATCGATCTGCGTACTGACATACCGCAGTATAAACTATTTAATCATGGCAAAGCTGAACATCAAGTGAGCAATATTGTTGATCATTGGCGTGACGACCTGGTCGCTTTTGTACTAGGCTGCTCGTTCTCTTTTGAGGAAGCTCTGATCGCTGATGGCCTTGATGTACGTAATCTTTCAGAAGGGGTAAATGTGCCTATGTATCGCACTAATATTGCATGTAAGGAAGCCGGTCCATTTGCAGGTAATATGGTGGTAAGCATGCGCCCGTACAAACCTGCAGATGCCATAAGAGCCATTCAGATATGTAGCCGATTCCCATCTGTCCATGGCGCCCCAGTACATTTTGGCAACCCCAGTGAAATTGGTATTAGCAACCTCAACCAACCTGATTTTGGCGACAAGGTATCTCTTAATGAAGGCGAAGTACCTGTGTTTTGGGCCTGTGGTGTCACCCCTCAAGTGGCCGTTGAAAATGCTAAACCGCCGTTCTGTATTACCCATGCGCCAGGTTGTATGCTGGTAACAGATTTACCTAACAGCCAATTAGCCATATTTTAGGTAAGGGGAAAAACATGTTACTTAATTGCGATTTAGGTGAAAGTTACGGTTCTTGGACTTTAGGCCAAGATGCCAAGGCTATGCCACACATAGATCAAGCCAATATTGCTTGTGGTTTTCATGCTGGTGACCCGTTGGTAATGCAACACACGTTAGCATTAGCAAAACAGCACAAGGTTATGGTGGGGGCTCATCCCGCCTACCCAGATCTAGTGGGTTTTGGCCGTCGTTCCATGAACTGCTCAGAGCAAGAAATAATTGCATTTATGCACTATCAAATTGCTGCCATGGAAGGCATGGCAGCATGCCAAGGGTTAACCCTTGGCTATGTAAAGCCCCACGGCGCCCTCTACAACGACATGATGAGCAAAGCAAAGGTGCGTCAGGCAGTTATGCACGCAGTAAGCAGTTACCCAAGCCGCAGGCCTGCAAGTGGCGTAACCCAACCACCATTAAAGTTAATGTTACAAGCCAATTCCCAGGCGCAAGAACATCTAAAACAAGCACAAGACTTATCTTTAGAATTGTACTTTGAGGCATTTGCAGACCGCTGTTACGAGGATGACGGCAGCTTAATGGCTCGTGCTAAGGCTGGCGCTGTGCTGGGCCATGATGCCATGCTCAAGCAAGTAAAACAGTTAGCCCAAGAAGGCACAATTACTAGCGCCAGTGGGTCAATCTTAAGGCTTAAGGTGGACAGCCTTTGTGTACACGGAGATAATGATGCGGGTATTGCAGCCATTACATCCATTCGCCATTTGATGAACCAAGCATCTGCCGACCAGACATAACCTAACATCATGAACACTAGCCAAACACACATAGAAATAGCCAGCGAAAATAGCTACATCGTCTATTTTGGTGATCCTGATAGCTTACAGATCAGCCCTGAAATCAGTGCAGCTATCGCTGCAACTTGTGAGCAGATTAAGCAACGTTTCAGTCATCGTTTAATAGACTTAGTGGCGTCTTACGCCTCTTTGCTGGTCATTTATGACACCAACTTATGTGACCATTTATGGGCAAAAAAAGCCCTGCGGTCTATATTAAATACGCCAGAAAAGCACAGCGAAAATAGTGGCCAACTGGTTAAAATACCCGTTTTTTATAGTACTAAATATGGCCCAGAGCTGGCATTATTGGCGGAAAATGCAGGGCTTTCAATAGCACAAGTTATCGACATTCATAGCACCACAGAATACCGTGTCTATGCCATTGGTTTTGCTCCAGGTTTCGCTTATTTAGGTGAAGTAGACGAGCGTTTAGCTGCGCCAAGACTATCCACACCCAGACTTAAAGTGCCCGCTGGAGCCGTGGCAATAGCGGACCGCCAAACAGCTGTTTACCCTGCAAGCTCACCTGGCGGATGGAATCTTATTGGCCTGTGCCCTACGCCTATGTTCAACCCTGAAAAACAGCCCCATATGCCAGTAACAGTTGGTGATCGAGTACAATTTTTTGCTATAGACGAGCCCCAGTATCTGTCGATGGGAGGCCTCCTGCATGAGCTTTAAAGTTCTCCAGCCTGGCTTGCTTAGCCTGATACAAGACCTTGGCCGCTTTGGTCAGCATGACATTGGTTTGACCACTGGCGGACCATTAGACAGTGAGGCATTTTTATGGGCCAATCGCATACTCCACAATGAGCCCAACGCATGTGCTATTGAAGTGAGTTTTGGTGGGCTGCAGCTCCTAGTGCAAACAGACAGTTACTTTTGCGTTACTGGAGCCGGCTTAGACATCAGTGTGAACGGCGTTAATAAAGCCTTATGGGCCAGCCACAAAGTGGTCAGTGGAGACGAGATTAAACTAGGCTATTCTAGCCATGGGTGTCGCAGCTACATTGGCATAGCAGGTGGGTTTAACATCAACCCAAGTTTTGGTAGCAGTGCCACAGTAATGCGGGAGAAAGTAGGCGGCCTAAATGGCGCTAAGCTTGCAGCTAATGATATCCTTCCCTGTGCCAAGACCACAGAGTTAGTCCGCCAGGCCTTGCCTGAATCAGACTGGCCACTCTATGGCCAACAGGGCAGTAATGAACAGGAAAGTGATGCCGTATTGCACCTACTACCGGGGTATCAACATCACTTATTTGACTCTAGGACGCGAGCGCGCTTTTTTAACAGCCAATATACCGTTACAGATCGCAGTGACCGTATGGGTATGCGACTTGAAGGACCTGCTGTACCCTGCCCCTCTGAAAAAATGCTCTCTGAGGGCATTTGTTTAGGCGCCGTTCAAGTGCCTGCAGACGGCCAGCCCATTGTCTTGCTTAATGACCGACAAACCATTGGTGGCTATCCTAAAATAGGCGCCATTATAGCCCGTGATACAGCACATCTTGCCCAACTAAGGCCAGGTGACACAGTGCACTTTGAAGCCATAGATTTATTCCAAGCCCATACCATCAATACCTTAGCGCAACTTAAATTTAATGCCACACCACTGCTGCACCTGAAGGATTAATCATGCCAAACGACCAACAAGTTAGCCATCAGATTGAAGACGCTTTAGTGGCCCGCAACCCCCGAGGTATGGCGCAGGTGCAACCGGTGTTAACGGCGGGCTATTGCCTAAGGGCTGCCCAAGTCTTACAGAATTGCGTTACACATAAGCCTGGTGCCACAGTACTCATTGGTACTGGCTTTCCTGTAGTAGGCACGTTTGAGACCGATGGGCCTGTGGGCGCTATTGCTCTTTATGACACGCTAGAATGGTTAGGTGCAGTGCCCATTATTGTGTGTGGCCAACCTTTGGTGGGTGCCCTTTCAGAGCGCTACCGCACCCATGAAATACGTGTGGGGCTTTATGCTGATGTGGACGCTGATACCATAGCTGCTCTTGCGCACTTTAATCCCCAAGCTGTTATTTCTATCGAACGCCCAGGCCAGGCTAAAGATGGTGGGTATTACAACATGCGTGGGGAAAGTATTAGTGAGCGAACAGCGTGTTTTGATGGCTTTATGAACTGGGCCAAGTGCCCTACTATTGCTGTGGGCGATGGCGGCAATGAAATAGGCATGGGGAAGGTTATTCATGTGCTTGAACAGCTTGATATTGTGCCTGCAGTCACTAGTGCCGATGAGCTAATCATAGCCGACGTTTCTAACTGGGGAGCCTATGGTATGATCGCTTTCCTTGGCCTATGGCATGGACAGGATTTATTAGCTAAAATTGACCCCCTAGCCATTGTGCAGTACTTGTCAGACCTTGGCAGCGTAGATGGTGTAACGCGCATCAACCAACTTACAGAGGATGGCATGCCAATGAGCGAAGGCCAATCTGTAATTGATCAGTTACGCCAAATAACTGGCTTTAGCGATTAATGTTGTTAAGCAAACTAACTGTGGGAGCACACTGTGCGTCTTCGTAATCTCAATAGCTTTATAAAAGTAGCCACTTTAGGCAGCTTTCATGGTGCCGCAGCTCAGTTACATGCTTCTCAGCCTGCTATTTCTGCTCGTATAGCCACCCTAGAAGAAGACTTGGGTGTTAAGCTGTTTAAACGCGATCAAAGTGGCACTAAACTCACTGCTCGTGGCAGACAACTGCTACCTTTTGCAGAACATTTAGTGGCTATTAGTAATGAAATGAAAGCCCAGCTGCAAGATGATGCCCCTCAACAAGGGGTGTTTCGCATTGGCATAGCTGATACCGTAGCGCATTTATGGCTAAGAGATTTATTGAAAGTATGGCGTGAGCATCATCCGCTGATTCAATTTGAACTCACCATTGACCTTTCATTGGCACTTTACAAGCAACTGGAAGAGCATCAATTAGACCTGGCGTTGATGGTCTACACTGGACAAGCGATCTCTGTGAACACGCAGCCATTAAGTGCTCTGCCACAGACCTGGGTTGGCAGCCCTCATTATGCTAAGGGTAACCGCAGCATGGATATTGACGCCCTAAGCAAATGTCCTATTTTAAGCTTTCCCGCAGCCACAGGGCCTGGCAAACACTTACAGGAACTATTTAGCCAGGTGGCAGAAAAACCTAAATTCCATACCAGTAACTCAGTGTCTGGCTTACTAGCCATGGCCGAGCAAGGCGCTGGTATAGCATTACTACCGCAACCTATAGTAGAAGATGCGTTAAGGGCCGAGCGGCTTATCGCATTTGATGTTGACCCAGAACCACCAAAATTAAAGTTTTGTTGTGGCTGGCGTCAAGACGAGGACCGTTTGTTACCACAATTATTAGCCGACAGCGCCAGTCAATTGGTCAGTCAAATCATTAGAGATTAAGTTATGAGCATTGTTTACCTTAATGGCACTTATATGCCAATTGAAGAAGCCAACATTTCCCCTCTCGATCGAGGTTTTTTGTTTGGTGATGGCATCTATGAAGTAATTCCTTCTTATGCCGGAAAAATGGTCGGTTTTGGACCTCACATTGACCGCATGATCGAAGGCTTAGCTGCACTGGAAATTGAACTCAACTGGAGCCATGATGAGTGGCGCGAACTATGCCAAGAGCTTATCCAGCGCAACCCAAATACCCAGGTGGGTTTGTACTTGCACGTGACGCGTGGGGCAGATAGCAAGCGCCATCATCCATACCCAGCAGGTGTAGCACCAACAGTATTCGCCATGCCCACAGATATTCCCCCGGCACCTATTCCAGAAAGGGATAAAGTGAATGCCTACAAAGTCACCACAATGCAGGATCAACGCTGGCAACGGTGCAACATAAAGTCTATTTCATTGCTCGGCAATGTCATGCATTATCAAAAGGGTTATAGCCAGGGAAGTGGTGAAGTGTTGTTATTTAATGGCAAGGACGAGCTCACTGAGTGTGGTGCCTGTAATGCTTATATTGTAAAAAATGGTACGGTAATTACGCCTATTTTAGATAACCAAATATTACCTGGTATTACTCGACTTATTGCCTTGGGCGTATTGCGTGAAGAAGGCAGCATTGCCGTAGAAGAGCGCACTGTGACTAAACAAGAAGTATTTGATGCCGACGAAATTTGGATTTCTAGTTCCAGTAAAGAAATTGCTCCTGTTACTCAGATTGATGACAAGATCATAGGCGATGGCATGCCAGGCCCTATTTGGGAAAAAGCAGCTAAGCTTTATAGCGCCGGCAAGTTTAACTACTAGAGATCTTCCTATGGCCCGTCCCAGTCATATGGTCGTTGACCTTGGTGCATTGATTCATAATTATCAATGGGCTTGTCAGCTGGCACCCAAAGCACAGACTATGGCTGTGGTAAAGGCGAATGCATACGGCCATGGAGCAGTGGCTTGTGCTACTGCTTTAGAACCGTATGCACCCGCATTTGGCGTGGCTTGCATAGAAGAAGCTATAGAGCTTCGCAAGGCAGGCATCAGCAAACCTATCGTGCTACTAGAAGGTACCTTTACCCCTGACGAAGTGACTGTTGCTGCTGAGCAGGATTTTTGGGTTATGGTAGAGGATCCTACGCAGGTTCATGCTATTTTGAATGCCCATCTATCTAAGCCACTGACCGTGTGGATTAAGGTAGACACAGGCATGCACCGTTTGGGCTTAAGCCCACAAAAAGTAGGAGGCTATTACCAGCAATTGCTTAACAGCCCAAATGTGTCTAATCACATTGTGTTTGCTACTCACTTTGCCAGCGCTGACGAAACTAACAATAGTTTTACCTCAGTTCAGCTAAAGGTATTCATGGAAACCACTGCGCCCTTTAATCAGCCTGTAAGTTTAGCCAACTCTCCCGCTATCATGGCTTGGCCAGAAGCCCACGGAGACTGGAACCGGGCTGGTTTTATGCTTTATGGTAATTCACCACTGGATGCACACCATCCATCAAGTGAGGGCCTAAAGCCAGTGATGCAAATGTGCTCGGCGGTAACCTCTTTACGACATATTGATGCCGGTGAAACTGTGGGCTACGCTCAAAAATGGCGTGCTGAACGCCCTTCAACTATTGCCACTGTTGCTATTGGCTATGGTGATGGTTACCCACGTAACGCCGAATCTGGTACACCTGTTATGGTAAATGGGCAGCGAGCAGGCATTGCGGGTCGTGTGTCAATGGATATGATCACCGTTGATGTGACAGACCTGAATGACGTTAATATAGGTGACCCCGTGTGTTTATGGGGGAAAGGCTTGAATATCAATGAAGTGGCTAGTCATGCAGCCACTATAGGCTATGAATTAATGACCAGAGTAACGCAGCGCCTACCCATTAAATATACTCAATAACCTGCCACCTTACCCAACGACCCTAATCTAAGTTAAGTTCGTTGGGGCCTGCGGGCATGAATAGACATTAATATGCCTAAACTAGCCATTAAAGTCACGGCAGCTGTACCACCGTAGCTTACCAAGGGTAAGGGCACGCCTACTACTGGCAACAAACCAGTGACCATCCCTATATTAACCGCTACATAAACGAAAAAAGTTAAGGTTAAACTTGCTGCTAACATTCGATCAAACGGATGTGTGGCGGCACCCGCAATCATTAACCCTCTAATCAATACCAAGAAATAGAGGGTCAGTAGTAAACACACGCCCATTAAGCCAAATTCTTCTGCCAGAACGGCAACGATAAAGTCCGTATGAGTTTCTGGTAAAAAGTCTAAATGAGACTGTGTACCTTGAAGCCAACCTTTACCATCAATACCACCAGAGCCAATAGCAATTTTAGACTGGATAATATTCCAGCCTGCACCCAAAGGGTCGCTTTCGGGGTCTAAGAAAGTAATCACCCGTTGTTTCTGGTATTCGCGCATGCCAGTCCACAACAAAGGTAGCCCAGCAGCACCAATGGCAATTGCAGCAATAAGGTAGCGCCACAGCAGCCCTGCAAAAAAAATAACAAACGCGCCAGAGCTACCAATTAGTAAAGCAGTTCCTAGGTCAGGTTGCTTGGCGATTAATAATACAGGCAGCGTTACTAGCACCACAGCCACTAAAACATGAATGAGATGGGGAGGTCTGGGGCGGCTAGACAAATACCAAGATAGTGTTAAGGGGACTAGTAGCTTCATTACTTCAGACGGTTGAAAGCGTGGCAATCCTGGGATCTCTAACCATCGCTGGGCCCCTTTTGCACCCACTCCAAATAGCAGCACAGCCAGTAATAACAATAATCCAATAATGTAAAATAAGGGGATCCATCGCTGCACATTGCGCAGATTAATTTGGGTAATAATGACCATTCCCAAGAGCGCTAAACCATATCGTATTAGCTGTTTTTGCACCGCAGCTTCACTGGAGCCAGACCCAGAATACAATACCAACAACCCAAATGACATGATGGCTAATAACAACACCAGTAAGAAAGGATCTAGCCTAAGCTTTACCCATAGCCCTGGGCCTTGCTTTAAATGTTTCTGTGCATCAGGGGCCCAGCGCTGGAAATCAGCCATCGTTTTGAGCCCCCTCTTTAGCTTTAGCCTTAGACTGAGCACCCAAAATGCTCAGATCAAAGAGCTTACGGGCTAACGGTGCGGCAGTAGAACTACCACCACCGCCATTTTCAATAATCACTGCTATTGCAATAACTGGGTCTTTGGCTGGAGCCCAGCCAATGTATAATCCATGATCTCGGAACCGTTCAGCAATAGTTGCAGCATCATAAGTGCTATCTTGTTTAATGCCTAACACTTGTGCAGTTCCTGTTTTTCCTGCCATCTTATAGCTACTTTCAGCGCCGCTGCGTCGGCCCGTACCCTTTTTACCATGCATAACATCAATCATTGCACTGTGAATCTTATTCCAATCGCTACTGCGCTCTAGGGCAACATCGCTAGGTTGCTTAGGGTCGTTGCGACCTATATCGCTGACCTTTTCCACAGGTTGATCGTCAATAGCTTTTATCATTCTAATTTGATGCCATTTGCCTTTGTTGGCAAGGACCATAGCCATGGTTGCTAACTGAGTTGGCGTAGCCGATAAAAAGCCTTGGCCAATACCTAGGTTTAACGAATCTCCAGGGAACCACGAGGCGCTTCGATTGATGCGCTTCCATTGCTGAGTGGGCAGAACAGCTTTGGTCGCTTCGGGTTGATCAGCAATTGTCACCTGTCCTAAGCCAAATTGAGCAAGATACTTTGTCATCGGGTCGTTACCCATTATATGAGCAATGGCATAATAATAGGTGTCTACAGATTCAACGATAGACTTATGCATGTCAACTTGACCATGCCCACCTTCTTTCCAATCACGATAAAGCCGCCCACCTTCAGTGAGCTGATAATAGCCAGGGTCCCATAAGGAGTATTTGCGAGATATAATGCCTGAGTCCATGCCGGCAATGGCCATCACTGGTTTTACCGTTGAGGCTGGGGGATAACGGCCCCGGAGTGCACGGTTGAACAGGGGCAAATCGTCAGAACCTCTTAAGGCTTGATAGTTAGCGTTGCTAATACCCGTAACAAATTGATTGGCGCCATAGCTTGGCGCGCTGGCCATTGCTAGCACACCCCCTGTTTTAGGATCAATCGCCACAATTGCGCCTCGTTTACCCTCTAACAACTTGGCTGCAGTCTGCTGTAATTGCGCGTCTAAAAATAGGGTGATATCTTTTCCTGGCACCGGTTCAAAACGGTCTAACACCTGAAGCACTCGACCTCTGGCGTTAGTTTCTACAGTTTGGTAACCCACATTACCGTGTAACTCAGTTTCGTAAAAACGTTCTACACCCAATTTGCCCACATGATGTGTTGCGCTGTAGTTAGCACTGTCTAGTTTGGCAAGCTCACGGTCGTTAATACGGCCCACATAACCTAGGGCATGGACAAAGCCTTTATCCAACGGGTAAAAACGCACTAGCTCAGGCACAATTCTTACACCAGGAAGACGGTGTTGATTAACAGTGATTTGGGCAATTTCTGTTGGGTTCAACTGGAAGCGCAATGCCACGGGACTGTGGGGCCTGCGGGGTTGATTTAAACGACGGTTAAAGCGCTTTATGTCGTTTTGATCGATGGAGACCACTTGAGCCAGTTCAGCTAACACATTATCAATGCCTCGCCTGCCTCCTATGAGCTGTTCAGGCACTAGGGTTAAACTATGGCTGGCACGATTGCCTGCTAACAAAGCGCCGTTAGTGTCATAGATTAACCCCCGGGTAGGAGCAATAGCTTGTAATTGTTGGCGATTGTCATCTGACTCTGTGGCATAGCGCTCATATTGCCAAACTTGCAAATAAACTAAACGAGAGACAAGCCCCACAAAGACAATGACAATGAGCAGAAGAGCCCACCAAAGACGCGCCCTAAACTGACTGACTTCTTGGCGCTGAGTATCCATTTTTGACCAAGGCATAATAAGGTCAGTTACTTGTGGTAGGGGTGATTATTGAGCAAACTCCAAGCACGGTAGATTTGCTCAGCGAGTAACACTCGTACTAACGGGTGAGGCAACGTGAGTGGCGATAACGACCAACGTTGATCTGCTCTTGCCACACAGGTTTGAGATAACCCATCTGGCCCACCCACTAACAAAGTGACGTTTCGACCGCCCATACGCCAATCGCCACATTGTTTAGCCAATTGCTCAGTGCTCCAGGGAGTACCCAGTACATCTAACGCAATCACGTGATCTTGGGCTGGGATAGAAGCCAGCATTTGCTCTCCTTCTTTAGCAATAGCGCGCTTTAAATCTGCCCCTTTACCACGAAAACCTAAGCTCAATTCGTGTAATTGAAGTTGCATGTCACTTGGCATCCGACGAGCGTATTCGTCATAACCTTGAATGACCCAAGTAGGCATTTTCGTGCCTACTGCTAGCAACTTAATTTTCATCTATACGCGAGGCTCGACGGCACTGGATAAATTTTCCTTCAGCGCTGGGTTCCACAAACGCTCAAGGTCATAAAATTCACGGGCTTCAGCTTGCATCACGTGAACAACAACGTCACCAAGGTCTGACAATACCCAGTCGCCACTCATTTCACCTTCAATGCCTAAGGGTATAACGCCTTTTTGTTTGGCTTGGAATGACACTTCATCCGCTAGCGATTTTACATGCCGGTTGGATGTGCCAGTGGCAATCACCATGTAATCGGTTACGTTTGATAAGCCACGTACATCTAACTGCACAATATCTTTGCCCTTCATATCGGTTAAGGCGCTGGTGATTAGTTTTAATAAGTCTTCAATGGGCATAGCCATAATTCGTGTTCCAAAAATCTAATTAATGCCATATAGGCTTTGGCTTGCAATGTATTGTGACACTGCAGGCGCTAATTCTGTTGCGCTTGGTTTATGACCTAGGCGCAGTTGCTGCCGTATCTGTGTTGCAGATACGGGATGTTGCCCTAATTTCAGGTGGGCCACCTGACCAGATGGTGAAGCCAGCAAGAGCTTAGCCTCATCCACTTTGTGAGTTGCATACCAGGTAAGCAACTCGGGATCTTGCGGCCAAAGACTTGCAGGCCGAGTAAGCACTAACACGTGCCCGTAATTTAGTAATTCTTGCCACCGGTGCCATTGCTTTAACCCAGCAAACGCATCCATTCCCATGCACCATATTAACGGCTTAACCGGGCCTATTTCTTGCCTTACTTCTGCCATAGTTAGCACACTATAGCTTGGTCCTTGCCGTGTGACCTCACGGGTGTCCATAACTAATTCGTCATGGGCCTCGATAGCCAGAGATAACATCTTGACCCTTTGATGCGTCGTTGCTTCTGGGCTTGGTCTATGAGCAGGTTGGCTATTGGGCAGCAGCTGCACGGGTTGCACACCTAAGTATTTACTCAGTTCAATAGCCGATGCCACATGGCCCTGATGTATCGGATCAAATGTGCCACCCCACAGCACCTTAACTAAGGCTGCAGGGCTTGAATTAAGTTCGGGTATGGCCATCACCAAAAACCACATACTTCTGTGATGTTAAGCCTTCTAAGCCAACTGGTCCCCGGGCGTGTATCTTGTCTGTAGAAATGCCAATTTCTGCACCAAGACCGTATTCAAAACCGTCTGCAAAAGCGGTAGATGCGTTAATCATCACCGAGCTTGAGTCGACACGCGCCATAAAATCGCGAGCTTTGGTGTAATTTTCACTGACAATAGCATCTGTATGATGAGAGCCATATACATTAATGTGTTTGATAGCTGCTTCCATGTCTGTGACAACTTTAATAGACAACACAGGTGCTAAATATTCGGTGTACCAATCATCTTCGGTAGCAGCAGCAGTGGTGCCTTGGTAGCTGCCAACAAGCTTCATAGCTTTTGGGCACAAGCGCAACTCAATATCAAATTCCTGTAAACCTTGAGCCAGCTGAGGGAGTAACTCATCTGCGCGGGACTCGGCAATTAATAAAGACTCCAAAGCATTGCAAACACCATAGCGCCTAGTTTTGGCATTGATGACAATATTAATGGCCTTAGTGGCGTCTGCATGTTCATCTATATACACGTGACAGTTGCCATCTAAATGTTTAATCACAGGGATACGAGCTTCTGCACTCACTCGTTTAATCAGACCCTTGCCACCACGAGGCACGATAACGTCAACAAACTCCGTCAGAGTAATCAACTCGCCTACGGCAGCGCGGTCTGTCGTTTCAATCACTTGCACCGCTGCTGCGGGCAAACCTGCCGCAAGCAGACCTTGCTTCACGCACTGGGCGATGGCTTGGTTGGAATGAGTGGCCTCTGACCCCCCCCTTAAAATGGCAGCATTACCAGATTTAATACATAAACTAGCTGCATCAACCGTTACGTTAGGGCGCGATTCATAAATAATCCCCACCACGCCTAAAGGCACACGCATTTTACCTAGTTGAATGCCAGACGGACGGAAGCTCATTTCTGAGATTTCTCCCACTGGGTCTGCAAGCGCTGCAACCTGACGCAAACCTACCATCATGGCGTCAATGCCTTCGTCTGACACCCTCAGGCGGTCTAACATAGCGTTATCTAAACCATTATTTCGGCCGGCTAGTAAATCTTTTTCATTTGCTGCAATTAAGCCAGATCTAGAGGCATCTAAGGCGTTCGCCATAGCTATAAGAGCATTATTTTTCACCAAGGTAGGTGCTGTGGCCAAAACCGTGGAAGCGGCTTTAGCTTGGGACCCTAATTGCTGCATGTAATCAGCGACTGACATGATAAAAATCTCTTAAAAAAATGTAACAATACTAGCGCGCACATTATAGCCCAAATTGAACCTAAATAGAGGAAAAACCAGAGCTATTACTGGAATTTTTCTATTCTCCCCATGCCGGCACTAAGGTCTGCGGCAAACCCAATTGAGACATGATTCGCGCCACCACAAAATCCACCATATCTGCCACAGTTTGGGGCCTATTATAAAACCCAGGGCTGGCAGGAATAACCACCGCACTCATTCGGGTTAATTTGAGCATATGCTCAAGATGAATCTCTGAATAAGGCGCCTCTCGAGGCACTAAAATTAATTTACGACGTTCTTTTAAATGCACATCAGCAGCGCGCTCAATTAAATTATTACTTGAGCCACAAGCAATTGCTGATAAGCTTCCCGTGCTGCATGGGCACACCACCATTGCGTCACCACCACCAGAGCCCGATGCTACTGGAGCCATCCATTGCTGCTTGGCAAACACCCGTAACTGCCCCGTTTCTGCACCATACAATTCACTAAAAAAGGCTTGCATTGCCGATGTGGCAGAAGGCACTTTAAGGTCTGTTTCTGTTGCCAATACCACTTGTGCAGCAGAAGAAACCATCAGCGACACCTCACACCTTGCTGCCAAGAGGCACTGCAACAGACGCAAACCGTACTGAACGCCTGAAGCACCAGTAATAGCCAAGGTCACCTTGTAGGGTCTTTCTGTAAGAGATGGCGTTTTACCAGCTGTTTGATTCATAATTGTGGGTATAAGGTGAGTTTCATCGTTATTGTACCAGCTAAAGGCTCATAAGCTACCACCCACT
>Ga0209815_1001690_pt1 | contig 14173 bp, 15 predicted proteins | sample CoawatmetaG00DNA_FD_187507 | JGI IMG/M metagenome (GOLD analysis project Ga0209815, IMG submission 187507) | Marine microbial communities from the West Antarctic Peninsula - Coastal water metaG002-DNA (SPAdes) (version 2) | ecosystem: Environmental > Aquatic > Marine > Coastal ...
GTTATAAATTACGGGAAATATTTGGATATTCGATTTTCTGAAAACCTAAGCTTGAAAGCCATAATTGTTTTTTTTGGTTTTTTTGTTTTAAATTTTTACCTCATGTTAACGAAGAAAATTCCAGAACGTTTAGGCTACGGAATATTTGCATTTTTGGGGTTTGTTGTTTTTATTTATGCGACAATGCCCGTTAAGGGAGTTGCTATCATGAGATTGTATAATTTTATTTTGCCAGTGTTACTATGTGCGTGTATTAATCTCCTGAAAGGCTTCTGGGGAAGGGTTATAATGTTTTTAGGTTTTTTTATTTTAGCAGGAAATATGTATATCAGTCTGAATAATCTTGCTCCCGGATCGTTGATAGGCCTATAACAGCATTTGTGAAATCGTTTTTAGGTTTTAGCTGTCGCTTTACTATTTACTTTGTTGGAATTTCTATGTTTTTTAAAGGGATCGCTGTATGTCTAAATTCAACCCTATAGAGAGATATTTCGCGCGCGTTCTCTCTCGGGCGCCTAAGCTTAAACTTTGGGTTAAGTTACTGTATATGAGATTGAGCTATTGTTTGTATAAAACGAATGATCCCATAATATGTGAAAATGACATGATTGTTTATGATGCTGAATCGGAGTCATTTTTTGGCTATTATGATAAGAATCCATGGAATTCAAGTGGGTTTGTCTTGGCTCATCTGAGCAGCAGGAATACTAGGCTTCTACCAAGTCCCAATGAGGCTATTCAAATAGCTTTATATAAAAAAAATATTGATATACCATGTTGGACGAGCAATTCTGCTGCTTATAACTGGCAACAAGGATCTAGATTGCATTGGTTTACTGATGAAATATTTTGTTACAATGACTTTGATGAAAGTGCTTGTAAATATGTATGTAGGTTTGTTGATTCAGTAAGTCTTGAGCAGATCAAAGTGCTTCAATATCCGGTTCAAGATTCTTTTGATGGTTTGTTTTATCTATCAATTAATTATAGACGCTTGGCGACCCTTCGGCCTGATTATGGTTATAGAAATTTGCCAATAATGTCTCATACTGAGCTAAAAAATGTTGAATCAGATGGCATTTGGTATTGTGATTATTTAACAGGAAAAGCCGTATTGTTATTCTCAATTGAGCAGATATGTAACGTAGAGTATGACGTGATTTTTGAGGAAGGATTCCATAAAGTAAACCATCTAATGATTTCTCCCGATGGTAAGAGTGTAATGTTTTTACATCGCTATATCATTTCGGGCGAAAGATTTGATCGCCTTTTAATAGGGAATATTATCGATAGAACACTCAAAGTTTTATCGAATAATAAAATGGTAAGTCATATGTGCTGGCGCGACAACTCATCAATAATTGGATACTTGCGTGGGCCAGACTTGTCTGATGGTTTTTGGGAAATAGATGTTATGTCTGGCGAGTATAAAAAAATCCCTGGGCTAAAGGGGTTTGGAGACGGTCACCCCTCTTCTTATAGTGATTTTTTTGTTGCAGATACCTATCCAGATAAGGCTCGAATGCAACATCTTAATCTAGTATCACCAACTGAAAAAAGGACTACAAGCCTTGGTAGCTTTTATCACGGATTTGAATATATGGGAGAGACTAGGTGCGATTTACACCCCAGATTTAAACTTGATGGTAATGGCAAACGGCAAATCGGAACAGTTTTTTTTGACACTGTCTGCACAGGAAAACGGAAGCTTGCACGAATTCAGGTTGAAGTATGATCATTTCAGTATGCATGTCAGTATATGTTAATGATGATGCTTATGCTTTTGCTCAGGCTTTAGACAGCTTGAAGAGGCAGACAACTAAAATTGACGAACTGATTCTTGTTGAAGACGGCAGCATTGGCTCTGAACTCCTGTCTATCATTGAGGTTTATCGCTGCTCACTGAATATTGTTTCTCTAACGCTCGAGCGTAATTATGGCTTACCCTTCGCTTTAAACAAAGCTCTCTCTTTAGCTACTGGAGATATTATTGTTCGTTTTGATAGTGATGATATTTGTGCTCCTCGTAGAATTGAGTTGCAGGTGAGATATTTACAAAATCATCCAGAAATCGATTGCGTAGGATCTTGGGCAAATGTTGTTGATAACACTGGGACCATCGGTATTAAAAAAACACCTAGACAAGTTTCATTCGCTGATTTAATTTCTAGCTGTTGTTTGATACATCCAAGCCTTACGTTTAGGGTGAGTTTTTTTAGTGAGTTTGGCCGATATGATGAATCGTTGCGAATGTCTCAGGATTGGGAGTTTTGGCTAAGAGCTGCAAAGAAAGGCGCTGTATTCGCTAATATACAAGAATCATTAATTGATTTACGACAGGTGGGAAACTTTTTGACCCGGCGTCAGCGCGAACAATCATTCAATAGAATGATAATAAAAAAGTATGACTCTTCAGCCCTTGGAAAAGTAAGAGTTTTACGTTGTTATTTGATTCAATTTACCCCTGCTTGGATTCTTAGAGTGGTTTCAAAAATTTTGTACCTTTAAAGGTAATTTGGGGGATTGCCAGTTTTTTTGATGATCTGCCAGAACCCCATCTTTATTGAAAATAAGATTTTAATTATCCTAAGCATCAGTAAAGTTAAACTATTTTAAAATGATAAGCGTATGCCTAATAAAATAAACCTAAAAAATACATGTAACGGAATAACACTGTGAAAATAAATGAACTTCAGCTCTCTAATAATAGTCCTTTTGTATTGTTTGGTGGTCTTAATGTTTTGGAAAGCTTAGACTCAACTTTGCGGACAGTCGAATGTTTCGTAAGTGTTGTTGAAGAATTAGGGGTTCCTTTTGTGTTCAAGGCTTCTTATGACAAGGCTAATCGTTCATCTAACAACTCCTTTAGGGGGGTAGGTGTTCATCAAGGAATGGAGATACTCTCTGCTGTTAAGAAAGAATTTGGAATTCCTGTAATAACTGATGTTCATGAAATAGATCAGGTGTCCATTGTTTCAGAGGTAGTTGATGTGCTGCAGATACCGGCGTTTTTAGCTAGGCAAACTGACTTGGTTTTCAAGATGGCTCAATCTGGGAAACCTATCAATGTTAAAAAACCTCAATTTATGAGTCCTAGCCAAACTAAAAATGTCGTCGAAAAGTTTAAGGAAGCTGGGAATTCTCAAGTGATTCTTTGTGAACGGGGGAGTAGCTTTGGCTATGATAATTTAGTGGTCGATATGCTTGGATTTCAGATCATGAAAGATGTCACTAATAACGCCCCTATCATTTTCGATGTTACCCATAGTTTGCAATGTCGAGACCCTTCAAGTGATGCTTCTGGCGGCAGACGTAGTCAGCTTTTGGAGTTGGCGCGGGCTGGAATGGCGACTGGACTAGCGGGTTTGTTCCTAGAGGCACACCCGGATCCTGACAGTGCACGTTGTGACGGCCCGAGCGCTTTACCCCTGCATCTTTTAAAGCCATTTTTAGAGCATGTTAAGGCTATTGATGACGTAGTAAAATCCCTGCCTAAGCTGTCAATTTCTTGACAATGGATACTAAGGCTATACGACTAGTGCTTTTTGATGTCGATGGCGTTCTAACAGACGGAACGCTTTATATTGGTCCTAATGGTGAGGTAATTAAAGCATTTAATGCTAAGGATGGTGTTGCTATCTCACTGCTTAAAAGCCATGGCATTCAAGTCGGCATCATTTCTGGTAAAGCAAGCAAAGCTTTAGATTTCAGGATAAAACAGTTGGGAATTGATCATGCAATTACAGGCTGTAGTGACAAGTTATCTGCCCTTAACTCATTAACAACTAAGACTAAATGTAAATTGGATCAAATAGCTTTCGTCGGTGATGACATAATTGACATTGCTGTCATGAAAAAGGTGGCTTTAAGTATTGCACCTTCGGACGCACATCCATTAGCCATTGATGCAGCTCATTACGTTAGTTTAGCGAAGGGTGGGGAAGGTGTCGCAAGAGAGTGCGCGGAATATATTTTAAAGAATGCAGGCTTATCCTTAGAAGATATGTATGCCCATATGGTAGGTCAATATGACATCATTCAATAGGAGTATTAAGGTCGTTATACCGGCACGATACAGTTCCACCCGCTTGCCAGGTAAGCCTTTGATTGATCTTTGTGGTGAGCCAATGATTATTCGTGTGGCCAACAGAGTTTCAAAAGCACTGCCCTTAGCGGACCTTTGGATTGCTACGGATGATCTGCGTATAAAAGATGTGGTTATGGCGAGTGGCTATCAAGTAATGTTGACAAGTGCCGATCACGAAAATGGTACAGACCGGATCGCTGAACTAGCTAAGAAGTTATGTTGGTCTGACGATGAAATTGTCATTAATATTCAGGGTGATGAACCGCTCATTGATATTGATTTACTCAAGAAGTTTTCTATATTTTGCGCTAATCGTGACTCGCTTGCTATGGCTAGCGTGATGGTGCCTATTAAGTCTTTAGTAGATATCAGTGATAGTAACGTAGTTAAAGTGACAACAAATAAAAGTGGCCAGGCAACTATGTTTTCTCGTTCGCCCCTACCTTTTTGCCGTGATTTACCTTTGAGTGAATGGCCACTAGAATTCTTTAATCGCCATGTAGGGATTTATGGATACAAAGTCTGGGCAATGAGAGAATTATCGAATACGGCACCCTGCCAATCAGAGAAACTAGAGAAACTCGAACAGCTTCGAGCTTTGTGGCTTGGTTTTACTATATCTATGTTTTCGTGGGACCAAACATTGCACGCTGGGGTTGACTCTTTAGATGATGTCTATCGTGTTAGAAATGTTTTAAATAATAAACTTGGTTGGTAAGTTAAATGTCTTATATTGATTTTGCGAAAGAGGTGTTTGATATAGAGTCGAATGCTATTTCAGGGCTATCCGAGTTGTTAGATGAGAACTTTACACGCTCGATCCGAGCCATTTTAGACTCTAAAGGTCGTGTAATAATATGTGGTATGGGAAAGTCAGGAATTATTGGCAAGAAGATTTCTGCGACCTTAGCTAGTACTGGTACACCAAGCTTTTTCATGCACCCTGGTGAGGCATATCATGGTGACTTGGGTATGGTTACTTCGTCTGATTTGTTTTTAGCACTGTCCAACTCTGGTGAGACAGAAGAAGTTATTAAACTTATCCCTTTTCTGAAAGATAATGGGAATTTCTTGATATCGATTACAGGAAATCCAAGTTCTACATTAGCGGTAGAATCACATTGCCACCTCAATGTGAAGGTCGATAAGGAAGCGTGCCCGCTTTTATTAGCGCCAACATCCTCAACAACTGCAGCCTTGGTTATGGGTGATGCCATAGCCGTTACTCTGATGAAAACTCGTAATTTCAAGCCGGAAAACTTCGCAAGGTTCCACCCAGGGGGTTCTCTCGGGAGGAGGTTGCTGCAACGAGTTGAGAATGAAATGGTGAGTGATAACTTACCTTTTGTTGGCTGTAATTCAGGAATCTTAGAGATAATTGGTTCAATAACTGCTGGTGGCTTAGGTATATGTATTATTGACTCAGTGGGTAGTGGCGTTATAACAGATGGGGACATAAGAAGAGCTATTGAAACGCATGGTGAATCAGTATTTTCTCTTAGCGCAGAGGATATAATGCGTAACAACCCAGCTGATGTGGAGGTTGGTACCAGAATGGAAGACGCTTTGTCTGTGATGCAAGCTAGACAAATCACTTCATTGCTGGTGAAGAACGGTAATCAAGTCGTTGGTGTTGTAAAGAAATGATGTGCTTGGTTAAAAAAGCCAACTCCTTAAGTATTTCGTCGCGTTCGAATCACTCTGCCAACCAGCCAGGTTTCCCCCCCCCTTAACATGATTTTTTCCTGTACTACATCTAATGGATTAATAAGGGGTGTGTAGTGGTACAGTGATTTTGGTCACGTAATAGGAAGTGCTAAAATGCACTTAAATCATTACGGTGACATTATGACTACGAAAACCAGACCCCGGTTTAACCCCGAATTTAAAGTTGAATGTGCTCAACTCGTTTTAGATCAGCGATACTCTGTGCGAGAAGCAGCTGATGCGATGAATGTGGGGCACTCCACCCTTGATAAATGGGTGAGGAAGTTAAAAGCTGAGCGAGAAGGCTCATTGACCGCTGGCAAGCCTATTACTGAAGAACAACGAGAAATAGCCGAGTTAAAAAGGCGTGTTAAACGTCTCGAAATTGAGAAAGACATACTAAAAAAGGCCTCAGCTCTCTTGATGTCGGACAGCATGAACGGTTTGCGCTAGTATCCAGACTCAAGAGAGCCAATAACCTAACGGATTTATGCCAAACGTTTGGAGTACATCGCAGCAGCTATAATTATTGGGCGGCCAGAAAGGGCCGCATTAAACCAGAGAAGGTGAAGCAGCTTGCTGAAGTGAAGCGCATTTACAGCCTTAGTAATGGGTCCGCTGGCGCAAGATCGATTGCAACAATGTTCACCACCGAAGGCGTACCAATGAGCCGCTATGTGGCTAGCAAGCGTATGAAGGAGTTATCGTTAGTCAGTTGCCAGCTACCACTTCACCGTTACAAGAAGACCGGCAACGAGCACCTGGCCATCCCAAACACGCTAAATCGCGAGTTCACTGTAGATTACCCGAATCAAATTTGGTGCGGCGACGGTACATATATTTGGACCGGGAAACGATGGTCATATTTGGCGGTTGTACTCGACCTGTATGTCCGTCAAGTTGTGGGTTGGGTAATGTCGAATTCACCCGATAGTGCATTGACAGCAAAAGCCCTAAGGCTGGCTTATGAGTCTCGTTGCCGCCCTAAAGGCCTGATGTTTCATTCAGATCAAGGCTGTCATTACGCCAGCTTAAAATTTAGACAGACTCTGTGGCGATTTCAGATCAAACAGAGCATGAGTCGCCGAGGAAATTGTTGGGATAATGGTGTGCCACGAAGGCATGCAAGAGGAGAAGGTTCCTCGGGCAGCTATGCTGCACAAGAGATGAGGGTATGGCCCCTCGAAGTCTGGTTGCAGGACTCGGCTTCAAACCACCACGAGCTGCTGTGGTCAAAAGCCACGGTGGTGAGCGTCGTTGGAAAAGGCACCTATCAGGTGTCAGGTGTGATTCAAGAAGATGAACGAAAGTGAACAGTCGATGACATGTCGAAAAGCAAACCAACTAACGTCAAAACCGAGTAGAGTTGTTGGCTCGGGATTAATCCAGACATTACCTGTTTATGGGCTGGGTGGCGTTCGGTGTAGAGGCTGCATGATCTTGTTTCAGGCTCTTGTGTGGAACGTGGGAACCTACTGGTTTAATGCTAAGGAAAGAGGAACTGGCTATGTGAGCGGTTCTGCAAGTACCAATGTAAACCAGAGGGGCGGAGTAACTCGTAGTAGTGTTGAAATTTCTGTAATGGCAGTGGAGCGAAGGGGTTACGTTATTCAGTCGCATTGGGTCGTCAACCAAGTTCTGGGAGGAGCGACCTAACTGTGGTAAAGTCATTTAGTATTACCAAACGAGCAGTATGGGACGCCTGGAAAGCCGTTAAATCCAATAAAGGATCTGCTGGCGTTGATGGGCAGTCAATAGAGGACTTTGAATCAGATTTAATTAATAATCTTTACAAGATTTGGAATAGACTGTCTTCGGGCAGTTACTTTCCGCCGCCAGTTCGGCGAGTGGAAATACCAAAATCTAACGGAAAGCTTAGGCCGCTTGGAATCCCTACGGTGTCGGATAGGGTGGCTCAAATGGTGATCAGGAATGTATTGGAACCCCTTGTGGACCCACACTTCCATGATGATTCATATGGGTATCGAGCGGGTAAGTCGGCTCTTGATGCGATCGCTCAAGCCCGAACTCGGTGCTGGCGTGATGACTGGGTGTTGGATATGGACATCAAAGGTTTCTTTGATGCCCTAGATCACCGCTTTGTCATGGCGGCAGTATCAAGGTTTACTCAGTGTAAGTGGACTTTGTTGTATATTAGGCGTTGGCTGAAAGCGGATGTTATCCTTCCAGATGGGACTCAAGTTGAGCGATATCAAGGAACGCCGCAAGGCGGGGTGATTAGCCCGTTGCTAGCCAATATATTTTTGCACTTGTGTTTTGATAATTGAATGGAGGAGAATTATCCTCAGATTCACTTTGAGCGATATGCCGACGATATTGTTGTGCATTGTCGCAGTCACAAGCAGTTGAAATATGTAGAGAGAGTCATCAGAAAGCGATTTGCTCAATGTAAGCTTGAACTCTGCCCCGATAAGACAAAGATCGTATATTGTAAAGATTCAAACCGTAGTGGCGCATATCCAATGCAAAGTTTCGACTTTCTTGGGTATACATTCAGACCTAGAAGCGCACGAGATCGTAAAGGCAAATTCTTTGTCAGTTTTTCACCGGCAGTCAGTAGAAAATCGCTGAAGTCGATGAGGTCAAAGATCAAACAGCACCCTTTGGTTAAGGCTTGTTATAGCCTGAACATTGAGGCCGTGGCCAGAGCGATTAATCCAATGATTCAGGGCTGGATCAACTATTACGGTAAATTTAATAAATCATCAATGTCTGCTATATATGACTATATTAATGAGAAAATCATGAAGTGGGCTAGGCGGAAGTATAAGCTTCTGAAGCGTCGTAAGACGAAATCAGGAAAGTGGCTACGAGAGTTGTATCAACAATCACCGTGGCTGTTTGCTCACTGGCGAGTTTGGAAATGGGTGGCTGAATAACAAGAGCCGTATGAGCTGAGAGGTTCACGTACGGTTCTGTGAGCAGCTGAGGGGTGAGAATCCCTTCGGCTGACTCGACCCCCAATGGAACGTTTTTTCAGGAGCTTAAAAATCGAATGGATGCCGACGACTGGTTGGCGTTCATTTGACGAGGCTAAAGTTGCAGTCAGTCGTTATATTACTGGCTATTACAGTTTGTTAAGACCCCGTACTTTTAATGGTGGGCTAACGCCCGCCGCGGCAGAGGCAATGTTTGAAGACGACCTCTTAACTTGTGACCAAATTTAGTTGACCACAACAATGTTAACTATTCAGCCACAGGGATTGCCCGAGGGTTACAAGCATATTGCTCAATTTATTGACGTATTCCAAGCTAATTAAAAGTGCCAGCGAGGGCATAAAAATGAATTTAAAAGAAAAGTTAATCAAGAGGATTTTTGATATTACATTTTCTATGGTGGGTTTTTGTCTTTCGTTGCCTATTGTCTTTATAGCATGGCTCATATCATCGGTCGAGACTCAATCTAATGGTTTTTTTGTCCAAAAGCGTATCGGGAAACATGGAGCTGTTTTTAAAATCGTCAAACTTAAAACCATGAAAACCATCGTCGGAATTGATACTAGCATTACCACATCTAATGATCAGCGTATTACTAGAAGTGGTGCATTCTTTCGTAAGACTAAAATAGATGAACTGCCTCAGTTTTGGAACGTACTAATTGGTGAAATGAGTTTTGTGGGCCCAAGGCCTGATGTGCAGGGATATGCAGATCAATTGGAGGGGGATGATCGAGTTGTATTATCAATTCGCCCTGGTATTACAGGGCCGGCTTCTTTGAAATATAAAAATGAAGAAGATATTCTTGCAGAGCAAAGTGATCCAAAAAAGTATAACGATGAAATCATTTGGCCTGATAAAGTTAAAATTAATCGTGAATATATAGAATATTATAATCTTTTCAAAGATTTTTTTTATATTTGGAAAACTATTAGAGGGTAATATGTCAAATACTAAATTTTCACCTTGGCCCCTGTTTACTGAAGAAGAAGCTAGTGGAATACGTGATGTCCTTCTTTCTAATAAAGTTAACTATTGGACTGGAGTCGAGTGTCGTAATTTTGAAGTAGATTTTGCAGACTGGGCTGATTGTGGTTATGCAGTCGCTCTAATGAATGGGACAGTGGCATTAGATTTGGCATTCAATGCTTTAAATATTGGGATTGGTGATGAAGTTATTGTGACTTCTCGTACCTTTTTAGCTTCAGCTTCGTCAATTGTGAATGCGGGTGCTATACCTATCTTTGCCGATGTTTCTAAAGACTCTCAAAATATCACCCCAGCATCCGTTCGTGAAAAAATTAGCTCTAAAACAAAAGCAATACTCTGTGTGCATTTAGCAGGGTGGCCATGCGAAATGGATGAAATGATGGCTTTAGCAAGTGAGTTTGATTTATTTGTAATTGAAGATTGTGCTCAGGCTCATGGCGCTAAATACAAAGGTAAGCCTGTGGGGTCGATTGGGCACATAGGCAGTTGGAGTTTTTGCCAAGACAAAATTATGACTACCGGTGGCGAGGGCGGTATGGTGACCACTAATGACCGCGAATTATGGTCAAAAATGTGGTCCTATAAAGATCACGGGAAGTCTTGGGAATCAATCTATGAGCGAGAGCATGCTCCAGGATTTCGTTGGTTACATGATTCATTTGGAACCAACTGGCGGATGACTGAAATGCAAGCGGCAATTGGTCGTATTCAGTTAAAGCATATGCAAGATTGGACTGCTAGGCGTGTAGAAAACTCCAATAGAATTTGGCAAACAGCTAAAAACCTACCTGGTTTACGTGTTCCTACCGCTCCTGCATATATAGACCATGCAGGTTATAAGGCGTATGTATTTATTGATGCTGATGCATTAAGTGTAGATTGGAATCGTGACCGAATAATGGAAGAGATTAACCGCCAAGGTGTGCCCTGTTATTCTGGATCGTGCTCTGAAGTCTATTTGGAACATGCTTTTGACAATACTGCGTTTCGCCCTGAAACACGATTGCCAAACGCCCAAGAACTTGGAGAGACCTCTTTAATGTTTTTGGTGCATCCGACATTGACTGTTGAAGAGATCGATAAGACTTGTAGAGTCATTACAAACGTACTGAACGAAGCGCAAAAGTAGACGAAAAACTTATATGTACACTATTTTTAAACACATCCTTGCGATACCCCGCCCAGCAAAACGCAGCATTATTATTGCCGCAGATTTTGTATTGCTGATAGGCGCCCTTTGGCTGTCGTTTTCACTACGCTTAGATAATTGGTACTGGCCCCGCGGAGGCGTGAATAACCCTATAGTATTGTTGGTGCTGTTTGCTCCAGTGGTTGCCGTGCCTGTATTTGCTCACTTTGGGCTTTATAGAGCTATTATCCGGTACTTAGGCATGAGGGCTGTATGGTCTATTGTGAAGGCCGTTATGGTGTATGCGGCACTATGGGGGTTGGTTGCCTTTTTAAGCGGTGTGCAGGGGATTCCGCGGTCTGTTGTGCCCATTAATGCCATGGTGGCTGTGCTGGCTGTTGGTGGTTCTCGGATGTTTGCGCGTTGGTTGTTGCGTAAAATTGAAGATTCAGTTCGTATAAAGCAAGTGAGGGGTGGCGCAGGTGCTGACGCAGAGGTGTATCACCAAACGCGGGTAGTGATTTTTGGCGCAGGTGCTGCAGGCCGGCAATTGGCCGTTGGTTTGGGGCAAAGCCGAGAATGCATTTTATTGGCTTTTGTGGACGATGGCATTGAGCTACATGGACGGGACTTGATGGGTGTGCCCATTATATCTCAAGAAAAATTACAGGATTTTGTGGTTAGCCATCGGGTGGGTGACATATTGCTTGCAATGCCATCCATTACCCGCAACAAGCGTAGTGTGATTATAGAACACCTGCGGCCCTTAAATGTACGTATTCGTACTTTGCCAGGGTTGATTGCTATGGCCCAAGGGAAAGCTGATTATGCAGATCTACACGATTTGGATATCAACGATTTGTTGGCACGAGAACCTGCAGAACCAGACGAAGTAATGCTACAAGAACAAGTCACTGGTAAAACCGTTATGGTTACTGGCGCAGGTGGCAGTATTGGTAGCGAGTTATGTCGACAAATATTGCAGCGTAAACCAAAGGTGTTGTTATTATTTGAGCTAAGCGAATTTGCGCTCTATACCTTGCACAACGAATTGCTAGATACTCTTCATTACCTCGCTAATGAGAAGAGTAATAACGGTGCTGTTGGGCTAGTGCCAACTATAATACCGCTGTTGGGTTCGGTGGCAGATGAACATCGTGTAAGCGACGTTATCCTTACTTGGAGCCCAAACATTATTTACCATGCCGCTGCGGTAAAGCATGTACCTATTGTTGAACACAATATAGCCGAATGTGTAAAAAACAATGTGTTAGGTACGTTGGTGATGGCCAAGGTGGCCATAGAGCGGCGGGTAGAGCGCTTTATACTGGTTAGTACTGATAAGGCGGTTAATCCTACTAACGCCATGGGTGCTAGTAAGCGTTGCTGTGAACTGATTTTACAAGCCTTGGCTACGGAACAAAATCCTTCATTCGAACCTATGTGGGATGGCAAGCCTTCTGCACAAGTTGCCCGTACTACCCAATTCGCCATGGTTCGTTTTGGCAATGTATTAGGTTCTTCTGGTTCTGTGGTGCCTTACTTCAGGCAACAAATTGCCCAGGGCGGCCCAATTACCTTAACTCATCAAGATATCATTCGTTATTTTATGACCATTCCCGAAGCTGCTCAGTTAGTGATGCAGACTGGTGCGATGGCAGGAAGCTCTTGTAAGGCAGGCGGCGCCAGCAAAGGTATTGGCGCTGGTATATATGATGGTAGGGTGAGTAGTGAAGCCGAAGTGTATGTGCTAGATATGGGTGAGCCGGTTAAAATAATTGACCTAGCACGAAGAATGGTTGAGCTTTCTGGTTTTAGAGTGAAAGATGAAAATTCACCAGAAGGCGACATAGCGATTGAAGTGGTTGGCTTGCGCCCAGGTGAAAAGCTCTATGAGGAACTGCTTATAGGTAATAACCCACAAGCCACTCAGCACCCTCGCATTATGAAAGCGAATGAAAAGTATTTGCCATGGAGTGAGCTACAACCCATGATCACCACGTTGCGAATTGCAGCGGTGAATGGTGATGTGATGATGATACGCAGTATGTTGCAACTGCTAGTGCCTGAATATCAACCTGATGAAAAAGTGGTAGATTGGGTGTATAGGGAGCAGGTTGGTCAGGCTGAGAAGCTGTAGAATTAAAGTAGTAGGACATCCTTACTTTGACATGTTCACTGATAAGGCCATAGGTGGTGCAGCGGTCTTATTAAGTTATGCCGTATTTCTGACTATGCTTCTCATCTTTGACTTGAGTACGGCCCATGGTAAAGCGCCGAAAATAATAGAAATGGACTCAACAGGTCCAGCTCCTTAAATATTTCATGGCGGTCGCATCGCTCTGCCAGCCACCCCTTAACATGATTTTCTCCAGCGGTTCACCTTATTCTAATAGGTCCAGTGCAGCGCCCACCCTAAATGAATGGCCACTGAGTAATGGGGTGTTTTTATCGGAATGGATGGTTGCCTGAAGGGTTTTCAGTATCACGCTGACTGAAGAGGGTGAGAGGTGTTGCCCTATATTGCCATGCCGCTTGATAGATCTTAATACGTAACCGTTGTCGCCGACAATATCTTGCCATTGGTGAAGAAGCGTTAATAGTACTTCGCTAATGGGTATTATTTTGCCTGCGCCAAATTGATCTGTTTTGGAAAAATTAAGTTTGATGACGGGCTTGCCATTAGGCGCTTGAGATATGTCCGTAAATCTAAATGCGCATAGTTCTGATCGCCTACGCATGGTTTCATAACCGAGTCGTAGCAACACCTGATTTCTGATTCCCATGATACTGTTATCGCAGTTGTCTAATAGTTGGTTAAGCAAGGTTTTGATGAGTGGAGTGGCTTGTTCTTGCGCCCTGCCTATTTTTCGGTGCATGCGTTTTAGCGCTAATACGACTTCAGGTTCTTTGGTAGGGTCGTGATTTTTGGACAACTGCAATATAGTGCCTAGGCTATTAATCCGACGGCGTATGGTTGCACTCTTTGCTGATTGACTAAGGTAGTCAACATAATTGGCCAGGGTTTCGGCATTAGCTGGGATAGGTTGTAATTGGTTTTCGGTGCACCATTTCTCGTATTGAGTAAAATCTGAACGGTAGGCGCGAATAGTGTTTTCAGCAAATGCTCCATCAAATTTGGCTAAGATGCTATCAATCATGGTATTCTCCTTTAGCGCGTAATCAACCCACATAAACGATGTAATATACATCATTAATGATATATAAATGATTTCAGTTTGTCAAATAAAAGCGGGCCGTTCTATGTTGAATTGGAGTGCTGCGGACTTGGCTAAAGCTAG